>Ga0194062_1001372_pt1 | contig 10194 bp, 10 predicted proteins | sample SepL2225m_MetaG_FD_155481 | JGI IMG/M metagenome (GOLD analysis project Ga0194062, IMG submission 155481) | Anoxic zone freshwater microbial communities from boreal shield lake in IISD Experimental Lakes Area, Ontario, Canada - Sep2016-L224-25m | ecosystem: Environmental > Aquatic > Freshwater >... | reverse complement strand
GCTAAGGTTATGCCCATCTGGATTGATTTGGTAAAGCCCGAAGACGAACAACTCGCTTGGGCAAGGGAGATCTTTGGCGTGGATTTGCCAAACCCTGAGAATTTGACTGACCTTGAGACCAGCGCCCGTTTTTATGTGGAAGATAATGGGGAGGTTCATTTGCACTCCGATTTTCTGCTCGACAGGAAGGATGAGACGCATAACGTACCGGTGGCCTTTGTCCTAAACAAGAATACACTGTTTTCGGTTCGGGATAAGGAGCTACCTGTGTTCCGTTTGCAGCGATTACGTGCAAGGGCCGAATCGGGCTATGTATCGGAGGCCAAGGATGTGTTGTTGGATCTTTATGCCGCCGAGGTTGAATATTCGGCCAATGCGCTAGAGGATGTCTACGCCGAGTTGGAAGGGGTGGGCAGGCAAGTGTTTAGCTCCCGCATGACGGATGATGAGGCGGCCAAAATTCTTGCGGCCATTGCCGAGGAGGAGGATCTTAACGGACGCATTCGCCGAAATGTGCTGGATACACGACGAGCCTTGTCATTCTTGATGCGCGGCAAATTTCTTTCAGAAGCGCAACATGCTGATGTCCGCGAAATTCTGCGTGATATTGAATCCCTCGACGGGCATACGGCGTTCCTTTTCAACAAGATTAATTTTCAAATGGATGCCACGGTCGGCTTTATTAACGTTAATCAAAACAAGGACATCAAACGATTGACTATCATCAGTGTCGTCTTTATGCCGCTGAATGTATTGGCCGGAATTGGTGGCATGTCTGAATTCACTATGATGACGGAGGGGATTCCATGGCCTATCGCTTATAGTAGCTTTGCAATTGGTTTGATAACCATCGGTTGGATGACCTATGCGGGATTGCGGTTTTTCGAAAATCGTAAGCTAAAAAATAAATCTACTCCTAATCATAGGGTCATGTGAGCCGGTGTAAAGTTTAGGTGAGAATCCCTGAATACATCCTTATTGTGGCCAGTTCAGGGCGAATGTTGTCGCAGGCGACAAAAAATGCTGGCTTGAAGCCTTTAGTTATTGACTTGTTTGCTGACCTTGATACGCAATACTACGCCGAAGCATTCAAGCGGGTATCGTCTCTAGCCGAAAAGCATTTAATGCCAGCAGTTGACTTTTTTATCGAGCGCTATGCAGTTACGTACTTTATTTATGGCAGTGGCTTTGAATACTATCCTGAGAGCTTAAGTTATTTAGGTAGCCGATTCCTGGTATTGGGCAATCCGTCGGAAACCTTTGCAAAGCTTTACGATAAACCCGTATTTTTTTCCAGTCTGGATAAGTTAAATATTCCTTATCCTGATATTTGTTTTGTTGCGCCAACTAGCGCCAATAATTGGCTGGTCAAGCCGATGCAAGGTCAGGGTGGTTTGGGGATAAAACGCTACCACCCAAAAAATTTTACGGAATCGGCGGTTTATTGGCAAAAATATCAGGCAGGCACGCAGCATTCCGTCTTGTTCCTTGCAGATGGAAAAGAGGCGAGGGTCATTGGTTTTAATACGCAATGGGCCGTCAATTTGGATAAAAGCCGGGAATTTATTTTTTCAGGAATCATAAACAGTTGTGATCTATTGAAGCGGCAAAAAGAGCGGATTATATGTTGGCTAAAGGAACTTGTTCCCGTTTTTACGCTGCAAGGATTAAATTCTCTGGATTTTATACAAGCAGGCGATAAAAGTCTTGTGTTGGAAATTAACCCCCGCCCTTCGGCCAGTATGCAATTGTATGATGCCGATTTATTAACCGGACATATCAAGGCGAGTCTGGGTGAGTTAACAGATTACGGTTCTCATGAAGGTTTTACGGGCTATCAAATTGTTCATGCAAAGCAGGATTTAGTCATAAGCGATGGATTTGAATGGCCGTTTTGGTGTATGGATTTACCTGAATCCGGCACCACTTGTCGCGCAGGGCAGCCGATTTGCAGTATTATTGCCCACCAAAATGAAGCTCAGTCAGTCATAGATGAGCTACTGATTAAACAACTTAACTTACATAAAAGGTTTTACTCCCATGGAATATAAAGCTAGCGTTAATAAATTGACCCAGCCCCTCGTAAAGTATCTGATTGATAACGCCGATAAGTTACGCGTCAGTATAGAAACCCTGGAAAATGGCTGCACCATTATTGATGCGGGTATTAAAGCGCCGGGGGGCCTGGAAGCCGGGCGAATTATCGCTGAAATATGTCTGGGTGGCATGGGTACAGTCACTATTAATCACAGCACTTATACGGACAACTGGCCGTTGTCAGTGAATGTTCATACCGGTAATCCGGTGTTGGGTTGCCTGGGGAGCCAATATGCGGGCTGGAGCTTATCTTATGAGAAATATTACGCGCTAGGCTCCGGCCCCGCAAGGGCTATGGCTACCAAACTAAGAGACGGCAAGGTTGAGCCTGTTGAAGAACTGTTTAAAGAATTGGTTTATATGGATGAGGCCGAAGCCACGGTGTTGGTGATTGAGAACGATGCGGTTCCACCTCTTGCAATTGTTGAAAAAGTAGCAATAGCTTGCAAAGTCGATCCCTCAAAATTGACCATTATTGTGACGCCTACCAGCAGCTTGGCAGGCGGTGTGCAAGTCGTTGCGAGAGTATTGGAAGTGGCCATCCACAAAGCACATGCCTTGCATTTTCCGTTAGAAAATATTATCGACGGTAGCGGCAGTGCGCCAATTTGCCCTCCGCACCCGAACTTTGTTAAAGCCATGGGGCGAACTAATGATGCTATCTTGTTTGCAGGCCAAGTGCATTTGTTTGTTAAAGGGAGTGATGAAGCAGCAGAAAAACTGGCCAGGGAAATGCCCAGTTCAACGTCAAAAGATTATGGCAAACCGTTTGCAGAAATCTTTAAACATTATGAATACGATTTTTTTAAAATTGATGCGATGCTGTTTAGCCCTGCCAGTGTGATTGTTACAGCGGTTGATTCAGGCAAAAGCTTCCGTGCCGGAAAACTTGATAATGCTTTACTGGATCAGTCCTTCGGAGCATGAAATACAAGGGAATGCTTTATTACATTCTGAAGTTTTTTGTTTCCGCACTAATCATTGTATTGGTTTCGGAAATTGCCAAACGACATAGCGGCTTTGCAGCGCTGGTTGCTTCGTTGCCACTTACTTCATTGTTGGCGATTATCTGGCTGCACCTTGATGGCTCAGAATCGACGCAAATCGCCGAGCTTTCCCATCAAATTTTTTGGTTGGTGCTGCCTTCACTGCTGTTTTTTTTGCTTTTTCCGTTACTAATTAAGCAGGGCGTGAGTTTTTGGCTGAGTCTGTGCCTTTCGTCCACGGCGACAATTGCCTGTTACTTTGTTTTACTGCCGTTGTTACGCCGACTGGGAGTGCAGTTATAACTATGGGTCGTATCGTCATTTTTACCGATGATCCGGGTTGGCATGGAAAACAATTACACCTTGCTTTTGCGGAACGGGGATATAGCAGCGACTTCGTTTCCTTATCGAGCTGTTGTTTTACTATTGCACCCGGTCAAAATTCCATTGTTATTCCCGGCTATGAAAAAGTGCTGCCAGATGCTGCTTTTGTTCGGGGTGTCCCTGGTGGATCATTGGAAGAAGTCGTTTTATACCTGGACATTCTCCATGCTTTAAAAGTGATGAAAATTCCGGTTTACAATGATGGGTATGCAGTAGAGCGTAGTGTAGACAAGGGTATGACCAGTTTTTTGTTGCACAATGCAGGATTGCCTACGCCGCTGACTTGGGTGTTGCGAAACAGGGAAGATGCTTTAACTATTGCCGAAAGTGAATTAAAAAAGGGCAATCTGCTGATTAGCAAACCTTTATTTGGTTCACAAGGCGAAGGTATTCGACGCATTGAGAAAATGACGGATTTATTCTGGCTGACCAATAGCCAAGGCGTTTATTATTTGCAACGCTTTGTGCATTGTTCAGGGGTGGGCTTTTCCGATAACCGCGTCTTTGTTGTCAATGGCCGTGCTGTTGCATCCATGCGCAGGCGAGGCAAATCCTGGTTGAATAATGTCGCGCGGGGAGCGAGTTGTGAGCAAATAGATCTGGATGTTGAAATGGCTGAGTTAGCAATTAAGGCGACTGCGGCATTGGCAATGGATTACGCAGGCGTGGATATAATTCAAGATAAAGACGGCCATTACACCGTTATTGAAGTGAACAGCATTCCGGCCTGGAAAGGTCTTGAAAGCGTTTGTGATGTCACGATTGCGCAAATCCTGGCAGATGACTTGGTTAACCGTTACGTCAAGGCACCATGATTTCGCCCCAACAGCTCAGTGAGCTTTATCAACAGGCCTGTGAAGTGGAATTGCAGGCATTTAAGCCCGGCAATGTCAGTATTTATGCTGACGGGCATGATATGACGATCGCCGACTTTAGGCTCAGTGCTGAAGTAAGCGCGACTCCGTTGTGTAATCCAGATTATTCGCTAGGTGAAAAAATATTTTATGCCGTTAAAGCGACACGTGAGGCAGTGGCTTGTAATACCAATTTGGGGATTATTTTGCTGTGTGCGCCGTTAATTCAGGCAGTCAGTGATATGCCGTCAGATTTGACGCTACGGCAAGCATTGAGTCAGATTTTAATGACGACAACCCTTGAAGATGCGCAATGGGTTTTTAAGGCAATCGTGCTGGCATCGCCGGGTGGCTTGGGTCGGTCTGACGATCAGGATGTGTCAGAAAAACCGTCAGTTACCTTAACCGAAGCGATGAGGATGGCTAGCGAAAAGGATCGAATTGCGCTTCAATACATTACCGATTATCAAGATATTTTTGATTTTGCAGTCTTGATATATTACAATGCCATGAGTAAATGGGGCAATCAGGGTTGGTCTGCTTTATCAGTTTATGCTGGCTTATTATGTCAATTTCCTGATAGTCACATTGAAAGGAAATACGGCGGCCAATACACTGAAATGGTGACATGTAAGATGTCTGAACTTTCAAATGCGTTGTCCAAAGCAGAAAAACCGGAACACACACTGCCGCTGCTTTATAGCCTCGATCATGAGCTTAAATCCAGGGGTGTGAATCCTGGAACTATGGCAGATATGACCGTAGCAACTGTATTAACAGTGTTTTTAGAAGAATTATTAAAGTAAGTCTTCTTAATAAAAATCTCCCTATTTAATTATTGGGAGCGGATAAAAACTCGATATTAGCTCGAATTTTTCATTTTTTCAAAAAAGGTATATTAAACATGGCAAAAATCAATAAATTGTGCGTTGGCGAATCTTTAGTTGGCGAAGGCAATGAGATTGCACACATCGACTTGATGGTAGGACCACGTGGTTCAGCTGCTGAGTCTGCGTTTGCAAACGCGTTAACAAACAATAAAGATGGCTTTTCTACTCTGTTGGCTGTCGTTGCACCTAACCTGATGGTTAAACCAGCAACTATTTTATTCAACAAAGTAACCATCAAAGGTTCTAAACAAGCTGTTCAAATGTTTGGCCCAGCTCAACGCGCTGTTGCTATGGCTGTTGCTGATTGTGTGGAAGACGGCACAATCCCTGCTGACGAAGCGGATGATTTATTCATTTCTGTGGGTGTATTCATTCACTGGCAAGCTGAAGATGATGCGTTAATTGAAAAATTTAACTATGCAGCAACCAAAGAAGCTCTGAAACGCGCTGTTGCCGGATCACCAACAGCTGCAGAAGTTGTTGCTGCAAAGAAGACAGCTAAACATCCGTTCGCTGTTAACAACGAAGGTTAAGCTTTTGTTAAGGTGCGCATAACGCATCTTGCATAGGTTGTTAAAAATACCCCGGCTTGCCGGGGTATTTTTTGCCTACAGGTTTTTAATATCTTTAGGGGTGATAGCTCCTGAATGGAGCGCACTGGCAATAAGCGCCTGTTTTATACCCACTTGTTTTAAAGCCTGTAAATCATCTGTATTTCTGATGCCGCCCGCAGCAATAAACTGTTTAAGCGGATATTGCCTGCAAAACCATTTTAACGTATCCAAGTCAGGCCCTTGGCCACTACCAACCCGGTTTAAGGTCATAATGATGATTTTATCAGGCCACAAATCCGGATTGGAAAAAAGACTTTTGGCACCCAGTTCCTTCGATATTGAATAATCCAGAGAAAGAATAAAATGGTTATTAAAGGCTTTAAGTTCTAAAACAGTTTCGTCGCTGTAGCATTCACTACCCAATACGGGTAAATAATTGCCGGGATATTTTTTAACGCGTTGATAACCACTATCTATCCAGAATACTATCTGCGGGAAAAAAGCCAACACTTCAGAGATCAAATGCTCATGGTCGCCTTCCTGAGTAATCGCATTCAAATCAGCAATATACATCGTATTAAAATTATAAATCCCCAAAAACGCCTCGATAACATGATAAATGTCTGAGGACTCACATAATTGAGTGCAAATGGGCTGGTATTGCTCGCGCAGTCCTTGTTGTGCGTGAACTACAACGCCGTCTTTTAAATCGATGACTGGAATTATTTTCATGGGTAAAGCCGTTGACGTTGTTCAGATGTTAAAATGCGATTATGAAAATTTTAGTATTTGAGTATATCACTGGCGGCGGCTTTAATAAGCAGGAGCTACCTGATTCGTTGGCAAGTGAAGGGCTCTTGATGCTACAGGCGCTACTCGACAATTTACGTTCCTGCGCGGAGAACATGAACGAGATAGCCGTTACTGTCATGCTGGATAGCCGCGTTAACGGTTCAATAAACACAAACGGATTTAACACGGTCATCATCAAATGCGAGCATAACAGTTATGAGGAATTTACCCGATTAGTGAAGCTTTGTGATGCAGCTTGGCCGATAGCCCCCGAATTTGATGGTATTTTGCAAACCCTGTGTCAGATGGTTGAGTCATTGGGTAAAAAGTTATTAACATCGCCTGCCGGCGCTGTTGAGGTAACCGGCAATAAATTTAAAACTTGGCAACATCTCAAGCAGCATCATATAGCCACAGTGCCCACTCAAATGTTCACTGGCGAAATGTGGGATGACCAATATGTGGCCCAAGATCTTATGGGGATAAGTTCAGCTAACCCGAATTGCAAAGCTGCACAATGGCTGGTTAAGCCCGTTGATGGTGCAGGCTGTGCAGACAGTTATTTACTTGCTGACCGAAATGATTTTGAACAGATGCATTCACGAAAAGGCCAGTATATTATTCAGCCCCATATTGAAGGTAAAAAAACCAGTTTATCCTGTCTGTTCAAAGAAGGTGTTGGCTGGTTATTGTGCGTCAATTTACAGCAATTTGAAATTATCAACCAGCAATATCAATTGTCAAAAATTATTGTGAATCATGACTCTAATTTAAGTGTGTATCAAGCGTTGGTCGAAAAAATTGCCCGCGCTTTACCTGAATTATGGGGCTATGTTGGTATTGATTTAATAGAAACGCAGGAACAAGTGCTCGTACTTGAAATAAATCCGCGCCTGACCACTTCATTTGTGGGCATTGACGCGGCATTGGGCCTTAATGTTGCTGAAAATGTTCTGCAATTACTGAGAGGCAAGCCCATTCTAAAAGCTGTTTGTAATCAAACCATAACCCTTTCAGTAAAGTCGTGAGCCAGGTAGCTATAATGGGCTGGGATATAGGCGGGGCGCATGTTAAAGCGGCCATTATTAATCCATCAGGCAAGGTTGTCGCTGTATATCAACAGCCCTGCCCATTATGGAAAGGGTTGGACCAATTGCAGGGTGCGGTGACTCGCATACTGGAAGAAACAACCGGTACGCATGATTGTCATGCCATAACCATGACGGGTGAACTGGTTGATTTGTTTGAAAATCGGAAAGAGGGTGTTAAGAAAATTATTGATACCATGACGGCGCTGTTACCTCAAAAGCGTTGTTTAGTGTTTGCAGGCTTGGAGGGATTTTTGGAAACTGAACAGGTTGAAGCCGGACATTATCAAGCTATCGCTTCTGCAAACTGGTTGGCGAGTGCGTCTTTTGCAGCGCAAAAGGTAGGTAGCGGACTGTTTGTCGATATTGGCAGCACCACCACGGATATTCTTCTGCTCAATGACGGCAAAGTTTTGGCGCAAGGCTACACCGATTACTATCGTTTAATATGCCGAGAACTTGTTTATACCGGCATCATTAGAACAGCGGTGATGGCGGTAGCACAGACCGCACGCGATCGAGATCAGGAAATTGGGGTGATGGCCGAGTATTTCGCTACGATGGCCGATGTCTACCGCGTTACCGGAGAACTCAATGAATTGCACGATCAGTGCGAAACGGCGGATGGAGCCGAAAAAACCATAACCGCCAGTGCAAGACGATTATCACGTATGATTGGAAGCGATTTTTTTCCTGAGGAACTTCCGCGTTGGCGTCAATTTGCAGAAAATATTCGTGCCCAACAATTACAAAAAATACAGCGAGGATTTGAATTCCGTATTCAAAACGAAGACTTCCCTAAATCCAAACCAGTTATAGGCGCTGGAATAGGCCGGTTTCTGGTAAAACAACTCGCGCAGTGGTCCGGTTATTCTTATCTTGATTTTTCTGACCTTTTTCCGGACTCAGCTAATCAAACCGGCATAACGGCGGCAGATTGCGCTCCAGCGGTTGCAGTGGCCTGTTTGGCCAGAGATTTTTGCTGAACCCAAGGGTGTTTAATGTAAAATCATGAGTGCTGGAGGAATAAGCGGAGTTCGTCTTTATACTTTCCGTGTTATTTGAACAACACCGATCCCAAAAGGTAGAATTGACTATGTTTTTAGACCTCAATACTTTTCCTGATGAATGAACCTGTAGCCCCGCCAAAGCCTGTTAAGGTCAAGCCCAAGGCCAGTTCAGAACTTAAGCCTGTGAAGGTCAAGCCGGAGGCCAGTCCTGAACGCAAGCCGGTGAAGCCCAGGCTTAAGGCCAGCCCCGACCTTAATCCGACGAATACCAAACCTGATGTTAGTCCTGAACGTAAACCCCGGACGCCCAGGAAACCGCGAGGACCAAAAAAAGCGATAACCAAGCCACCCGTTGTTAATTTCAAACACAGGCTGATTTGGATCAGTCTTGAGGTGTTGGGCTTAGCGGTTACTTTGGTATCAGCCATCATGGTACTTTTAGGATATTCGGCTAACCGGTTTTCAGGCACCAGCTTTTTTAGTAGCTTGTTGCCTTTTGCAATCGGCGTGTTGGGCTTGATTGTGGCTATGGCTGGCTTGTTGATAGGCTGGTGGAAGCTCCGAAAATGGTCGCAAGACAGAGTATCGCTATTGCCTCCGATTCTGTCAATTTGCCTTGCGATGCTTATCGGGTGGTTCTCTATGCAAGATCAATTTACCCAGGCACGCGGCCACTTTCGCACGCTGGTCGGTGGCAAGCGGGAAGCAGGAAGAGTCACATTGGCTCATCAGGTCTATGCAGCGTATCGTCGATATGATTCAGCTCAATTACAGCGATTGGTTCAACGTGCAGAAGCGTTTAATCCGGTTATCAAAGAAGCGGCCGAGGCGTTTGATATTGATCCTAATCTTTTGCAAGGCGTGGCCGCGACAGAGTCTTCCTTTTTGCCCCGCGATAGTGCGGACGGGGGGCGCGGTTTATTTCAAATTACCCATGTGCCAAAAGCTATAGTGGAACAGGCTGGCAAGCATTTGTCAGAGCACCCGCTTTCATTGCTGAATCCCCGGCATAATGCCTTCATCGCCGCTGCGACGTTAAAATACTATCTGGCTCAGATGAATGATGATTTGTTTCTGGGCTTGTTAGCTTACAATATTGGCCCGGACAACGGCGGTCTTCGCTTTATTATGCAACAGTATGGCGCGACCGATTTTGTTACCATACAGCCTTATTTGCAGTTGCTGCCGCGTGATTACCCTATTCGCGTCTTATCCTATTCACTAGCTTTTAGGCTTTGGCAAAAAGAAGGAAAGTTACTCGCTTATGAAGAAGGAAAAAATGCCCTGCGCATACAGCGAATCGGGATACCGGGATTGCTGGTTGATTTTTAGGGTTTTCTTTGGACGTACTTTGATGGTGTTTTTCCTAATGGCGAAGCCACAGTATGGGTTGATGTTGTTGAAACGACGGTTACTCGCTTAACCCATATTTAACACCACCCCTCCAAATTTAGCTAAAACCAAGTCAAGAGGCCTGTGTAACTCATTGATTTTCTATCTATGCAACTGAGTTTTGAAGTTATTTACATTTTGTAGGGC
>Ga0194062_1001369_pt1 | contig 10207 bp, 8 predicted proteins | sample SepL2225m_MetaG_FD_155481 | JGI IMG/M metagenome (GOLD analysis project Ga0194062, IMG submission 155481) | Anoxic zone freshwater microbial communities from boreal shield lake in IISD Experimental Lakes Area, Ontario, Canada - Sep2016-L224-25m | ecosystem: Environmental > Aquatic > Freshwater >... | reverse complement strand
TCATCCCCTTTTCTGAAACAATCCATGTTCGGGAAAACTTGAAGAATCCCGCAGGATATGTTAGTTTTTTAAAAAATGATCTTCGATATCTATACTTGAGACTGGATAAATATGAGCGGCAAATCGCCTATGGGATCGCCGCACCCCAGTGCGGCTCTTGTTTTAGCCGCCACAAGAGCGTCGATAATTGCCGCACTGGGGTGCGGCGATCCCAGAATGGCTCCCAAGTATGATTTCTGGAAGGCTATATCAAGACAATTTATTCCTGGCAATACCAATCATGAAAATGGCGAATGACGACAAAGTTTCTTCCCGGTATTTTCAGCTTCCGCTGGGGTTTAACAAAACAGACCCTGGCGATCTCAAACGGGTAATGGCCTTTTTGGACGACAGATCATCCGCCGAGCTGCCGGTTTTACTCTCGGAGGTGTTCTCCCGGTTTTCAGAGCAGTCCGATGCATGGTCCGGGGCAAGAATCGCCAGAACCATAAGCAGCCTTTTTTCCGATCGAATGATTTCCTGTGTGGTGAATGGCAACGCTTCCCTGTATTATCATTCCAGCATCTTTCTGGAAGCGCCCGATCAATGGGAGCGGATTCAGGTCATACCTCGAAAGCGTCTGGAATCCTGTGAAATGGAGGCTATTGTCGATGCCTGTCAGAAGATATTTGGCATGGACTGCCCTTCGGATCAAGATGATCTGATCCATTTCCTTGGTGTTTGTTTGAAACAATGGGAATCATTGCTTGCCAGTTTCAGCAACCTGGCTGAAACCAGGCAATACCCCGGAGCAAAGGACATCCGCTCCTGCCTTTTTTTTATACAGGTGTGGTTGGCCAAATCCGATCCTTACGAAAAAATCTGTGCTGTCCGCGATATGGAATCGGCCCTGTCGTCATTTTCCCGTAAATTTATCCAATTGAAAGGTTTCTATGAAAACTGGATTGTCCGCTGGGAATTTTGGCGGAGATCGATCGAGCAGTTCATCGAGTTCCAGTCCGAAATTGAAGATGATCCGGAAGCTGCTGCCGCTCTCTCAAGATTGCGCCATGTACTGGAGAAACAGAATCCATGGGATGATCTCAATTGCATGGATGACTTGATTACCCAGATTAAACCGGTTTATGAGCGAATTCGGGATGAGAGATTCACCCTGTTACAGCGCGACATGCTATTGAAAATAGATCAGATGATTGAAACAATTTCCGGATCACTGGAAAATGTCCATGCCAGATATGATGTCAGAAACAAGGCTCTGTTTGAATTGCAGAAAATCAAGAAAGCCATTGAGTCCGAGAGGCCCAACAGTCTCATTTTTAAACATTGGGAAATTGCCGAAGAAGCCTTTGAAAATGCACAGGATATTGTGTTATCCCAGAGCTGATTTTTTGGGCGGTATATCCATGAAACGCCAAGTCATTTTCTCCTTTACAGAGAAGACCATTTTTGTTATGCTGTCGGATTCAATGGTATTGTTTTCCATGTGCTGCAGTGATTTGTCGCCCCCGCACAGGGGCGTGGATTGAAACTTAAATACGCTGATCCAGCGACAGGATGCCAATAGGTTCGATTATGAAAAAAGAAGATGTCGATTTTTTTAAGGAACAGTTGAAAAACCAGCTCGAAGAACTGCTCAGTCAGGCAGATGAAACCGTATCCGGAATGAACTCTCCCAAAGAGAATTTCCCAGATCCTACAGACAGGGCGTCACTGGAGTCAGACCGCAATTTCATGCTGCGAATTCGGGACAGGGAGAGCAAGCTCATTCTTAAGGTTAAGAAAGCTTTGGCGCGTATTGAAACAGATACCTTCGGCATCTGTGAATCCTGCGGGGAGGATATTTCGTTTAATCGTCTGAAAGTGAGACCCGTAACAACCCAGTGTATTAGCTGTAAAACCAAGGAGGAGAATTTGGAAAACGCCCTTGGATTGTAAGCACGCAGGCATCGACCTGCACATTCATTCAACCGCGTCCGACGGAACCTTGTCTCCAGTTGAAATTCTTCAACTGGCCGAAAAGCTTGAACTCAGGGCGATTTCTATTACAGATCATGACACCCTGAAAGGCTCCAAATGCCTGCTTGAAGCTGCAGCTTCATCGGATGTTCGTGTACTTTCCGGTATTGAAATCAGTGCCATTCCTCCGGCTTTACACCCGATTGGAGGGAGTTTTCATATTCTGGGCTATGGTATTCGGTTGAATGATCCGGAGCTGAACCAAACACTGGAAATCCTCCAACAGGCCAGAGAAAACCGCAACCCATCCATCATCAACTGTCTGAATGCAATGGGGATGGACATTACAATTGAGGAAGTGATTCAGGCATCCGGAGAAGCTCAAATCGGCAGGCCGCATATTGCGCAGTTGATGATAAAAAAAGGTTTTGTTCAGACAATTAATGAAGCGTTTGACCGCTATCTGGGATTCAATAAGCCTGCATATATGGACAAATACCGGCTGGACTGTCAAAAAGCGATTGAAATGATAACAGCAGCCGGTGGCGCACCGGTTCTGGCCCATCCGTTTCTTCTTGGAATTCAGGATAATTCCCGCCTGGAATCCCTTGTGGCGACCCTGAAGGAAATGGGTTTGCAGGGGATTGAAGTGTATTATCCTGAACATTCTTCAGCTTATGTTGAATTTTATTCACAGCTTGCCCGAAGCCATGATCTGGCGATCACCGGCGGAACTGATTTTCATGGCGCTCTCAAGCCGGATATACAACTGGGATATGGGAAAGGGGACTTTTTCATCCCGTATTCTGTCTATGACTTGCTTTTGAAACGTCAACAGACGATGGTTTGATCGGTTATGTTCCACCCCAGCCCGTCAGAATTGGAAAAAAAACTCGGTTATTCTTTTGCCGATTCGGCGCTTCTTGAAGAGAGCCTTAGACATAGCTCATTTGTCAATGAAATGCAGACAAAGGGACTGCCGGATAACGAGCGTCTGGAATTCCTTGGCGATGCCGTGGTGAACCTGATCACTGGCCACTTACTGATGATGTATTATCCTGATTTTAACGAAGGCCGCTTGTCCCGGATGCGGGCGCATCTGGTTAATGAGTTTCAGTTGTCCAATATTGCAGGTGAACTCAACCTCGGAGAATATGTTCAGCTTGGAAAGGGTGAAAGCCTGTCCAACGGTCGCAAAAAGCCGTCCATACTGGCCGACACCTTCGAAGCACTGATGGCCGCCGTTTATCTGGATGGCGGCTATTCTTGCGTGTTTCAGATTGTTTCCTGCTATATGAAGCCCTTGATGGAGGCGAATGCGCCTTCAGTTTCGGTTCAGGATTTCAAAAGCAAGTTCCAGGAATTGATTCAGAGTACCCATGGGCCCCTGCCGAATTATACTGTTACCGCTGAAACCGGTCCGGATCATGATAAGATGTTTATCGTCCAACTGACTTGTGGAGATATTCAGGCAAATGGGTTTGGTAAAAGCAAAAAAAATGCAGAGCAGGATGCGGCCCGAAAAGCCTTCGACATCTTCATGAATCATGCCTCCAGTTGAGGGCCATGTAAAACCTTTTATCATTCCGGTATTTATTCCACATGCCGGCTGCCCCCATCAATGTGTTTTCTGCAATCAGAAAGCAATCACCCAATCCGAAGTCCATGCGCCTTCCACGGCGCAAATTGAAGCCTCCATTCGTTCTTATCTCAAATATTTGACACCAAATCGGAAACCCGTGCAGATCGCTTTTTTCGGCGGAAATTTTTTGGGCATTGATCACTGTGAAATAATCAGGCTTTTGAATGTCGCCACCCAGTTTGTCCAAGAGGGAATTGTAGATGGTATCCGTTTTTCGACGCGACCGGATACCATTACGAAAGATCGGCTGGAAATCCTGCATGGATTTCCCATATCGACGATTGAGATTGGTGCGCAGTCCATGAACGATGCGGTTCTGGCTATCTGCAGACGGGGGCATACCGCCCTGCATACGGCCTGTGCGGCTCAATTAGTGAAAGCTGCTGGCTATGAAGTGGGGCTACAGATGATGGTAGGACTCCCAGGTGATGATGATGCTGGCGCCATTTCGACAGGTTGGCGAATTGCCGATCTGTGTCCGGATTTTGTCCGGATTTATCCAGTGGTTGTTCTGGAACACAGTCCGTTGGCTGATTGGTACCGCAATGGGCAATATACCCCGTTATCACTTTCAGCCGGAGTTTCCCTGGTGAAGATGCTTTATCTGGTGTTTCAGGAAAGAAACATTGCGGTAATCCGAATGGGGCTTCAGGCGACAACTGACATGCAAAACGGATACATTCTTCTGGCAGGGCCATTTCACCCGGCCTTTGGGCACCTGGTGATGGCGGAAATATATCGCGACAGAGTCACTGAACTGCTGAAGGTCAGCGGCAGCGCCCTGGAGACGGTAACCCTTTGTGTTAACCCGAAACGTATTTCGACCATGAGGGGACTGAAAAATGAAACCATTCATTATCTAAAAAACCGGTTTCACATTCGGTGCGTTGATGTCAAGGGTGACCCTTTGATGCCCGATCATCACATCTCTCTGGTGATAGGATCCGAAGATTGATATTTTCTATCTGCAACCTCAACCAACCTCATCCAGCACCTTTCTGACCATTTCAGCCAGATCGACAAGCGAAACAGGCTTCATGAGAAACCCTTTGATACCAATGGTCTTACTGTGATGCTCATCAATTTCATCGCTGAAACCCGTGCAAATAATGATCGGAATCCCCGGTCTGATAGAAATCAACTCCATGGCAAGTTGCTCCCCTGTCATAAGCGGCATGCCCTTGTCACTGATCACCAGATCAAAATCGCCTGAATTGGCTTTGAAAGCAGACACAGCATCCAGGCTGTTCGTTCGGACAGTTATCTGATAGCCAAGTTTTTCGAGCATCATCTGTACCATGCGAGCTATCGGCTCTTCATCATCGACCAGCAGAATTCTTTCGCAGCCAGTTGGATACATTCTGGTGACGGCGGCAGTCTTGCTGCTCCTGCCGTCTTTTAAAAGAGGCAAATAAACATGAAATGCGGTTCCTTTTCCAACCTCGCTGTAAACACGAATATCTCCTCCGTGTTCCTTCACGATGCCATGCACCACGGAAAGCCCCAGTCCCGTACCCTTTCCCTGTTCTTTGGTGGTAAAGTAGGGATCGAATATTTTATCGATCAGCGTTTGATCTATTCCGGTTCCGGTATCGGATACGGTGATACACGCATATCCGCCTGCCAAAAGGTCTCCCTGCATTGCATGAAATTGCGATTCATCTTTTTCACCAAAAGCCGGATGGAACATTCTGATGTTCGATCCGGTGGCCGTCTCTTTCAGCTCAACATTAATTGTTCCGCCAGATTGCTCAACGGCATGATAGGCGTTAGTGAGCAGGTTCATGGCGATCTGATGCACCTGCGTGGGATCTGCGGAGACCAGACCGCAATCCGTGTTGATATGGCTTGAGATTTCAATATTCATGGGTATCGCCGCTCGGGCCAGTTTCAATACCTCTTTCAGAATGGGCTGAATCCGGATGGGCAGTTTCATGGGTTTGGATTGACGACTGAAAGTCAGTATCTGTTTGACCAGCTCGCTGCCCCGTTGTGCTGATTTATGGATTTGTTCAATGCTTTCACGCTCGGGGCTGTCTGGTGGAATGTCATCAAGCAGCATTTCTGAAAGGCCGCTGATCGGAAACAGAATATTGTTCAGATCATGGGCAATGCCGCCGGCAAGAGATCCAATGGACTCCATTTTCTGGATCTGCTGGAGGTGGCCCTGGAGTTTGGCCTTCTCTTCCATCGCCAGCTTTCGATCGGTTATGTCACGCGAAATGCCTTGGACCCCAAGAATATTTCCCTGCTCATCCCGATAAAACTGGGCATTGGTGGATACCCAAACCACAGACCCGTTTTTTGCTCGCAAGGAAGTTTCATACTCTTTGACTTCTTCCTTTTCCCGTAAAATCGAAAGAAATTGACCACGATCTTCAGGATTTACATAGAACCAGGCAAGTTTCTTCCCGATGACTTGATCAGGAGCATACCCCAATATTTGTTCAACCGAGGGAGAGACGATGCGTAATATCCCTTCATTGTCCACTACATAAAAAAGGTCGATAATTTTTTCAAATATTTCCCTGTATTTTTTTTCGCTTTCCCGTAAGGCGGCTGTCCTTTCCTGAACCATTCTATCTAATGAATCCTTCTGCTCCCGCAGAGCATCCTCTGCTTTTTTGATCCGGAGGGCGACCTTGACCTGTGAAACCAGCTCATGCTGGTCAATCGGCTTGGCCAGAAAGGCATTCGCGCCAATCTCCAGTCCTTTGACCCGGCTGTCGGGGTCGGTCTTGATAGCCGTAATCATGATCACAGGGATGCGACTTGTGCTTTCATCCGACATCAGCCTGCGGCATGTTTCAAAGCCATCCATACCCGGCATTTTTACATCCAGCAAAATGGCATCGGGTAATTCGGCCTTGGCCATCTCTATCCCTTCCATCCCGGATTGGGCGGTGATCACGCTGCATCCGGGCAAAAGATTCTTCAACAGAGCTGACAGGATTATCAGATTATCCATTTTGTCGTCAATCGCCAGTATTTTCTGCATAAAACCTCCAATCATCTTTTTAAATATTCTGCGATCTTTTTCAGGCAGTCCTGCGGGTCAATCGGCTTGGAGATGTAATCATCACATCCTGCAGAAAGAATCTTTTCTCGGTCACCTTTCATGACCCGGGCGGTCATAGCGATCACCGGAATCCGACTCAGTTCTTTGTTATCCTTTAAGTGCTGCACTACCGTGAAACCATCCATCTTAGGCAAGGCCATGTCAAGCAGGATCAGATCGGGTCCAGTTTCCGCGGCCATCCTAAGCCCCTCTTCACCGTCCACCGCTTCCATGATCCGGTATCGGTTCTGCAAAATAGCCTTGATGGTTGTCATGTTGTCTGGATTGTCCTCCACGATCAGGATGCCCGGGGGGCCTGCCGCTTTCGTCGTTGTCAGTGGCGCGCCTACTGAAGCATAAGACTGACGACAGACAATAGATGACGGTTTTTTTCTGTCATCCGTCATCCGCCATCTGTCATCATTTTCAATAGATGTGGCGGCTTCCTTCTTGCTGTGGCTCTCATAAAGCATTACGGATGTTTCTGAATGAGTCCCGACCATGGAGCTGATTTTAAATAAAAGGCTTTCCTTGTCCACATCCCCCTTCTGAACAAGCTGCTGGATATTGTTAGCGCTGAGCCGCTTGAAATCCTCCGGAGTCAGGTCTTTGGCAGTGAGAATCAAAACCGGTATTTTTTCTGTCGCCTGTCGGCTGCGAATCTTTTCCAGCACCTCAAAACCGTCGATCCCCTGCATCATCAAATCCAGAATAATGCATTGGGGGATTGTATGGGCGACATAGTCAAAGGCTGCTTGCCCGCCTCTGGCCACATCGGCAATATATCCAGCAGATTCAAGAACCGCTTTGACCTGGATGATCGCCACTTCGTTATCCTCAACCAGTAGAATCCGGGGTATAGTCCGGGGTAGAACCGCCTGTTTTTCATATCCAGGGTGTTGAGCAAGAGCCTCGAGATCCAGCAGTATTCTCTTGATTTCTGCAAACAGCGTTACCGATGTTGCAACGCTTTTCTCCAGCACGGAAAAGACGTTTCCGCTCAATTTGTTCCGGTCTTCTTCGGTCAGGTCCTTGGCCGTGACCACGATGACCGGCAGATATTTGGTCTCAGGGTTGCTGCGAATTCTCTCCAGCACGGCGAATCCGTCCATATCAGGCATCATCAAGTCCAGAACCAGCACATCGGGAACATGTTTTTCGATCAATCTTAGACAAACAGCACCACCCTCCGCCTCGATCAGATTCAGCCCCTCCTCTTCAATAATCCGTCCAATTCGCCGACGGTCCAGCTCACTGTCATCGACGATCATGATCGAGCTGGTTCCAGGCTTTCCGATCTTCTTGATCTCTGAGATGAGCTGTTCTTTTGACACTGGCTTGGTGACATAACCGATGGCGCCAAGGGCGAATCCCGTTTCTCTGCCCTCCGAGATGGAGACGATAATGACCGGAATGTCTTTGGTCCAGTGGTTCTTCTTCAGACCCTGCAGCACCTCCCAGCCGTCCATGTCCGGCATGATTATATCGAGGGTGACGGCGAATGGGCGTTCGCGCTCGGCAAGAATTAGCGCCTCGGCTCCGGATGTGGCAGTGAGCGTATTGTATCCCTCCTGGAGCAGGTAACGGGAAATCATCGCCGCCATATCCGGTTCATCGTCCACGACGAGAATGGTCTTGCGTTCTGACTTTACTCCCGAAATTTGACGGATGACGATCGGTTCACAGACGGGAGCCTTCCCCTGCCATGCAACAGGCAGGGTCAACGTAAATATGGAGCCAACTCCTTTTGAGCTTTGCACTGCAATATCTCCGCCCAGCATTCTTGCGGCCTTGCGGGCGATGGTAAGGCCCAGCCCCGTCCCTTCATGCTTTCTCGCAGATGTTCCGTCCACCTGCCGGAATTCGTCAAAGATACAGGGAAGATCGTTTTCCGCAACTCCGATACCGGTATCCGCAATCCGGACAGAGAACTTTCCCTTATCCAACCAGACAGAAACAGTCACACTGCCCGCATTGGTAAATTTGACGGCATTGGCGATCAGGTTTTGCAGTATCTGAGATACCCGTATCTCATCGCTTTCAAGCGACGGGATGTCTTCGGGGATATCCTGATGGAGTGCAATCTGCTTTTCCTCGGCCAGGGGCGCAATGCTTTCAACAATATCATCTATCGCCATGCGGAGTGAAAACGGCTTGGGGTTGACATCCATTCGGCCGGCCTCAATCTTGGACAGATCCAGAATGTCGTTGATCAGCGTGAGAAGATTTCTCCCGTTACGCTCGATAATCTCCAGATAGTTGACCTCTTCCGCGCTCAGTTTTGAACTGGCCTGCATCATCAGCACGCGAGAAAGAGCCATGACGGAATTGAGTGGTGTCCGAAGTTCGTGGCTCATGTTCGAGAGAAACTGGCTCTTCAGACGGTTGGCCTCTTCCACTGCCAACTGCTGTTGCTCCAGCTCCACATTCTGTTGTTGCAACTCCTCAGTCTGTCTCCTGAGTTCGATTGACTGAGCCGCCATTTCCTCTGATTGAGCCTGAATCTCCTCATTTTTAACTTGCAGTTTCTGGTTGGCCTCTTCCGTCGCCAACCGACGACGATCTATCTCCACGTTCTGCAGCCGCAATTCTTCTGCCTGGATTTGCAGCTCTTTTGACTGTTCTGCAAGTTGCTCGTTTTGTTTGAGTTGCTCGTTTTGTTTGTCCAGTTTATGTGAATATTCCCGGATACCTTCGAAAGCCAACATGCCGATAATGCCAACATTAAGACTCTTCCAGGAATTGTTGATAATTTTCAGCGCTTCCGCTGAAAAGGCATTGAGCGATGCCAGGGAAATTACGGCAATTACTTTTTGGTTTTGCATGATCGGGATGGTGATAATCTCTTTTGGTTTGAAGTTCCCGGCTACGGTTGCAAAATCGAATATCGTGTCCTCGTGGATGGCGCTGATCCGGGTGATGGTCTTTCGTGTCAGTGCTGCACCGAATTCCCCTTCATATATTGCTGCGGAAAATGGTCTCATTTTGTTCTGAGTCAATCCGATAGCGTAGTATGGCTCAAACAGCATTTTTTCTTCCTGCAGAAAATAGACAGCTCCGATATTGGAATCCGTTCTGGCAATCAGCTCCGGTAATAAGGCGCGGCAAAAAGCCATTAATTCCTCGTTTCCCAGCATGGCATCGGCGATCTGGGCGGTGTTCTCCTTGCTCTGCCATTCCGTCTGAATTGTTTCGGCAAGAGCGTTGAACGCGGCGGAAAGCGTTCCAAATTCATTGACGGAAATATACCGGCTGCGAGCATTGAGATCGCCCTGCCGGTATCTCTCCGCGGCCGAGGTTAGTTCCAGCAGCGGGTCCATGATTCCTTTCGTCAGGAGGTAAATGATGCCCATTGTCAGGAAAATAATGGCGCTTAAAAGGATCGCCAGTGAGACAAAGATCGTTTCTTTTTTGGCTCGGGCATCTGCATAAAATGCTTCGGATCTTGTTACTTACATTTCGCTCATTTTTTTCTGCCAAAATTGATTTATTTGCTCCACTTTGATGATAAATATAGCCAATATTTGTATGTATTGCTCCACTTATTGAAT
>Ga0194062_1001368_pt1 | contig 10208 bp, 6 predicted proteins | sample SepL2225m_MetaG_FD_155481 | JGI IMG/M metagenome (GOLD analysis project Ga0194062, IMG submission 155481) | Anoxic zone freshwater microbial communities from boreal shield lake in IISD Experimental Lakes Area, Ontario, Canada - Sep2016-L224-25m | ecosystem: Environmental > Aquatic > Freshwater >... | reverse complement strand
AAAAACCTGGATCTTGCGCAAAATCCTTCAACCGATGGATGAGACCGCCGCTTCAGAATTCCTGATAGGCAAACTTAAAGACTTTAAAACCAATGCCGAGTTTTTTGATTCAATGAAGCGTTAAACTAAGGGCTAGACCCCTTATGCGCAAAACTTTTTTGTCATCATATTGACACAAAGTACACTTAGGATAATTAATATCGTCTATGGATAATAACTTCATGCACTTCTGATTGTTGCAGTTTTTATATCTACTATGGACGATTCTGGATACATTTATTGTCACATTCGACTTCAAATGCCGTTGTGACGTCACTTTTATCGTTAAAAACACAAGAGAAAACAAACTATGAGCGATCCTGCCTTGTTGATGCATGGAATAATCCTTGGCATTGTTGAGGGTTTGACCGAGTTTTTACCAGTCTCTTCTACGGGTCATTTGATACTTGTCGGACAACTACTCGGCTTTAATGATGACAAAGGCAAGGTGTTTGAAATCGCTATTCAGTTCGCAGCGATTTTGGCGGTGGTTTGGGAATATCGCGCCCGACTGGCGCATACCCTGACCAGTATGATGTCCGAGCCAGCCTCTTCCAGGCTGGCAATCAATTTAATAGTTGCGTTCCTTCCCGCCGCAGTACTGGGATTTCTGTTTTTAAAACAGATTAAAGCCTATTTGTTCAATCCCATTGTGGTGGCTTCAGCATTCATCATCGGCGGCTTTTTGATTATGTGGGCGGAGCGTCGTCAGCATGTCGTTCATGCCGAATCGATTGATGATATGACTTGGCGGGATGCCTTAAAGGTTGGTTTTGCGCAAGCGCTGGCTATGATCCCGGGCACTTCACGTTCAGGTGCAACGATTATCGGCGGGCTGTTTTTCGGTCTGTCGCGCCGCGCAGCAACCGAGTTTTCATTTTTTCTCGCTATCCCCACCATGTTTGCCGCAACTTTTTACGATGTGTACAAGAACCGTGATTTGTTCAGCATGGACGATATAGCTTTGTTCGCCGTTGGCGGAACGGTGTCGTTTATTAGCGCATTCATTGCAGTACGTGGATTGATTCGTTTTATTAGCCGACATGATTTCACCATATTCGCCTGGTATCGCATCGCTTTCGGCATCCTTGTACTAATTTCGGCACAAATGGGTTGGGTAGATTGGGGCAATAACTAGCCGTATCTTCTTCTTTGCCGAACGCCGTCTCGTGGCGGAAACAGCCATGCAGGGTTCGGCGATCGCGGAATTGCGCGCTTCGCAATCGCTCAACCAGAGACTCGATTCCTTAGAAACGTACATGAAATAACTTGTGCATTTGAATCTTTTTGGGAGCGGCTTTAGCCTCGTAATTCGCGGCTAAAGCCGCTCCCACGATAACTTCCTATTTCCAGGTTATTTAGGTACCGTTCCTTAATGATATTTTTTATTCAATAAGGGGCTGCAAAATAACAAAACATATTTACAGCAATCATTCTAATCATTATCCTATCTCATCGGATAACTAGCATTTTTTGCCTTATGACTATTACTCAATCAAATTCGCGAAAGTTGCCTCCGACCTGGCTGTCCAGGCAGTTATACTGGCTGGTCACCAGTTTGGGGGTTCTGATCCGCGCCGGATTCCTCACTTGGGGCACGCTGGCAATCTATTGGTCAAACCTGCCCTGGGCTTGGTTACGGCTGTTGCTGGCGCTGGCGTTCCTGGCGTTTGGGGTATGGGCCTTGTGGCTTACGCGCAAGCCGCGCATGAGCCACATCTTTGCCGCCTTGTTCCTGGTCGTACTGACCTGGTGGTTGTTGATCCCTCCCTCGAATGACCGTCCGTGGCAAACAGAAGTCGCGGTCTTGCCGCGTGCTGTCGTTAACGGGGATAGCGTGCGCATTACCGGTGTCCGTAATTTCGATTTCCGCAGCAGGGATGACTTCACGCCCAAGTACGAGGAACGCGAGGTATTGCTCTCGCACCTGACTGCAGTTGATCTGTATGTCTCCTTCTGGATGGAGGGGCCGGTAGGGCACACCTTCGTCAGCTTTATCTTCGACAACGCGCCTCCGGTCAGTATTTCCATCGAGACCCGGCCTGAAATTGGTGAAGGCTTTGCGCCAATTGCTTCCATGTTCAAGCAGCTTGAATTGATCTATGTAGTCGGCGACGAACACGACCTGGTCGGCTTGCGCGTCAATCACCGTGACGAGGAAGTGTTTCTCTATCGCCTCCAGATATCACCTGAAAGCGCGCGCAAGCTATTTCTGGTCTACCTTGAGCGGATCAACGAACTGGCCGACCAGCCAGAGTGGTATCACCTGCTCACCAATAGCTGCACGGTCAACATTGTGCGCTACGCAAACGTGATTGGCAGGCCGGGCAGTTTCAATATCCGGCATCTGTTGAACGGGCTAATCAGCAGCTATCTCTACGGCGCCGGCTTCCTTGACACCAGTTTGCCCTACGATGAGTTGCGCCGGCGCTCGCGCATCAACGAGGCTGTGCGAGCCGCCGGTGATGCACCGGATTTTTCCCGGCGCATTCGCGAATCGCTGCCGGGGTTTCCGGTGGAAGTAAAGTGATCGCGGGTGGTAATCTGGACAAATCGGCTGCTATTAACACTGTGGTTTAGAGTATCTGTGGGAGCGGCTAAAGCCGCTCCCACAGTAAAAACAATTGCGCTATATACAATGAAAACCTTACTTTTAATCGCACCCCCACATATCAATGCAGTTGCCTCTTGGACAAAATAGCTTCAGTTTGGTATTGAGGTTCGATAATCTTTAAGTCATGTGGGATAAGTGCAAGTTTTCTTCACCACACAACGTCAAAAATCTCTGGAAATATCCATCCGCATAGATTTGCAGGGACTAAGCGAAAAACATTTACAGCAACGATTCCAATCATTATCCTAACAAATAATTCCTTCAAGTTTTCCTTCAGGATTCCTGATGCAAACCAAAAATAGTTCACTTATGAATTTAAAGCCCGTAAGAACCGTTTTCCTGATCAGCCTGTTGGCTTTATCGCTGTGTTCCTGCGGCAAGAAAGAAGAGGAAAAGGCTGAAGCGATACCTAGACCCATCAAGTTGATGACTGTGGGATCCAATCTGACCGGCCAAACGCGAAGTCTACCGGGAACAGTGCGGGCGACCGACCGGGTTGACCTCGCTTTTCAGGTTTCAGGGCCGCTGATTGAATTGCCTGTCAGGGAAGGTCAGAGAGTAAAGCGGGGTGATCTTCTTGCCCGGATTGATCCCCGGGACTATGAAACCAGTCTGCGCAACGCCAAAGGAGCCATGGCTAGAGCCAAAGCGGGAGTCGATTACGCCGTTGCCGAATACCAACGCTTTCGTAACGTCAAGGCAACCGATGCCGGAGCGGTCAGCGATTCCCAAGTGCATTTGAAGTTTACCGCCCAAGCCGTTGCCAAGGCAGGTTTGCAGTCTGCCGAAGCGGGCCTTGCTGCCGCCAAGGATCAATTGGACTATACCCAATTGCGAGCCCCGTTCTCCGGCCTCATCGCCCGCAGGCTGGTTGACAATTATCAGGAGGTTGCGGTCAAACAACCAATCTTGAGCCTTCAGAATATGACCGAAATTGAAGTGCTGGTTGACGTGCCTGAGTCAATGATGGCTCCAATACGGGCGACCAAACCCCGCATGTACGCCGATTTTGCCGCAGACCCTTCCCGGCATTTTGAGCTTAAGGTCAAGGAGACCGCGCTTCTGGCTGACAGTTTGACACAAACCTTCCGTGTTGTATTGGTGATGCCCGCGCCGACGGGAATCCGTATTCTTCCCGGCATGACCGCCACTGTGTCTATTGAATTTGCCAGTGTTCCAACAGATGAAAGTAATATCATCGTTCCCGCAGTCGCTGTCTGGGCTGATGATGCGGGTCATTCGATGGTCTGGGTGGTGGATACGAAAACCATGACGGTGCATCGCCGCGCAATCTCGACTGGAGATCTGACGGGGACTGACAGCATTAAAGTCACCAAAGGGATCAATCCCGAAGAAGTTATTGCCATCAGTGGCGTCAGCAAATTACAGGAAGGACAGGTAATTCGGAAATTCGAACAATCCTAGAAAACAAGTGATATCGTAATGGTGTCAATAGGCGTGTTGGTGTCTATAAACATTGGGCTGTCGGATGGGGGTTGATGATCCATGTTTTTTGGATTACAGCTCAGAAAACGCATGAATCAACAAGTTCTAATCCTTAAATAAACTCAAGAGCATGTCTATGAATTTAGCGGAATGGAGTATACGCAAGAGCCTCGTCACTTGGGTGATGATCGTTCTTTTTTTAGTGGTTGGCTGGAGTTCATTTCAGCAATTGAGCCGCCTTGAAGACCCCGAGTTTACGATAAAGGATGCGGTTATCACGACCCCTTATCCCGGTGCTTCAGCGGTGGAAGTGGAACAAGAAGTCAGCAATGTGATTGAGCAAGCCGCCCAACAACTGGGACAGGTTAAACGCGTGGAATCGCGGTCATCACGCGGCTTGTCATGGATAAGGGTCACCATGCTGGACAAATATGACAAAAACGGCCTCCCTCAAGTTTGGGATGAGTTGCGCCGTAAAGTCAATGATGCGCAGCGCAGGCTACCTCCCGGCGCCGGCCCTTCGTTGGTCAACGATGACTTCGGTGATGTTTTTGGCATTTATTATGCGATAACCGGCGAGGGTTACAGCTACAAGGAAATTTATGAATACGCCAAGCTTTTGCAGCGCGAATTATTGGTCGCCAAGGATGTTAAACGCATTGCTCTATATGGCGTACAAAATGAAGCTATTTATATCAAGATGCGCCGCGAAAAAATGGCCCAGCTGGGTATTTCGCCGCAGGCTATATATTCGACTCTGAAAGCAAAAAACATTGCCACCAACGCAGGTAGCTTGAACTTGGGGGAGGAATTTATTCCTATTAGCCCGACGGGCGAGTTCAGGTCTGAGCAGGAATTTGGCGATTTGCTGATCAGCAGTCCCAGTCCAACATCCAATAGTCTTGTTTATCTGCGCGACGTAGCGGAGATCAAGCGTGACTATCAGGAACCACCGGCGACCTTGTTACGTTTCGATGGCAAACCGGCCATCGGCCTGGCGATTTCCACGGTGCAAGGCGGTAACGTTATTGTCATGTCCGACTCATTGGATGAACGCCTGAAGATGCTGGAAGCACAGCGGCCAATTGGGATGGAACTGAATATAATTTCCCATCAGGCACAGTCGGTGACCACTTCCCTTACCGGCTTTCTAATGAATCTGGCCGAAGCGGTGGCCATTGTGGTCGGTGTGTTGCTGGTATTCATGGGCTTGCGCTCGGGGTTGATCCTGGGCGTGGTGCTAATGGTCACCATCATGGGCACTTTTATCTTCATGCAGATATATCACGTTACCCTGGAGCGCATTTCCCTGGGTGCGCTGATTATTGCTCTGGGTATGTTAGTGGATTGCGCCATCGTGGTGACTGACGGTATGCGGATGCAGATGGCGCAAGGTAAATCGGGATTTAACGCGGCCAAAGACATCGTAGGGCAAACGGCGTTGCCGATGCTGGGCGGCACGATAGTCGCTATTACAGCGTTCGCCGCTATCGGCACCTCTCAGGATTCCACGGGCGAATACTGCCGCACCCTGTTCAGTGTCATTTTGTTTTCACTCAGCTTGAGCTGGCTAACGGCAGTAACTTGTACGCCACTGCTTTGTGCGACCTTTTTAAAGGTAACGCCTGAAGCAACAGACGGTAATAATGATGACCCCTATGCCAAAGGTTTTTACCGGCTATATTGCAACTTTTTAAGCGGATGCATAAGGTTCCGCTGGGTAGTAGTAGCCGTAACGGTCGCCATATTCATCTCGGCGATACTGGGCTTTGGCTACATCAAAAACAGTTTTTTTCCAGACTCAACCCGACCGCAGTTCTATGCGGAACTTTGGTTTCCGGAGGGTACGGATATTCGTGAAACGGAGCGGCAATTCAAGGTCGCAGAAGCCGCGTTAAAAAAACACGAAGGCGTTACGCATCTGACCAGCATGATTGGCGGCAACCAGATCCGTTTTCTATTGACCTATTCCCCGGAAAGCAATTACCGCAGCTTTGGCCAGATTCTTGTGGATGTAGATGATTTTACCCGTATCAAAACCCTGACACCTCAGGTGCAAAAGGAATTCGAAGAACTGTTTCCAGGCGCCATCGTCAATATGCGCCTGTTCGTTCTGGGGCCATCCACTGGCGGTAAAATTCAGTTACGGATTTTTGGCCCCGATGCCGAGCAACTAAGAATTCTGGCCGGCAAGGCTGAAACTATTTTGTTGAACGACCCCAACGCTATGGCGGTGCGCAATGAATGGCGCGAAAAAATAAAGGTCGTCCGGCCGCAAATGGCGCTGACCCAGGCGCGTCGGGCCGGGATTGACAGGCCGGAATTGTCGCAAGCGTTGGAATCCGCTTTTCAGGGCACTCGAGTGGGTGTCTACAGGGAGCGTGATGAATTGATTCCTGTCCTGGCGCGCGCGCCGACTTCGGAACGGGCCGACCTGGATAGTTTGGATGGCATACAAATATGGAGTCCTGCCAGCCAGTCCATGATTCCCATGGGACAAATCGTTTCCGGTTTCACTACCGAATTTGAAGACCCTTATGTGTGGCGCACTGATCGTCGAAAAATGATTCGCCTACACGCTGACCCTCGAGAAGGCCTGCCCAGTGAACTGTTTAGTCAGGTGAAAGCGAAAATAGAGCAAGCCCTAGACGTGGATGTGGCGGCGGTGTTGGGTCATGATGTCGCAGCTTCAGCCTTCAACGCCCAAACCCTGAGGGTTCAGGATAACGATCTTTGGCCCATCAAGGACATGCCGGGGTATTACATGGCGTGGGGCGGTGAGGCGGAAGACTCTGCGCGGGCGACTGCCAGTTTGGCAAGCTCTATACCCATGTTCTTTGGTATTATGGTGTTGATTGTGTTGGTGTTGTTTAATTCCATCAAAAAAACATTGGTTATCTGGTTGACAGTACCTCTGGCCATAATCGGAGTAACTGTTGGGCTCCTGGTTTTTAACCAGCCATTCGGTTTCATGGCGCTGCTCGGACTCATGAGCTTGTCCGGTATGGCCATTAAAGCCTCGATTGTACTGGTTGATGAGATTGGTATCCAGATTGAACAAGGCAAAACGCCCTATCAGTCAGTGATTATTGCCGGCGTCAGCCGTTTGATGCCCGTCGCAATGTCCTCAGGTACAACAATGCTGGGTATGATCCCTTTGTTTACGGATGCTTTTTTCATTTCCATGGCAGTCACTATCGTATTTGGTTTGGGTTTTGCCACGTTATTGATCCTTATTGTTGTGCCAGTGCTTTACAGCATATTCTTCGGGGTTCATGAAGATGACCCGAAGAGCTCCAAAGGAGACAAGCAGGGTATATTGCATAAACAAACCGGATCGGTGGAGTAAGAATTATGGCTGGAAAGTATAAACTTCTCCCTCTGGTGAGCATGTTGGCTACTACAGTGCTAAGCAGCAGTTGTAGCCTGGTTGGTCCTGACTATGTTAAACCGAAGGGTGCCGTAGAAACAAAATGGATCAATCAATCTTCCCCGGAAATCAGTAAGCGTACCGCTGAATTATCTACCTGGTGGAAAGTATTCCATGATTCAATTCTGGATAAGCTTGTCACTGAGGCCCGCCAGCAGAATTTGAGTCTGCAAGTTGCGGGTACTCGAATTCTTGAAGCACGCGCCCAACTCGGCATTGCCACCGGTGCTGAATATCCGCAGCTCCAGCAGGCAAACGGCGATTTGAGTCAACAGCAATTCAGCGCGTTTGCGCCCAATACCAGTGATTTCCTGGATCGTGTCTATGCCAGTACAGGGATCGGCTTTGACATGGGTTGGGAGCTTGATATCTGGGGGAAATTCAGACGGGGCGTGCAGTCCAGTGCGGCAAACCTGGAGGCTTCAGTCGCCGGTTACGATGACGTATTGGTCTCCCTGACTGCCGAAGTGGCTCGAACTTATGTCTTGATTCGTACCAGTGAAGCACGCATACAGGTTGCTCGCGACAACGTCAAAATTCAGGAACGTACCCTGGAAATAGCTAAAGCATTGTTTGCCGGCGGCTTGATTAACGAACTGGATTATTTGCAGGCGGAAAGCTTGTTGAACAATACGCGTGCAACAATTCCGCCTTTGGAGACTACGCTTCGGCAAGCGAAAAATGGTCTGAGTGTGCTTTTGGGAAAGACTCCCGGAGCGATTGATACCTATCTGACCGTGAGCAAACCCATTCCTGAAGTACCTGCACAAGTGGCGATAGGTGTTCCAGCCGATTTGTTAAGACGCCGCCCGGACATTCGCTTGGCAGAACGCCAGCTTGCCACTCAGAGTGCCTTGATCGGTGTGGCCAAGGCGGATTTATATCCCCATTTCTCCCTGTTGGGCTCCATTAGTTTGAGAGCGAGCGATGCGGCGCTGACTTATGCTTCGGTCGGCGGCAGCACCTTGGGACAGCTTTTTAACGCCAAGAGTTTTCAATATTTTATTGGTCCCAGTATCTCCTGGGATATATTTAACTATGGCCGCATCACCAACCAGGTTCGGGTTGAAGATGCCCGCTTTCAGTCATTAGTAGGCGTTTACCGCAATACCGTCCTTAATGCAGCCAAGGAGGCGGAAGACGCCACGGCGAGCTTTCTGTATGCGCAAAAACAGCGGGACGAATTGCAAAAAAGTTTTGCGGCGGCCAGACGCTCAACCGACTTGTCCTTGTATCAATACAGCGAAGGGCTGGTTGATTACCAGCGGGTACTGGATTCACAACGCACTTTAGCAAGCTCGCAGGAAGCATTGACCAATACTACCGGCAACATTGCCATTAATTTGATTGCGCTCTACAAAGCGGTAGGCGGTGGCTGGGAAACACGGACGGAAAAAGATTTTGTTCCGGAAGCCATTAAAAAAGAAATGCGTGAGCGCACCAATTGGGGCAAGTTAATGCAACCTAAGCAACTTGACTTGCCTGCACAGGATAACAGTAAAAAATGGCGATTTCCGGATTGGTAAAGTGGAAGTTAAACCGCTTGTATTTTAGTCATGAGTAAAGCGTCGACTGTCCGTATCGGCAAACATCAGATAGGCCGGTTTCGGTTTCTTTTGTGGTCGCTTATGATGATGATTGGTTTGCAGCCGCTTCTGGATGAATGGATTGGTGTGCGTATCTGGGCAGATGTGTTCACGGATGTTTTTTTTGGCTTTGCGTTGATGTCAGGTCTTCATGCAATAAGCGAGCAACCCAGGCAACTCCAGCTTTCCTTGTTATTGGCCGCTGCCATCATACTCCTGAAAGGACTTTTTTACGCGCTTAAAACTCCGGTTTTCAATCAGCTTCAATTGGGACTGAGTCTGGTTTTTCTCATTCAAATGTTATTGATGATCTGGATACATATTCAAAGGGAGGATGAAGTGACCTTTGACCTGATCATGGCGGCTGCATGTGCCTATATCTTGCTCGGATTGGTATGGGCTTACGCCTATTTTTTTCTGGATAAGTTTCATCCGGGCTCTTTCAATGTTGTTGAAAAGTCAGGTGATAGTTTGTGGATTTTTTACTACTACAGTTTCGTGACGTTAACCACGGTGGGTTATGGAGATATTCTTGCCTTAACCAAGGCTGCGCGATCGTTGTCCAGCCTTGAAGCCATCACAGGCCAGCTTTATTTAGCGATTATGATCAGCCGGTTAGTGGGTTTACACGCTTCGCAGGTTAAGATAAACAAAAGTTAGCGGCAAAAAAGGCACATTGAATCACGCCGCTTTGATAGGGTTGTTGATTTATTGATGGTGATTTGAGGCTAAAAAAGCCCTGTTAGGAAGCTAGATGAACACGCTTGGGGTATCCAAGAAATCAAGAAACTTGACTGGTTGCCTACGCACAAATAGCGGACAATGGGATCGATGGATTGCGAAGGGCAAACTTCGACCCAATGTTGACGATGGCCCAAATTGATTGATAGGCTGTTAATGAAGCCAAATTAGCCATAGGCGCATGCAAAAGATAATGAATTTTATATGATGCTGGTTTCTGTAACTTGAACTTAGTTTACAAACTAGTAGTCAGTCATTTTGAAACGAAGTGATAGCACTTCGTTTTAATGCATGGTAGAAGTGTTGATTGTGTTCACCGAGATTCTGCCATGCCAGCCATCAAATATAAAGT
>Ga0194062_1001366_pt1 | contig 10214 bp, 7 predicted proteins | sample SepL2225m_MetaG_FD_155481 | JGI IMG/M metagenome (GOLD analysis project Ga0194062, IMG submission 155481) | Anoxic zone freshwater microbial communities from boreal shield lake in IISD Experimental Lakes Area, Ontario, Canada - Sep2016-L224-25m | ecosystem: Environmental > Aquatic > Freshwater >... | reverse complement strand
GTATGAAAATAGGATATTCGCCCCCTTGTCCATGCAAGTTGATTCATTAAAAAAAGCCGGTTCCGATTCAATTCATGAAGAAACATAGCTAGAACGAACACTTTTGGGGGTTGTTCCACAGGACCCCTATTAAATCGTTTTTCAGTGCATTAATAGACACCCTGTCTATTAATCGATTTAGGAGACAGTTTTAGACAATGAGACTCTTTGGTTATGCTCGGGTGTCCACGAGCCAACAATCCCTCGATAGCCAGATCAAGGCGCTTAAAGAAGCCGGGGTCAAAGCCAGCCGAATTTTTGCTGATAAAGTCTCCGGTAGCCATGTGCATAGGGATGGATTAAGCCTGTTACGCGTCAAAATTGAAGAGGGTGATGTGATCCTGGTCAAAAAACTGGATCGTCTGGGTCGGGATACGGCGGATATGATCGCCTTGATCAAAGAATTCGATACTATGGGGGTTGCGGTTCGTTTTTTGGATGATGGTATCAGCACCGAAGGAACCATGGGTAAAATGATTGTCACCATTCTGTCAGCCGTAGCGCAGGCAGAGCGCCAACGTATTCTTGAACGTACCAATGAAGGCCGCATTGAGGCTAAAGTTAAAGGCGTAAAGTTTGGTCGCAAACGCACCATTGATACGGAAAAAATAAGAGCATTGTATAAGAATGGTATTGGGGCTACCGACATTGCCAGGCAAATGGGCATTGGTCGATCAACTGTTTACAAATCGCTGAATGAAGTGAATAAGTAATGACGAAAGAAGGAGTGAAAATTTGGTTTTAGTGTAAGCGTCCAACCCTACCAATCCTCCTGAACTGATCTCACTTGAGTTTTTCAATCATTGCTGGCGTCAAAGGCAATAATTCATCAATACGACTATTTGGCCAGGTAGGTAATTTTTCCAGGGTGTCTTTCAACCATTCTTCCGGATTTAAACCATTCAGCTTGGCAGTACCCAGCAAGGTCTGAATAGCGGCCGCTCTTTGCCCCGCACGTTCAGAGCCTGCAAACAGCCAGTTCTTTTTACCCAGGGCAATCGGCCGGATACAGTTTTCCACGACATTATTGTCTATCGGCAAATGCCCGGTTTCAGCATAGCGAATGAAACTGGCCCAGCGCCTTAAGGTGTAGTCCATGGCTTTGGCCGAAGCACCCCCATTGGCCGTGCGAGCACGGACTTTGGTCAACCAGTCATGCAAGTCGTTTAAGACGGGTTGACTTTTTTCTGCCCGTAACTGTTTACGTGCAGCGCTGCTCAAGTCCTTGCCTTCCTCTTCAATGGCATACAGTTGACCTATGCGTACTAAGGCTTCTTTTGCCATGGGACTTTGATTGGCTTTGTACAAGTCAAAAAATTTCCGGCGTGCATGGGTCCAGCAACCCAATTCAATACAAGGTTCCTCTGTTTTCTTGGCATTGAATGAGGCCTTATAGCCACTGTAGTCATCAACCATCAGATGGCCTTGCCACGTGCCGAGGAATTGACGGCAATGCGCCCCACCTCGCCCATTACGGTAGTCGAAGACAATAATACGCGGCCCTGGTTGTAGATCATTGCTACGATAGGCCCAGAGATAGGCCTTTTTGGTTTTTCCCCGCCCCGGATCCAGTTGTGCGACCGGGGTCTCATCGGCATGCAAGGTGTTGCCTTGCAGGAGATGCCAAGTTAAGCGATCAACCAGCGGCTGAAGTGCCACGCCCAGCCGCCCAACCCAGTCGGCCAGGGTGGAACGCGACAGGACCACTTGCTGCCGTGCCGCGATTTGTTCAAGGCGATACAGCGGTAAATGATCAACATATTTACTGATGAGTACCCAGACCAGCAAGCCCACCGCAGCCATGCCGCCATTAATGACCGCCGCCGGAACCGGCGCAGCGGTGATGGTTTCGCAGTTTTTGCAGGCGTATTGGGGGCGGATGTGACGATGCACGGTAAATACGGCGGGTACGACATCGAGTTGTTCGGTCACATCTTCACGGATTTTGATTAACTCATGACCGCATTGGCCGCACTGACACGAGTCAGGTTCATGTCGGAAGTCGATGCGCGGCAAATGCGCTGGTAATGGCTGGCGGCCTGCGCGAGGGCGTTTGGGTTTTTCAGCAGTAACCACTGGCTGTTGTTCGGCCAGTTGTTCGAGTTCGGCTTCAACAGCGGACATATCCTCGTTCCAGGTATCGGCAAACAAATCCGCTTGGAGTTGGCTAAACGTTTCGCTTTTGACACCGTAACGAATCCTGCGCAGATAGGCAAGCTCGTAAGTCAGTGCCTGGATTTTTTCGTCTTTGCTTTGGAGTTCAGTCGCCGCTTTTTTCACTTGTTCGAGCAACGCCTGAACCACTTCCGCCACCTGTTGTTTGGAAGCGGATTCGAGGTCAAATTGATCGAGTTCGAGGAGTGATTTCATGGTGAAATTATACCATGAAATACGCTGTAAGCCTTATAAATACTGGGTTTTAATGCAAATAAACAAGCTTAAAACCGGCTGATTTTACACCTGCCAATGAGCAGAAGGAACGGCCGATAAGCGTTGCCAATCCACCCCGGTAATCAGCCACCGCCATTGCTCAAACGTCACCAAAAAACACGCATCGTTGACTTTAGGCCAAATGAAGCAGCCTTTATGCAGCCGGCGCTGGCACAACCAGACCCCAGTGCCATCCCAGACCACCACCTTGATGCGATTGCCGGAACGGTTACGAAAGACAAACGCCGATCCTGAGCAGGGCGCGTGTCCCAAGGCTTGCTGGACAATCATCGACAAGCCATCGATGCCACGGCGCATGTCCACAGGCGAGACTGCTAACCAAATAGCCTCAGGATTCGTTATTAACCCAGGCATTGTAAAAGCTCAGCTAACCAGCGCGCAGAAATGTTGCCCGGCAGTTCCAATGCGTATCCTTTCGATAACCTTAGCCAAATAGGTTCTGTTGCTGGCAAGGTGTCGGCTGCGGGTTTAATTTCAACCGGTATCAATAAAGGCTTTGTGGACTGGTTCGATAATTGGTAAGTTTTAAACCAACGCGAAAAAGTCTTGGCATTAAGGCCTTGTTGCTGGCAATACACCGCCTGTGTCAATCCACTCGCTTGCCAGATTTTTATGTGCTCTATGTGACGTTTTTGTAATACCATCGGTCATCCTCAGAAAAAGTTTAAGGATACCTGAGCGCTTGAGAAATTTTTAGATGGTGGGGTTGTGCGCTTACGTTTTAGTTATCATATTTGGCTTTGCATCGTTTTTTTTGGGAGGTTTTTTTAGCGCAATTTATTTTGTTTTGTGCCAAAAAAAAAGATACACCTTTAGTACCTATCTTTTTTTATTAATATTTATTGCCGGTCTCGGGATACTTGGTAAATTATTAATTGCCTCTAATGTTCTATCTATAGGCAAACTAATGAGTTTATTTTTCATTACTTTTGTTCCTGCGGGCATACTTACATCGGTTGGTTTATCTAAATACAAAGCATGATCATGTTAAGTTTCTAAACAAGACATCTACTCGAATGAGTTGAAAGAGAATCACCGGCTTTTATGATTTATTGAAATGCACCTTAACATAGACGCTAACGTACGTTTTCGTACCATTGGACTTCAGACCCCATAACCAATTTGAATGCTGAAAAAACCGATTTATTCAACAACGCCATGGTAAATCCGATTTATTCAACAAAGCCTGTTTTCGCGCAACTATATAGAGGTTCTCTGCAAAGACTCTATTTTCAATTCTGCCCATGTTCGCCTGAATCCTGTCCAATATGTCTGGTTCTGGTTGCGTAACTCCCTCTTTTTGAATTTCGATGTCATCCCAGGGTAAAGACTGGAAAGCCTTCAGAATGTCTTCCAAGCATGTCCGGTTAAGCGACGTATCATCATATATCAGTCGAATAATTGCTTCTCTGTGCAATGGTGGGATACCCTGCTCGGCCAAACTCAGATCCATTTCTTTCTTGCTCAAGTAAAGGTGTCCGAAATCCGGTACCGGATTGTTTCCGGTAAATCGGTAATCCATCTCAGCATTGACAACAAACACATGGTGTCCAACGCGGGAGTGCCAATGTGGGCCGCCTTGCAAGAGCAGATATCCACCGGGTTTCAGAAGGCGATAACACTCATAGAACATGCGTTCGTACTCCTGAACATGCTCCAGTATCGCACAACCGTAAATCAGATCAAAACTGCTATCGGGAAGCCCGGTATGTTCGGCGCCGCGTAGTATCAACTCGATTTTTTGATCGTCTAGCACATTTGTATGTAACTCCGGATCCGGAGTAACGACTGTGACCTTTGTATTGCTCCAGTCATACAGCGTCTTACCAACAGCCATATCCCCATTGCCGCCGATTTCCATTATCTTTTTTCCGCGCAGTGACGACACACCGCTCATTTCCATCAATTTCAAAAGCGTTTGCTTCTGGTATTCCAGTACACCGGAATGGAAATGCTTTTGCTTCACATCGACCTTTAGTTTTGGGCGTGCAAATATCCAACGAATTGCAGCCAAGGCAGAACCGTAACGACTCTTGATTGAAGAATTTGAAGTTAAATCATCCGATTTTTTATTCATCGTCGGCCTCTATTAATTTAGGGTGAGCAAACAATGCCGTGATGGCATCCACGTTCTCGTCGTAGAACCGAACGTACCGATCGCGGCTGAGCGCAGCTAGTCGCCGCAGGTCGTTGGCATGTTCCACCATGGCAAACAGGCTAGCTGCCAGCGCATCCAGGTTTGTGTGCATGTGCATTGGATCGCCTGTCTCAATGCCTTTGACTCCGCATTCCGTCGTTAGCAGCGGCATGCCATAGGCCATTGCCTGGACAGTCTTGACGTTGATGCCCGTGCCCATCGTGACGGGCGAGAGGAGCAGATCCATATCAGCATAAAATTCGCCAATATCTTGCACGAACCCGTGCATGTGTACCCAGGGCTTGTGAAAAACCTCACTCTCTTTTGTCGACAAGCGCCCCACCATTTCCCTGACTTGCCCGACCACATGCACCTTGAACGGACAATCGGTGCTTTGCAGATGACGTTCGATGGCCGCCAGACACTCCCGCACCATCGCCAGATTGATGCTGTTGGCGCTGGCCACCAGTCCTACGTGCCTGACATTTATAAAATCCTTGTCGATGAAACGCGGTGCTTCGGCGTGAGATAGCACAACAGCCGTGCGCTTGCCTGTTACGCTGTCGAAGTAGCTGGCCTCTTCTTCGCGCAAGGCCACCACCACATCCGCACGGCGCAGATAGGCGCCTTCTTCCTCTGGCGTGCAGGAAAAAAATTCCAGCGGCTGGCCGTTCTTGCGAAGCATGTCGTACCTGTCACCCATTTTATCGTGAGTGTCGATAACTTTCAGAATATAGGAAGGCACAAATTCCAGCAATTTGGATTGAAAAACATATGAGCAAAACACCATGTCGATGTCGTATTGGGAGCACAGACAGCGTATGCGTTCTCCGATGCCTTCCTCGTACCAGCCGTCGAATGGAATCGGTCCACCGTTGGCCCACATGGGATTGGTGTAAGGGATTACGTCCAGCGTATCCCAAGTGGCGCGCATTTCCTTCAAATCCACTTCGGCATATTCGTTGCTTTGCAGCAATACGAAATGGACGGTGTGCCCCATGCTCTGGAAGTGCCGCGCGAGCTGGTTAATGATGGCTCGGTTACCGTGACTGGCGGGATGCGAGGGGAAAGGGCTGAAGTACAGCACGTTCAATTTGCCCGCCTGTCTCCGCTCACGCGCGGAGGCAGGCGCGGTCCGTTCGGCATTCGCCATGACGATCTGCCATTGCATAGCCGCAGGGAGGTGGTCGCGCTGAAAAACGTCACTCCATTTTTCGAGCACCAGTTCGGTATTGTGGTTCTGCAAACCCCTAAGATGCGCTGTTGATTGTCCCGCGTAGGACTGGTGTTCGAAATGCACGACTTCCGAGTCTGGCTGGTACACTACCCGCATGCCCAATGACCTGGCAAACATTGCCAGGTCTACATCCTCGCAATAGGCATTTTTATAACGCTCGTCGAATCCACCCGCCTGCTCCCAGAATGACTTTCGCACCAAAATGGAAGCGCCGGATATATAGTCTGCTTCGCGTTCGATGTTGAATACAGGCATGTCGCGCCCCTGTCCTCGGCCGATATTGAGCGCTGTGCCATCGCTGAACAGCACGCCGCCCGCCTCCTGGATAGTACAGTCTGGATACAATAATTTTGAACCGACAATGGCTACACCTGGATCCTGTTCCAGCGTGTTGTACAAACTTGACAACCAGCCCGGCAACACGATCGTATCGTTGTTCAGAAACAGAAAGTAGCGCCCGCATGCGTAGCTGGCAGCGTTGTTGCAATTACGCAGGAAACCGACATTCTTCTCCGTCTTAACCACTTTCAGCCCGGGATAGAACTCAGACGCACGGACGGTTTCATCAGTAGAAACATCATCTGCCAGAACGATCTCGAAACTGATACCGTTATACGAACTTGTCTCAAGAATCGAGTTCAGGCAGGCCTTCGTCAACGCCCACTTGTTGTATACCGGCACGATGATCGAAACGTCAACAACGGCATTCTCTGGCGGCACTGCGCGCGACCGCAACGCCGTGCAGTATTCGCCGAATAGCGAAATGGGCAGCGCGCGCCCGGCATCTAGCAAAGACAGCAGCGATGAGCGGTTCGCCTCGTTACCGAAATTACGGCTGATGAGTTCCTGACCATTAGCCGAGAACTTTTCCCATAATTCCTTGTTGTCATAAAGCCTTATAACGGCATCGGCGAAAGCCCTTGGCTCATCCGCCACCAGGGTATGTACTCCGTCATGTATGTGCATGCCTTCGGCCGCTATGCCACTGCAGACACAGGGCACACCGGAACCCATTATCATTGCGACCTTGCCCTTGATGCCTGCTCCAAAACGCAGCGGCGCCACACCCAAACGCATGGACGCGATGAGCGGATCCAGATCCGGCACAAACCCAATAGTCCTGATACCCGTAACACTAGCCAAATCCTGCACAGTTTGTGGCATCTCGGAACCAACAATGTGAAATTCCACGTCCGACAAGCGGATTCGCACTAGGGGCCATATTTCCCTGGCGAACCATTGCACGGCATCCACGTTTGGCCTATGCGCGAAGCCGCCCAAAAAGAAGATATTCCTGCGCGCCTCGAATGGCGCCGGATGGCGCGCGATGGGCGCATACAACGCCGGAAACACAGTGATGAGCGTATCAGGCAAATACTCTTTGAGAAGTGGCACTTCGGCAGAACTGACAAGCACAACTTGATCCACCCGTCTCATAATGGACAATTCGCGTTCCCGGGTTCGGTTTGCTTTGACGAGCGCAACGTCGCTTTGATGCAATTCCGCCTCGCGCATTTCACGCAGAAAATGCAAGTCTACCGTGTGGAAGATAACCCGCGCGGTGGGAGACGCCTGCTTCATCAAGTCCAGCATGATTTCGGCCACGTCGAGGCGGAATATGTGGAATGCGCCAAACATGTGGCCTTGGGTACTCAGGTAGCTTGCGGGTGAACTATAGCCCTGCAAGTTAGTAATTACCGTCACACCCAACGCGTGCAGTTCTGCCTCATATTCGGGCGATGGTAACAGATCGTTCGGCAGGAAAACGACTTCGTAGCCCAGACTGCACAAATCCATTAGAATACCCCCGGTGCCACGCTCACCCGAGGACACGTTCGGCCTGGGAATCCGGTAGTCAGCCACCAGCACCCGGCGCAGATTGACAGGGGCGCTAGCCACCGTCGTGTCGTGCACGAAAACACGATCCAGGCACATATTAACCACCGACGGCAGCACGCCGCCGTTCGTGTGAATGCGTTGCGCTACCGATATGCCAAGGGATACGGGTATCTGCACCAACCGTGGTTTGCCTGCCAGTCGTGCATGACTTTGCGTCGGATTGATCAGTACCGCAGCGAAGAAAGACGCGCCGCGCCTTGTGGCGCCTATCCATTCGCGCAAGCCGCGATAATGAAAAAAAGTTGCAGGTAGCACACAAGCCGCCATTATTAGCCGTGAAAACAGGCCGCAACGCGGACCCGGCTCGCTAACACGTCGGGCGAACGTGCCAAGTACACGCAACGGCGCACTCAGTCGCCATGAATGGCTATTGAACACTTCCTGCACGATCGCTTCTCGTTCTACAACTATCTGGCTCAATGCTGCGATGCGCGCCTCATACTTTGCCTCATTCTGATTAAGTGTTGAGATTTGTTCATTGTAATCGGCCACCGCCTGATCGAGATTTGCAATCCGCAGATCGCGTTCATCCACCGCCTGATCGAGATTTGCAATCCGCAGATCGCGTTCATCCACCGCCTGATCGAGATTTGCAATCCGCAGATCGCGTTCATCCACCGCCTGATCGAGATTTGCAATCCGCAGATCGCGCTCATCCACAGACAATTGGAGACTCAAAATCTGTTTGTCCTTTATCGGAATCTGCCGGATGGGCTGCATTATTTTGATAAGCTGTTCATCAGACAATTCACCATGCCACTTTCTGTATACTGCCAACATGGCATCCACTCTTTTGGAGCTCTCCAAATACACACCGGACTCGGATTGCCGATTGATCCGATAAACCGCACTTAGCCCATCAACAAACAGGAAACCTGAAAATTTGGATAACTGTATCCAGAAATCCCAATCCTCATACATATCAAATGACTCATCGACACGACATCCAAGCTCCAGCAATGCACATGAAAACAGAACCGAGTGAATTGGAATAAAATTCTCGGCTAGAAGCCGAATCGCGTCAAATGGAATTGAAAATGTGTCTTGAAGCGGCTTATTACTTTCATCAACACATTTTACACCCGTGTAAACCACCTTGAATTCTGGGCGAGACCTAATTGCATCTACCAGTTTTTGAATATGATTCGGCTCAAACCAATCATCATCATCAAGAAAAATCAAGTAGTCTCCACGTGCGCTATCTAGGCCGATATTGGCCGCCAGACTGCGGCGCAGTGGTTTGTCCGCACCAACCATACGTACAGGAAAACACCCGCACCACTGGGATATTACGGTATGATCGGATCCCTTGGCATTGACTAGCACCACTTCAATATTCGGATAGATTTGTAATGCGATGGATTCAAGTGCATCTTGCAACGTGACGCTATCCATGCTGCGGATAATAATGCTCACCAAGGGATAAAAAACAACTGTATCGGACATATTCATCGAACCAAAAAAATAAAATAAAGTGGTTAAACATCGCTGGCAATCTACTATTCAGGGAGCTATGTAGAAAACGGAATTTTAAGGGTTTTGTTGCATTAACCGGCCAAGAGGGTGCTATGGTAGACTTACCGGCCAAGTTTTAGCCGCACAAATCGCCCATGATTAGCTTCAAAGGTCACCGTTTCGAAAAATCATTCATTCTGATTTGCGTTCGGTGGTATCTGGCGTATTCTTTGAGCTATTGAAACATCCAAGAGATGATGGCTGAGCGTGGCATTTCGGTGGATCATACCAACATCTACTGTTGGATTCAAAAATTCTCGCCAAAGATGGCTATTTTTGCCCATCCCCTCGAAAAGGTAAAAATAAGCAAAGGCTAATGTTTAGTATCTCCTGATAGCGGTTATGATGAGTGCAAAAAGTTTACTTTTAGGGGTTCTAAGCCCAAACCCTCGGAATTTTTTAAATCATTCAAATCCAATACGTTAGTAAAATATTGCCACAGGAATTGGGGGGGGGAAAGGCTTTATTTTAATCGTTCTCTAAAAGGGTCGTTTATGAGATTCTCAATTATGTACAGTCACAAATACGATTTAATGGGCATTTTCGGTTCTCAAAACTCATTCTCAAAATGATTTTTAATATTTCATACATGGATATGAGTTTTGAGAATAATGTAATCGCCTTCAATAAGGGTTGTGTTCCATTGATTCCTTGCCAAAACACCTGTGATTGAGTGATTATCTTTTAATTATTTTTGTCATCTTACTGATTTTAAATAATTAAAAAAATTCCGAGGGTTTGGGCTTAGAACCCCGAAGTGGAGATTTTTAGTCCGCGATAGCCGTAGTGCATGTGTTTTCACGGAGCGTAAGCGTAGTGAAAATGCAGGCTTTACGAAACGGCGTCAAGTCATTGCGTAGCGATGTTTCGACCCCTTGTTGGGTCGAAACGGGCGAAGCAGGACGAATCGGGGCAGCCGAAGGCATTAGCGGTCGC
>Ga0194062_1001365_pt1 | contig 10216 bp, 9 predicted proteins | sample SepL2225m_MetaG_FD_155481 | JGI IMG/M metagenome (GOLD analysis project Ga0194062, IMG submission 155481) | Anoxic zone freshwater microbial communities from boreal shield lake in IISD Experimental Lakes Area, Ontario, Canada - Sep2016-L224-25m | ecosystem: Environmental > Aquatic > Freshwater >... | reverse complement strand
GTTCTGGTATTTTCACGTCATTATCGTAATTAACCTATATAAAACAATGACATATTATACATGATATCCTGGTTTCTGTATAGGCCAGTTAATCTGACAAAGTAGAATTATTGAGTCGTAATTTTGAGATAAAGATGGATTTAGCTTATTGGCATTTTTACCTTGATTATAAGGACTGGGGTCACGAAGTTGGGTTAAGGGAATTGGCAGGATTGGTTTGCAGGTATTGATATTTTTGAATCAGGTATTTATTAAACTCCCGCAAAAGCGGGAGTCAGCTTTTAGATACTTAAACTTTAAACTATTTGACCATGTTGAGCTGGTACGTCACGCTTTGTTTCGCCAGTATAAAGTTGTCTGGGCCGTCCGATTTTTTGGTCGGGGTCAGCTATCATTTCATCCCAATGGGCAATCCAGCCAACGGTTCTGCCCATGGCAAACATGGCTGTGAACATATTGGTGGGGATGCCTAATGCATGAAAAACAATACCTGAATAAAAGTCGACATTGGGGTAAAGTTTTTTCTCGATAAAGTAATTATCTTCAAGTGCAATACGCTCCAGTTCAAGCGCCAGTTTAAACAATTCATCATCATGCAGGCCCAACTCAGTAAGGACTTCATGACAGGTTGCCCTCATTAATGTTGCCCGTGGATCATGATTCTTATAGACGCGGTGACCGAAGCCCATAAGTCTGAAGGGGTCGTTTTTATCTTTGGCCCTTTTTATATAAGCAGGGATGCGCGAAACATCACCAATTTCTATCAGCATATTGAGCACGGCTTCGTTAGCGCCACCGTGGGCCGCTCCCCATAGACAGGCTATTCCGGAGGTAATGCAGGCGTAAGGATTAGCGCCACTGGAACCGGCCAGGCGGACGGTTGATGTTGAGGCGTTTTGTTCATGATCGGCGTGAAGAATTAAAATCCTGTCCAATGCACGTACCAAGACAGGATTAGGCACAAAGTCATCGCAAGGCGTGGCGAGCATCATACGCATAAAGTTTTCCACATAACTCAGCTTGTTTTGTGGATACATAAACGGCAAGCCCGTGCTGTATCTATGACACATGGCAACGATAGTCGGTACTTTGGCAATCAGGCGGATGGCGCTTAAATCACGATGATTTTTTGATTTTATATCCAGAGCATCGTGATAGAACGCTGACAATGCTCCTACTACAGCAACCATAATGGCCATGGGATGAGCATCGCGACGAAAACCTTTGAAGAAGTTGGTTAGTTGGTCATGCACCATGGTGTGCAGTGTTATAGTGCCTTCGAAATCCTGCATTTGTGCATTGTCAGGCAACTCGCCATTCAGTAATAAATAACAGACTTCCAGAAAAGTACATTTTTCTGCCAACTGTTCAATAGGGTAACCCCGGTAAAGTAATATACCCGCTTCACCGTCTATATAGGTGATGGTTGAACTGCAACTGGCGGTAGAGGTAAAACCAGGATCGTAAGTAAACATGCCTGTCTGTTTATACAGTGTCTCGACATCTATGACATCGGGTCCCGTAGTTCCGGATAAAATAGGTAGCTCGCATATGAGCTTATCGTTTTCAGATAAGGTAAGACTGCGTGGATTGGTCATGGCTTTTCTCTCTGTTATAAAAACGGAATAGCAATTAGGCGATCTTCAGTGAAGAATGTACCCTACTTACTGGTTTTATGTCCATTTTCTGCGTTGAAAAAGGACAACATGGCTCGCTATGCGCCCAATTTTATGTTTCGATAGCTGCTTCTATGTTGTTTTCGATCGCTGTTGCAGACGCGATTCAGCCGTCCACCATTAATTACTGGATATCTACGCTATCTTCGCCGTCGTTGAAAAGGAATAAATTTGAAAATTGCCTTACAGTGCTTTAAGCCTCAAGCTTTAGTTACTATTGGTGATGGCCAGCTTCGCCAATTCAGTTACTTTATCCCAGTTTTTCGCTTTTACCACATCTGCCGGAACTAGCCAGGAGCCGCCCACACAAGCGACATTACCTAAACTTAAATAGGCGTTGTAATTGTCAGGGGAAATGCCGCCAGTCGGGCAAAAAGTAGCCTGTGGGATGGGTCCGGCGATGGATTTTAACATCGGGATACCGCCAGCGGCTTCAGCCGGAAAAAATTTGAAATGATCCAGGCCATACTCCATACCCATCATTAATTCTGACAGGGTTGATATGCCTGGAATCAGGGCAATTTTTCCGGCTTTAGCAGCAGCAAGCAAAGTGGGAGTCAAGCCGGGACTAATCGCAAAAACCGCACCCGCATCTTCAGCGGCTTGTAATTGTTCGGGCGTGGTAATCGTGCCGGCGCCGACAATCGCTTCCTTGACTTCCTGGCTGATGAGCCGGATGGCATCCAGTGCGATAGGTGTGCGCAGGGTGATTTCCAGTACCTTAATTCCGCCTGCAGCCAGGGCTTTCGCCAAAGGCACGGCGTCATCCAGATTTTGAATCACCATAACGGGCATGACAGGGCCAGCGTTTAAAACGTCTTTAGGTTGAATTTTCCAGTTGTTTGAATTCATGTGTTACTCGATAGTTTTGTGGGCCGGGTTAGCGATAGCGTAACCCGACAAATATGTCGAAAAGGTTTGGTTATGCTTACCCAACCAGCATTATTGTTTTCAAGTTAATCAACAAGAAACAGATTGGATGCCCCTGTTTCAGCAGAGGACGCTCCCAGTCTGAAGCCTCCAAACATCTCGCGTCCCATGCCATAGTGGTGGTTCTTTGCGGAATTGGGCGCCGGAATTCGTGCATTGAATTCAGCTTCGTCAACCAGTACATTGATATGGCCGGTTTGCAGGTTCATGGAAATAATATCGCCTGTATGCACTTTTGCCAAAGGGCCACCGGACTCACATTCCGGACACATGTGGATAGCTGAGGGGACTTTACCTGAAGCGCCGGACATACGGCCATCAGTGACCAGGGCGACCTTGAAGCCTTTATCTTGCAATACGCCCAACGGTGGCGTCAATTTGTGCAGTTCGGGCATACCATTAGAACGGGGCCCCTGAAAGCGTAAGACAGCAACAAAATCCTTTTCCAATTCACCGCGTTTGAAGGCGGCGAGCATGTCTTCCTGGTCATCGAAAACGATGGCTGGCGCTTCAACTATTTGATGTTCAGGAGACACCGCTGAAAGTTTTGAAATACCCCGTCCTAAATTACCGTGCATGACATGTAAACCGCCACCTGTAGCAAAGGGTTTTTCGACGGTGCCGAGCACGTTGGTATCTAAAGAAACAGCCGGGACGGGCTCCCAAATTAATTTGTCGTCTATTAGCTTGGGCTCTTGACAGTAGTTATTCATGCCGCGCTGATCAGCAACGGTTACAGTATCTTCATGCAAAAGCCCGTTTCTTAGCAGCTCGGCAATTAATACGCCCATGCCGCCCGCAGCCTGAAAATGGTTAACGTCAGCCGGGCCGTTGGGATAGATTTTTGCGATTAACGGAACGGCTTTGGAAAGTCTGTCAAAATCATCCCAGTTAAGAACGATGCCCGAAGCACGGGCAATAGCGATTAAGTGCATGGTGTGGTTGGTTGATCCGCCCGTTGCCAACAAACCGATGACTGCATTGACAATTGCTTTTTCGGAAACTACATGGGCAATCGGGCGATAATCATCACCTAGCGCCGTAAATTTTAAAACTTGCCTCGCAGCCGCTTGGGTCAGTTCATCACGTAACGGTGTGTAAGGGTTGATGAATGAACTGCCAGGTAGATGCAGCCCCATAATTTCCATCATCATCTGGTTGCTGTTGGCAGTGCCGTAAAATGTACAAGTACCTGGGCTGTGATAAGACGCGGACTCGGCTTCAAGCAGCTCTTTACGACCAATTTTACCGGTGGCGTAAGCTTGGCGGGCACGCGCTTTTTCTTTGTTGGTCAAGCCGCTGGGCATGGGGCCTGCCGGGACAAATATCGCCGGTAAGTGGCCAAAACTGAGAGCGCCAATCAATAGTCCGGGTACAATTTTGTCGCAAACGCCCAGGTATAGCGCTCCGTCAAACATGTTGTGGCTCATGCCTATCGCGGTGGCCATGGCAATCAAGTCACGGCTAAACAATGACAGTTCCATGCCAGCCTGACCCTGCGTGATACCGTCACACATGGCCGGTACGCCACCTGCAACCTGAGCGACGCCGCCCGCTTCCCTGATCGCTGCTTTAATTAAATCTGGCGCATCCTTGTAGGGTTGGTGTGCCGACAACATATCATTGTAAGAAGTGATAATGGCAATATTGGCTTTTTGATCGCCTGTTAAATCGGCTTTCTCGCTGGCACTGCACGCAGCAAAGCCGTGGGCCAAATTGCCACAGCCCATTCCTGAACGGATAGGGCCTTTTTTAGCGATGGCATCAATGTAGTTGAGGTAGGCTGAGCGGGTTTTATGACTGCGCTCAATGATATCTTGCGTCACTTTTTCAATTACGGGATGCATATTGTTTCCTGGTTTAGGGTTACATGGTGGATAAGTTATTCTTCCCAAGATCGGCCATCCCTGGCAATCAAAGCAACTGATGCGACTGGCCCCCAAGTGCCGGCAGGGTAAGGCTTAGGGGTATCTTTATAATGATGCCATGCGTTTTGGATGGAATCAATCCAAGCCCAGGCCTGTTCAATTTCTTCGCGGCTAAGGAACAGCGTCGGGTTGCCACGCATGGCTTCCAGTATCAGTTTTTCATAGCCGCCGAAAATACTGCTCTTTTTAAAGGTATCAGAAAAGCTTAAATCCAACTTGGTCTTTTTGAGTTTAATGTGTTCATCAATGCCGGGTATTTTATTAAGCACCTCGATTTCCACCCCTTCATTCGGTTGCAGATGAATTATCAGTTTATTGGGGGGCAGTTCACGAAAGCTATCTTTAAAAATGTTGTGTGGCAGTTGTTTGAAGTACACGACGATTTCGGTACGTTTGCCGGTTAAACGTTTGCCCGTCCGCAAGTAGAAGGGTACGCCTGCCCAACGCCAGTTATCAATATCAACCCGTAAGGCAACGAAACTTTCCGTGGTGCTTTCAGTATTGGCACCTTCTTCATCAAGGTAGCCGGGTACTGCTTTACCTTTAATATACCCGCTGGTGTATTGCCCGCGCACGGTTTTTTCTTCAACGTTGTTGCTTGTAATCGGACGTAGCGCTTTAAGGACTTTTATTTTTTCATTATGGATACTTTCGGCTTCCAGATTGACAGGGGGCTCCATGGCAATAAAGGTCAAAATCTGTAGCAGATGATTTTGCAGCATGTCACGCAACTGTCCGGTTTTATCAAAATAATCCCAGCGACCTTCAATACCGACTTCTTCAGCGACGGTGATTTGAATATGATCAATAGTATTGTGATTCCAGTTCGTGGTGAAAATGGAGTTGGCAAAACGCAACGCCAGTAAATTCAATACGGTTTCTTTGCCCAAGTAATGATCGATACGATAGACCTGACTTTCATTGAACACGCTAGCCACTACGTCATTAATTTCCTTTGATGACTTAAGATCGTGGCCGATGGGTTTTTCCATCACCATGCGCGAGCTTTCAGTCAAGACGCCCGATTTTTTGAGTCCCTGGCAAATGCTTTTAAATAAAAAGGGCGATACAGCAAAATAATTGACCATTATTCTTGAGCTCTGGTCAATGACGGCGTTCAATTGCAGATATTGATCCGGCTGGGTCAGGTCTATTTTCAGATAGGAAAGCCGGGCTGAAAAGCGCTCCCACACAGAAGCATCAATGTCATCATGTAAAAACGCCTGCAAGCTTTTGTGTGCTACCTCAACAAATTCCGGAGTTTTCAGATCATGAAGGTCGACACCGACAATACGGGTTTCCGGTTCGATAAAGTTTGCATTTTCAAGACGATATAAGGAAATAAGCAGCTTGCGTTTCGATAGGTCGCCCAATGCACCATAAATCACTAAATCACAGGGTTGAAATGTTTTTTTTGCTTTCATGTGTCAGTTTTCGAGTAAAAATTATAGGCTGGTGTAAGAGAAACGCAGATTCATTGCGAAATATTCAGGTTTTTATTATCGCAGAATTTGTCTCAAGATGCTGTATTGATTGCATTGGATGCAGTGCAAAAAGGCCAAGTTTATCAATGTTTTTTTCATTATTTATGCATGTATTTGGTGCATAGCTACGGCTTAAATTTCTATAAAGGAAAATGTTTGGATGAGTGGTTAAGCATTTTTGTGGCAGGTAGCCTGTTATAGCAAAACTGGTAGCGAATCGAAAACTTATTGACAGGTCTCTGGTTTTCCAATAAAGTAGCGATTCACTACTTTTATTTAAGGGGAAATTATTATGAGCACTGCAATTTTTTATCATGCCGGCTGCCCAGTCTGTTTGGGTGCAGAGCAATTGGTGGCCGAAGCTATTGACCGTTCCAAGTATGAAGTTGAGGTTGTACATTTGGGCGAGCAGTCTAGCCGAATAGCCGAAGCAGAGGCCGCCGGGGTAAAATCGGTGCCGGCATTGGTATTAAATGACCAGGTTTTTCATATCAACTTTGGCGCATCCATTGATGACTTGAAAAAGTAAAGTGGTAAAATGGGTCCAAATGAGCTTCTATGTTAAGGAGTGCGGTTGGCCCCCATGCTTGAGCAACTCCTCATTTTTTGCATTTATCCGTTTGTCCTTAACTCAACGGAAGAAGACGGACAAACGGATTTACCCTGTCAAAATGCTTAATGACCTAAACAGTAAAACCTGCCGGCTAAATTGCACACTCGGCTAATTTAAAGAGTGCTCAGTAGAGTTGTGGGCGTTATACTGTTTATAATAGCGCTGAGGGATTGTCAAATTAAACTAAATCCATAACGTCTTGATTTTATAATAACAAGAAGATTTTCAAGGAACCATATGAACCTTAAAAACACATTTGCATTATTGCTGCTTGCTTTATTTTCTCTGGGTGATGTTTATGCGGGCGGTGAGCCTGTCAATGAAGATTTAACATTGCTTTTTACACTTTCTGATAATTTGCTTGAATTGGGCAAAAAAGGCGACAGTGAAGGTTTCACGGAACTGGTTGATATGGCTTTAAAGCTTACGGCAGAAAACAGGAATAACTCCATCATTTTGCCTCGCGCCAGTGCCAAGTTTAGAGCTGCGAAATACGCAGTTAGGGCCGGTAAGTTTAACGAGGGCATTGAGGCAATTGAGCAAGCTAAAATCATTTTGATCAAGAAGAAAGTGCTTAAATGGGACGGAGGCTCCTAAAATACGGCCTTTTTCAAGGCCGAAAATTAATCCCGTCCGCTTTAACTTAAGGCAATAACACCACAAAGTCAGAAAGAGCGCGAAATTTTATTTCTTCGTGTCTTTACGGTGACAAATTTTCCTGCCCAACATCAGGTAACAATTACGATGCACTGGACATTGCTTTAAATACATCGACGTGCAACAGGAAAATGACAGCTAAAACAACTACCTTTACCTAATTCGCTGGTGATATTCAACTGGGCATCGTGGCGCATTAGCACATGCTTGACGATGGCCAAACCTAGCCCGGTTCCGTTCACTTTTTTGGCTCGTTTGGTTTCAACCCGGTAAAACCGTTCTGTGACTCGGGGAATATCTAACTTTGCAATGCCTTCACCCTGATCTTCAATAGTCAGCACAATGGACAGGTTGTCTTGATACCAGCGCACTTTTACTTCCGAATCTGTTGGTGAGTATTTCAGTGCATTACCTAATAAATTGGTGAATGCACTCCGTAATTCTTGCTCTTCGCCAATAATATGAGCCGCAGTTTCTAACGTTAAATTGATCCGTCTTGATGCATTTTCAAGGGTATCGCCTTCTTTGCAGATCTGGCTTAATAATGAGGGCACATTGACACATAGTGGTTTCTTCTGTTGGGTTTCCAGGCGAGTCAGCAATAATAAGTCATCTACAAGATGCTGCATACGCTCGGTTTGGCCCTGCATTTGCTCGAAAGAATTGGTCAACAGCGGTGAATGCCCGTCATCCAGATCCTGCAAGGTTTCCAGATAACCTTTTAATACCGTTAATGGCGTTCTCAGTTCATGTGATACATTCGCCACAAAATCCTTGCGCATACGTTCCATTTTTTTAAGTTGCGTGACATCTTGTGCTAGTAATAGCCTGAGCCCTGCGCCATACGGCACAATCCGCACTTCCAGAGTAATGCGACTATCGACTGGCGATGGTAAAGTGACCGCTTCTTTGTAATTCCCGGATTTGAGATAACGTATAAATTCAGGGAAACGGATCAGGTTGGGGATTCGCTGGCCTTTATCAGACTGCTGCAAACCTAACACTTCTCTTGCGGCCTTGTTTGCCCACTCAATTTCATCATGCATGCCCAACACAACTGCTGCATCAGGCAACGCTTCGGTGGACTGGCGAAACTGGTCAATCATTTTGCCCAGTTTCTTTTTGCGGCGTTTTTCATCCTTTTTAAGGCGGTAAACATGATAGTAAATGTCTTCCCAAATCCCTGTTGTTTTGGGGTATTTGTTTCGCCCGCCAGTACTGATCCATTTTTCAAACCGGCTGATCTGATAGATCTGGCGAATAATAATTCCCAGCATCAGCAAAATCAATAGCGGTAGAAAAAACCCTGTCATTCCGCCTACAATGGCTGTTGCCAACAATAGCAAAAGTAGGGTGGTTATCTCTTTTTGCCAGATATCCATAGCGCTTAATCCACCAATGAAAACCGATACCCAAAACCACGTACGGTTTGCACGAGATCTTCACGCCCGTATTCCTCAAGAATTTTTCTCAGGCGACGAATATGCACATCAATCGTTCTCTCCTCAATATAGACACTGCGGCCCCAAACCTGATCCAACAATTGAGTGCGGCTGAATACTTTATCGGGATGGGACATAAAAAAATGCATTAACCGGAATTCGGTGGGACTTACTTCCAATTGCTTATCGCCGATGCTGAGCCGATGCTGTTCAGTATCCAGTATCAAATCGCCCAAGGTGATTTGAGCCTGGCCCTGTATTTTTCCACTTCGGCGCAAAACGGCCCTAATTCGCGCCACTAATTCTTTAGGGGAGAAAGGTTTGGTTACATAGTCATCAGCGCCAATTTCAAGCCCTTTAACCTTATCCTCTTCCTCACCGCGTGCCGTTAATAATATGATGGGAATTTCCCTGTAAATGGTTTCTTTCTTCAGGCGCCTGGCCCATTCAACACCGCTGATGCCAGGCAGCATCCAGTCTAGCAGTATTAAATCCGGTTCATTGTTGTCCAGAGCTATCTGCGCTTCTTCCGCATCGGCGGCTGCAATGGGCACGAAACCAGCCTGCTCAAGAATCATCATCAACATTGCCCTGATAGCATCTTCATCTTCAACAACGAGAATTTTAAAATTGGGCATAATTACACATTAGAAGGAAATGGGACATTATAACAAAAAGCTTGTTACCCTTTTATGACAAGGATATTTAGTGTCAAGATTCTACCTGATTAGCAAGATGCTTCAGCCAGCATCCTCATATATCAGGATTGATGTCAAAGACTGTAGGGGCAATCCCTTGCAGTTGCCCTGAGGGCAGGTGCAAGACCTGCCCCTACATCCATTTGGTTGAAGCATCTTGATAATCAGGAGATTCTATAGCGAACGAAGTGGTAAAGCTTGTTGTAATGTCATTAATCGCATAGCAACTAAACGGTTTAAACTTCTGATCAGCCAGTGTAGGCAATGCTTTATAATACGGCGAATAACTCAATTAACCCTGCCCCCGTAAAATGGCCGACTCGAAAACTTATCTTAATGTACCTTTTGCGCAAAAGGATGAGGCAAAAGCACTGGGCGCAAGATGGGATGCAGCCAATAAGAAATGGTTTGTCCCTGCAGATAAGGACATTGCCCTTTTTGCTCGATGGCACTCTCAATCCGGTTCCTTGGAATCAATCGCAACCACTACAATCACTAGGATTGAACCAAGATCGCAGAATGTCTCTACCAAAACCAGCTCTCCAGGTAATAATGCAGCTCTTGGCGTGATGACCTATGCGGCGGATAAAGACTTTGTTGCTTATAATGGCAATGAAGCGCCATGGGATTAACGTTTGTTAATTAAAATAAATCAGTCCACCGCTGCGAGACAGGAGTCGAGTAGTCCCCAGAAGCGATAGTGCATGTGTTTTCACGGAGCGTTTTTTGCGTAGTGAAAATGCAGGCTTTACGAAATCGCGTCGAGTCATTGGAGAGCATGTGAGCCA
>Ga0194062_1001363_pt1 | contig 10224 bp, 9 predicted proteins | sample SepL2225m_MetaG_FD_155481 | JGI IMG/M metagenome (GOLD analysis project Ga0194062, IMG submission 155481) | Anoxic zone freshwater microbial communities from boreal shield lake in IISD Experimental Lakes Area, Ontario, Canada - Sep2016-L224-25m | ecosystem: Environmental > Aquatic > Freshwater >... | reverse complement strand
GATCATGGGGTGACGAAGGATTTTAATAAAGGGGATCGGGGTGAGGTTGTGGATGCCCAGCGCTATCGCCTGAGTCTTAGCCACATGCAGACGATGAGCCCTCGTGACTATTTCCTGTCGGACTTCACCTACCTTAGCGATCCCTATGTTCTGGAGGATTTCTTTGAGAGAGAATACCGAAACAGCTTCCAGCCCCAGAACTATGCCATGCTGATGCATCGGGGCGATAACGTTTCTTTGAGTCTTTCCGCCTACAAACGCCTCAATGACTTTTATGAGGGCGTCGATCGTCTTCCCGAACTGGCGGCCGATATCCAGCGGGTTCAGATTGCCGATTCCCCCTTCTATTATGAGGGACGGAATTCGCTGAGCTATCTGCAGAAGCTTTACCCAGACGGATCGGGATTGGAGGATTATTCCTCGGCCCGGTTCGATACCAGTCATGAGTTTTTCTATCCCACCCGGCATTTCGGGTTCCTGAACCTGACTCCCCGCACCGGGTGGCGTGGCACGTATTATTCCGATACGGTTCAGTATTCGACTCTCACCCAGTCGGTCGTTACCGTGACCACCAACGGGACGGGCGGATCCACCTCCACCACCAGCACCAACATCTCCAATGTCGCCCATTCCATGGGCAGCGATATGCGATCCCTTCTCAACATCGGCCTTGAAACCTCTTTCAGGGCTTTCAAGGTGTTGAACAACGACGAGAACATGTTCGGTACCGGGCTGCGGCATGTGGTTGAACCCTACACTGATTATACTTATGTTCCGGAGCCCAATATCAGGCCGGCCGGTCTTTATCAGTTTGATGAAATTGATGCGTTGGATCGGCGGAATGACCTTCGGTTCGGGGTGCGCAATCGCTTCCAGACCAAGCGCAGCAAGCAGGTCAGCGACATCATGGATCTGGATGTCTTCACCACCTACAGCTTCGAGGAGGCCAATCAGGACGAGCCGTTTTCCACGATCGGTGTCCGTAGTGAGCTGAATCTGGCCAACTGGTGTCAGATTTACATGGATGGCGACTACGATATTTATAAAAGCCAGCTCAACACCTTCAACACTCAGGCGCGTTTCAGGCAGGACTCATGGCGGGCCACCATTGAACAGCGCTACCTCGTTGATCAGAGCAGCCTGCTCATTACCGATCTTGGGTTTGTGCCTAATAAGCGTTGGGATTTCGGAATCTATGACCGGATGGAATTCCAGACGTCCCGTCTGGAGGAGCAGGGAATCACCATTGCACGCACCTACGACTGCATGGTGGTAACCTGGGGCGGCAGTTATCTTCCGGCGTATACACGCGATGATGGCAGTAAACGTGAAGCCGATTACCGGTTCATGTTCCAACTTTGGTTTTCCGCCTTTCCGAATGTCAAACTCGGCACCAGTCGCAGGGATTAAAGAAAATTGAAGATTGTTGATCGAAGATTGAGAACTCAAAAGAATTTCATGACCTCCAGTCAACAATCAACAATCAACAATCAACAATCAGCCATCATTTCCGATCCTTTATTAATGGGCTCCGATCCTTTTCCCGGCCTCGTGGCGGTGGAGCATCAGGAGCAGGCGAATCAGGATCAGATGATTCTTTTCTGGCGTGACGGGGAGTCGCGTCGCCAGACTTCGGAGCCCTTTACCCCCTTTATCTGGATTGCGCGTGAGGAATTATTGGAAGGGCCTGTCAAGGATGCCGTGATCACAACCCTTGCGGGCGACGCCCCATTCCGGTGGAAGGTCAGCTTCCCTACGTGGAAGGCCTGTCAGAAAGCCAAGGCCTGGCTCGCAAAGATCTCGGGGGTAACCGCAGGCAATCCTCAGGCCCCGTATTTTCTTCTGGGTGACCCGGTTCAGCAGTATCTCCTTCAAAGTGGCCGGACTCTCTTCAAGGGCATGCGGTTTGACGACGTCCGCCGAATGCAGGTGGATATCGAATGTTTTACGACCCGGGGATTTGAGTTCTGCAACCCGGAACGGGACGGGGACCGGATCATCGCCATCGCTCTGGGCGATTCGTCGGGTTGGCGCGAGGTGCTCTCGGGCGCCGAACTGGACGAAAAAAAGCTACTGGAAGCCTTTGTGGCCTGTGTCCATGAGCGCGATCCGGATGTGATTGAGGGACACAACATTTTTAATTTCGATCTGCCCTATCTAGCCGCCCGGGCCAAACGACACGGCGTTAAACTGGCCTTGGGGCGCACTGGGCAGACCCCGGATTCGCGGCCCAGTCGATTCAACATCGGGGAGCGTACCGTCGCCTACACCCGTTTCGAGATTTTCGGGCGGCATGTCGTGGACACCTATTTTATGGTCCAGGCCTACGATATCACCCACCGTGTCCTGGAAAGTTACGGGTTGAAAAACGTGGCCCGTCATTTCGGACTCTCGCCGGCGGATCGTGTCTATCTGAAGGGCGGTGATATCTCATCTGAATTTGAAAAGAATCCCGCCCGGCTCATGCAGTATGCGCTGCATGACATCGAGGAGACGGAGGCCCTGAGTCGCCTGTTGTCGCAGAGCGCCTTTGTACAGGCTCAGATTTTGCCCTTCTCGTATCAGAATGTCAGTGTGCGGGGCAATGCCACGAAGATCGATGCGCTGATTCTGCGCGAATATTTCCGTCAGGCTCGGGCGATTCCGCTGCCGGACAAGGGGCGTCCGTTCTCGGGCGGCTACACGGATTTGTTTGGCGAGGGCGTGATTCAAAACGTCCACCACTGCGATGTTCGTTCGCTCTATCCGTCGCTGATGCTGACCCGGAAGATCGGCCCGCGGAACGATACCCTGGGCGTGTTTCACCGTTTGCTGGAGCAGTTGCGCCGGTTCCGGATATCGGCGCGGGACCAGGAAAAGGCCGCTGATTCCGATGCCGTGCGCGCTCACTTCAACGCCTTGCAGACCACGTTCAAGATCCTCATCAATTCGTTTTATGGATACCTGGGTTTCGATCAGGTCAGGTTCAGCGATTTTGACGCGGCGGAGCGGGTGGCGGCCGAAGGACGCGAGTTGCTCCGCCAGATGATTGACTGGTTGCGGCAGCATGGCGCCACGCCTGTCGAGATCGATACCGACGGCGTGTATTATGTGCCGCCCAAGAATAGTTCGCCGGATCAGCAGGATGCCTTCCGGAAGGCTTTCGCAGCGTCCCTTCCCGAGGGGATAGAAATCGAATTCGACGGCGAGTACGTGGCCATGTTCAGTTATAAGATGAAAAACTATGCCCTTCTGTCCGCAAATGGTGAAATTATCATCAAGGGGGCGGCGCTGAAATCGCGCGGGCTGGAACCCTTTCAGCGAAAGTTCCTGAAGGAAATGATCCGGCTGAAGCTGGAAGGTCGCGACGCGGAGTTTCCGGCGCTGAAGGCCAGGGCGGAGAGCGAGATTCGTGATCGTCAGTGGCCTGTGAAAGCGCTCGCCAAGACGGAAACGCTTCAGGATTCTCCCGCCACTTATGCCGCGAAGATCGGGGAAAAGGGGCGGGGACGCAATGCGGCCTATGAGCTGGCCTTGAAATCGGGGCGGGACTACCGCGCCGGGGATCAGGTGTCGTATTATGTGACCGGAACGAAGAAGAGCGTCCAGGTGTTTGCCGCTGCACGGTTGGTTTCGGAGTGGAATCCCGTTGAGCGGGATGAAAATGTACCGTACTATCTGGCCAAGTTGGATGCCCTGTACGGGAAATTTTGTGGCGGGAAACTGGGCGGCGACGGGGAGGAACCATGAATCGGAAAAGCGGTTTTACACTGATTGAGATCCTGATTGCCATGACGATCATAGGCATTTTATCAGGCGTTGTCGGGTTGTCGGTGGCGGGCTATCTCCGCAAGGCGAAGCTGGAGGCGGCGCGCTCGCAGATCAAGACCTTCCAGACCGCCCTGCAGATGTACAAGGCGGCTCACGCGCAATTGCCCACTACCGCGCAGGGGCTTGAGGCGCTCTGTGTAGAGCCCAAAATCCCGCCGCTCCCCAAGGAGTATCCGCCGGAAGGCTATTTAGAGAGCCGTAACCTGCCGCCTGATCCCTGGGGAAATCCTTACGTCTATCTGGTTCCGGGCCGGAAGGGTGAACCCTGTGAGATCATCAGCTATGGATCCGATGGCGAGGAAGGCGGAAGTGGTGAGGCAGCGGACATCAGTAGCGGGCAGTTCTAGAGGCTTCACCCTCATTGAATCTCTGGTCGCCCTTGCCATTCTCGGCGTGATCGTGGGCGTCCTGGTGCGGGTTCATCTCCAGACCCTCCGTGCTGAGGAATTTTCCCGTCTGCGCGGCAAGGCGCTTCTGGAGGCGGAGACCATTCTTACCGGGTCAATGCTCGGTACGGAACCCCAAACCATTTTGGATGAGGCGCGGAAGCAGGGGTGGAAGGTGGAGGCGATCAAGGGGAGTGAGCCTGGCGCTCAGGCTTTTACGGAATGGCGGGTGGCTGTTTCGAATCCCTCGGCGCCTGTTGTGGCACTGATGTTGCAGGGAGCGAATGATGCAAGACAAACTAATAAAACTACAAAACAGACTCCGTGAGACCGGCGGCGTGGCAGTGGCTTTTTCAGGCGGCGTGGATAGCACCTTCCTCGCGGCTGTGGCGGTACAGGTGCTCGGGGTGCGGGCCATTGCGGTGACCGCGTTGTCGCCCACCTATCCTGAATGGGAGCAGAAGGAGGCGGCCGAACTGGCGAAGCGGCTTGGCATCCGGCACATCGAGATTTCAACCCACGAACTGGACGATCCCTGCTTTGCAAAGAACCCCCCCGATCGCTGTTACTACTGCAAGAAGGAACTCGTTCAGTTTGTCCGGGCTACGGCGGAACAGGAAGGTCTCGAGTTTATTGCCGACGGCACCACGGTGGACGATTTGGGTGATCACCGGCCTGGAAGGAAGGCCGCTGTTGAGGGTGGGGTCATCAGCCCGTTGCTGGAGGCAGGACTGACCAAAGCCGAGATCCGCGCCTTATCGCGGGAGATGGGATTGCCCACGGCCGACAAGCCCTCGCTGGCCTGTCTGGCTTCACGGATTCCCTACGGCACTCCGATCACTGCCGACAAACTCAAGGCAATTGACCAAGTGGAGAATGAGCTGTGGAAGCTGGGGTTCAAACAACTCCGTGTCAGGCATCATGGCGATATCGCCCGGATTGAGGTTGATCCATCAGAATTGCCCCGCTTCTGCGATTCCGCCACCCGCGCCACCGTTGTAAAAGCCGCCAAGGCGGCCGGATTCCTGTACGTTGCCGCCGATCTTCAGGGGTACCGAACCGGGAGTATGAACGAGGGTTTGCCGATCTGAAACGTTTCAGAACGGGTCGGAAAATATTGACATCAAAACGCCATCGGTGTATATTGCCATCATGATTAAAACGCAGATTCAACTTCCTGACTTGTTGTACCGTGAAGCAAAACGGGTTGCTCAGGAGCGTGAAATGTCGCTCGCCGAGGTTTTTCGACGTGGGGTGGAGTATATCACCCGGGCCTATCCACCGTTGAACGCAACCGACGGGCATGTGTGGTGCCTTCCCGCAGCGGTGCATACTCATCTGCGCAAGGGTGTCGCGCTGGAAGACTTGCGGGATATTTCTGAAAAAGATGAGGAACCGACTTTGGCGCACACCCCCAAAAATAGGGAGGCGTGATGCTTTCGGTTGATACGAATATTCTTTTTGCCGCCCTTGAGGCGACGGCTCCCCGCCACGAACGTGCTCGTGCTTTTTTGGAATCGCACCGTGACAACGACTCGATGGTGATTTGCGAACTGGTGCTGGTCGAGTTGTATCTGCTCCTGCGCAATCCCGCCGTGGTCACAACCCCGTTGTCCGCAGGGAATGCGGGACGCCTGATCGGGGCGCTTCGGCATAATCCGAAGTGGCGTTTGGTCGAGAATGCGGCTGTGATGGACAAGGTCTGGGAACACGCTGGCCATGACCCGTTCGCCAGAAGAAAATTGATAGATGTCCGTCTCGCGTTGACGCTGCGTCACCACGGCGTCACAGAGTTTGCAACGGTTAATGGTTCTGACTTCCAGGATGTAGGGTTCCGAAAGGTCTGGAACCCTCTGACCTAATTGAGTTTTATTTCCCCAAGGCCACTTCGAGGGCGATCAGGGTGTAGGAGGTTACGAGGATATCGTTGGCTTCCCAGAAGCGATTGTTCCCGTTGACCCAGTAGCCGTGACCGGTCTTGGAATCCACCTTCTGCAGGCTGATGAGTTTTTCAACGATGGCTTTGCGCCAGAATACCGGGTTCTTTCCCTTGACTGAAATGTCCTCCCGCCCGAACGTGGCGAGAGATTTGCTGAGGACGTTATAGAAGTAGAAAAGGCCTTCGTCCTTCATTCCCGGATTTTCATCGAGAGTCCAATGTTTGACTGCCCAGTCAAAAGCGGAAAGAACCCGCGGGTCATTCTTTTTGACATCCGCATAGATGAGGCTCAGCAGTCCCGCATAGGTCATGCTGCCGTAGGAGCGGAAGACGACAATGCCCTCCTTGTTCGTGGTGGTGCCGGCCTTGCTTTCGTCGGGGCGATAGCCGAAGCCGCCAGCTTCATTGGTGCCGGCGGAGGCTTTGTTCTGGACGCGTGCCAAAAATCGTTGGGCCGCCTCCCAGTCGAGATCTACGCGTTTTTCCGACTTGTCCCGGAGATCTTCCGTGCTTTGCGTCATGCGCATGGCTTCATAGGCGACGACGGAGTCGCTCAGGTCTGCATAGGCACGGCCTGTCGCCTGGTCATAGCCCATGCCGCCCTCATACATGTCGCTTCCGAAATGCTGCCCGGCGGCCACAAATTTCCGGGCCTTCAGGATGACCGGCGCAAATTTCGGATCATTGAGCTGTTGCAGGGCGACCATACAGAGGGCCGTATTGTAATTACTCAGGCCGCCTCCCTTGCCGGGAATTTTCCGGTAAATGCCGCCGTCTGGCTGCACACAACTGAGGATGAACTGCACAGCCTTAGCCGTGATTTCGGCCTTTCTGGGATGATTGCTCATGGAAAAGGCCCAGCAGGGCAGGGCGGTCAGGGCGGGGAAACTGCCCTCAGACCACGATCCGTCGGGTTTTTGCTGGGACGCCAACCAATCCAGGGCGCGGGTCACGGCGGCATAGGCTTCTTTTTCCGTTGAAAGGTCGATGGCTCCGCTGGTTGTCTGTTTGGTGACCAGGGACTGGGGTTCGGCGGCGGATAGGGTGATGGCTGTGAGGCAGAAAAGGCTGAACAAACTTGTCGATGTTTTCATAGTTATGATCCGTTTCCTTCTTTATCTGATGACCGTAAAGACTATACTTGGTTTGATATGAGTCTCAACCACATAAACGGCTGAGGAACAAAAATGGTTCGGTGAGAAATTATGGCTCATTATCGTCTTTATATGAACAGGGTAGGGAGGCCTCTTGCTACTCTGCGAAGTAGCGTACTTCGCTACGAAGCACGAGCCGAGGCCTCCGCGGACGGCTCGGAGAGCCGTCCCTACCCTTAGGTTCATGTTTGTGAATAATTAGGAGGGTGCTGCCGTGAAAGAACATCGAAGTGGAACCTGGTCGCCGGAATTGAGCGAGGCCGAAAAAACAACGCTTTTTGCCATTGCGCGTGACACGCTGAAGTGGTGCGTTGAGGGGGGGCGGGGCGCGTTTGACTTCGGGCGGTATGCGATTACCCCCTTGATGAAAACCGACATGGCCACGTTTGTGACGCTTAAGATCAGGGGCGGGCTACGGGGGTGCATCGGATCCCTGACGCCTGAGGCGCCACTCTATGTCTCCGTCCATGATAACGCCGTCAATGCGGCTCTGCGCGATCCAAGGTTTGATCCCGTTCAGCCCGGCGAGTTGTCTCGCATTACGGTTGATGTCTCGATCCTGAGCCCCATCTGCGGCATCTCATCGATCTCCGACTTCAAACTCGGGCAGCAAGGAATCATTTTGGAAAAGGGCCGGTATCGTGCTGTGTATCTGCCCGAAGTGGCGACGGAGCAGGGGTGGACGGTAGAAGAAACGTTGTCGTCCCTCAGCCAAAAGGCCGGCCTTCCGTCCAGCGCCTGGCGCGAAGGCGCCCAATTCAAGGTGTTTGAAAGCGTTGTGATATCGGAGTGATCCTTCGCCTTCGTCAACGTCTGCCTCCACCGACGCAAGGTCGGTGGGCGGCAGGAAGGGAATCAAATCGCAGATGCGCCCGAGTAGGATTGACATCTATTATTCCTGTCGTACATTGATAAATATGAAAACGACGGCACAAAATGAGGTTAGCATTCCAGTGGTCACGATACGCGAGTTGAAGACTGTGGCCGGGAAAGTGGCCCAGTTGCAGGGCTGGGTCCATGGCAAGCGGAGCAATGGGAAGGTCGTTTTCCTGCTGGTTCGGGATGGCACGGGGCTTTGCCAGTGCGTGATCGAGGCGGCTACCGCCGATGCCTTTTCCAAAGCTTCGGAACTGACCCAGGAGTCATCACTTACGATCACCGGGTGTGTCCGGCTCGACGAGCGGGCGCCCGGCGGGGCGGAAGTAGCGGTTTCGGAGATTGCCGTCCTTCAGGTGGCCAAGGACTACCCTATCAGTCGAAAGGCGCATGGCGTCGATTTCCTGATGGATCACCGGCATCTCTGGCTACGCTCCCAGCGACCGGTAGCCCTGCTGCGAGTTCGCCATACGGTCATTCGTGCAATTCGGAATTTTTTCGATGAGAACGGTTTTACCCTGATGGATATGCCGATCCTCGTTCCCGGCGCAGGGGAAGACCGGCAGTCGCTTTTCACGGTGGACTATTTCGGCGAGAAACTATTCCTGACCCAGACTGGCCAATTATATCTGGAAAGCGCCTGCATGGCGATGGGGAAGGTCTACTGTTTCGGGCCAACTTTTCGCGCCGAAAAGTCGAAAACCCGGCGCCATCTCACCGAGTTCTGGATGGTGGAGCCGGAAGTCGCCTTTGCCGATGTGGATGAGGTGATGAGGCTTGCGGAGGACATGATCTGCTCCATTGTTGCGGAGGTGCTTGCTAAAAACAGGGCCGATCTGGAATTTCTGGGTCGCGATGTGGCCGCGTTGGAGAAAATTGTGAAGCCATTTCCCCGCATGACCTATACGGAAGCGGGCGAATTGTTGCGGGGCGAGCCGATCCGGCGGAAGTTGGAACAGGAGCTGGAGCAGGACAAAGCCCGCCTCCAGGCACTTATCACGGAACTGGATGCAGCGGAGACGGCCTTGAAGACGGCGAAGAAGGGATGGCAGCAGGAGAAACAGGAGGAGCGTGTCCGTGAGCTCCGGGAAGCCGTGGGTGAACTGGATCAGGAACTGAAGGTGCGGCCGGATCATATCAAGCTGGCCCAGTCGTTCAAATGGGGGGAGGATCTGGGGGGAAGTGACGAGACCATCGTGTCCCGTCAGTTCGAGCAACCCGTTTTTGTCACCGATTATCCCCGTGAGGCGAAGGCGTTCTACATGAAGGTGTCGCCGACCGATCCCCGCGTGGTGAAGAATTTTGACCTGCTCGCTCCCGAGGGGTACGGCGAGATTATTGGCGGTAGCCAGCGGGAGGAGGATCCGGAGGTGATTGCCGGAAGCATGACCGCCAAGGGACTGCGGCCGGAGGATTATTCCTGGTATCTCGATTTGCGCCGCTACGGCAGTGTGCCGCACGGCGGCTTCGGACTCGGCGTGGAGCGGACCGTCGCCTGGCTTTGCGGAATCAAACATGTTCGGGAAACGATTCCCTTCCCCAGAACCATGGGCCGGGTGTATCCGTGAAGCATATAGGCGAAGATGCGTTGATTCAGCGATTGAAGCGGCTACTGCCAGGGCGTGCGGATGTGGTGGCGGGAATTGGCGACGACTGTGCTGTGGTGCGGACGGGTCCCCGTGATTCATTCGATCTGCTCCTGAAAAGCGATCCGGTGATTGAAGGAGTTCATTTTACCGCCACGGCACCCGCGGAAGCGATTGGTCACAAGGCCCTCGGGCGGGTGCTGAGCGACATTGCCGCTATGGGTGGTGAGCCCTTGTGGGTGTTGATTGATCTCGTGGCACCTGCCTCCGTGCCGGTGAAGCGCATCGAGGGAATTTATCGCGGTCTGGCGAAACTGGCCAGACGTCATGGTGTGGCGATTGTGGGTGGGGATACCTCCCGGGGCAGGACTCTGGAGCTTCATGTCTTTGCCGTCGGCCGGATCCTGCGCGGCCGTGCGGTACTGCGGTCCGGGGCCAAGCCGGGCGATAGTCTCTATGTCACGGGTTCTCTT
>Ga0194062_1001359_pt1 | contig 10253 bp, 9 predicted proteins | sample SepL2225m_MetaG_FD_155481 | JGI IMG/M metagenome (GOLD analysis project Ga0194062, IMG submission 155481) | Anoxic zone freshwater microbial communities from boreal shield lake in IISD Experimental Lakes Area, Ontario, Canada - Sep2016-L224-25m | ecosystem: Environmental > Aquatic > Freshwater >... | reverse complement strand
CTCTCCCTCAACGACCCGCTCTGAGCGGATTGATAGTCCCGCTGCATCAAGCGCTTTGATTGTTCGCTCAAAATCAGGGGTCGCGATTACGACCTGATCAACAGCAATGGCGCGGTTGACATGGCCCGCCCCAGTCCCGGCCGCCGGCCTGATGGCTACGGGAAGCCCGTCGATATCGCCGACACCGTCGGGCAGGTGGTCAAATGCGAGGCCGAGAATTCCACCACTAGGTGCAACAATCGAAATCGTCACCGCGCCAATCTGAACCGCACCATCAACTACGGAAAAGCCTGCCCCATTCCAACCGCCCGCATCGGCTCCGAGCCTGATCTCGGTCAGCCGCGGGCGATTATCGGTGCTGTGGTTCATCAAGTTCCCTAAGCCACCGCTGGCGCTTCAGGGAGTGCGGCGAGAGCGGCCTCAAGGTCAGCCTCCGAGAACTCTGGATCCGAAAGGTTTCCAGCGAGGTAGTCGTCATATGCCTGCATGTCGAAGTAGCCATGGCCGCAGAGGTTGAAGAGAATCACGCGCTCCTCGCCAGCTTCTTTTGCGGCAAGCGCCTCCTCAATCGCCCCGCGAATTGCGTGTGACGGCTCCGGCGCAGGGATGATCCCCTCCGAACGGGCGAACTTGATCGCCGCATCGAACGTGTCGTTCTGCTTGAAGGCCTTCGCCTCAATGTGGCCGCTCTTGACGAAGCCGCAGAGCATCGGCGCGTCGCCGTGGTAGCGGAGTCCACCGGCATGAAGCTCCGGTGGAACAAACCCGTGTCCGAGCGTGTACATCGGCATCATCGGCGTCATCCCAGCGATGTCGCCGTAGTCGTAGGCGTATACGCCGCGGCTGAGCGTTGGGCAGGCAGCAGGTTCAGCAGCAACGAATCGAACATTCGACTCGCCCTTGAGGACCTTCCTTAGGAATGGGAAGGCGATGCCAGCAAAGTTCGATCCACCGCCGACGCAGCCGACGATCACATCGGGCTCCTCGCCTGCCATTTCCATCTGGACGATTGCTTCCTGACCAATAATCGTCTGATGAAGAAGCACATGGTTGAGTACAGAACCAAGCGCATAGTTGGCGTTTGGATCCTGAGCCGCAACCTCAACCGCCTCGCTAATTGCGATCCCGAGTGAACCGGTAGGCGAGCCGGCGTTTGCCTTGCCCGTCTCTGTCAGGTTGCTCGGCGAGCGGTGCACGGTCGCACCAAAGGTCTCAATCATCGAGCGACGGTAGGGCTTGGAGTCATAGCTCGAGCCGGTCATGAAGATCTCACATTCGAGGTCAAACATTGAACAGGCGAATGCCAGCGAGCTGCCCCATTGACCTGCGCCGGTCTCAGTTACAAGCTTCTTAATCCCAGCCTGGGCGTTTTCGTAAGCCTGCGGAATCGCCGTGTTTGGCTTGTGCGAGCCCGATGGCGATCCACCCTCGTACTTGTAGTAGATGTGAGCGGGCGTGTCGAGCAACTTCTCGAGGCGATGCGCCCGGTAGAGCGGCGTTGGCCTCCAGAGCGCATAAGCGTTGCGAACCTCTTCAGGGATCTCGATCATTGGCTCCTCAGAGACCTCCTGCATGATCAATCCCATTGGGAAGATTGGCGTCAGGTCTTCAGGACCTGCTGGCAAACCGGTTGCCGGGCTAAGTGGTGGAAGCGGCGGCTCGGGTAGGTCAGCGGCGATATTTACCCAATGTGTCGGTATGTCCTTTTCGCCAAGCAGGTAGCGCGTCGTCTCGTCAGCCACTGGGTATCTCCTTCGTATTTATGGTGCCGTGGCTCATAGCCTGCCACGCGAGCGCCCAAAGCGCCACCCTGCCTTCCTTATTCAGGAAGTGGACCGACTGGTCCAGCAGCCCCATCCGGCCGCCCGCCGCGCCGGGCAGCCTCCGATTCCGCTCTTTCACGACCGCCATGTTCGAGTCCGGCAAGCATCGACGTACCCGACCAGACGACCTCACCACCTCTACGCCTAACTTCGACGCGCATGCGACCACCGAGGTGTTCAAGGGCAGCGGCAATGTTTCGACGCTCAGCCGGCAGCGGGACCGGCAGAACGTGGGCGCCGCCTAGCGGCGCCTCACCCTCAACAACAACCTCCCAGCGGGCAGAGCGAGACTTCAACAGCCAATGCTCATCGCTCACCTCAGCCTTTACGGGCGAGAGAATTGGATCGCCAAGCCGCAGGAACTGCCCGCCAACATTTATCACCAGCGCGGTTACTTCGACACCGAGCGGACCGCTTTCAACTCGGCCTCCCGCAAAGCAAACGCAGGCATCTGGATCAGCAAACCCTTGCGCCTGCCCCCACCACCAGGCGACCGGGAATCCGCCGCGGCCCCAGTTCTTTTCAGCGTAAACGCGTGAGCCGTTTAGATCCCAGCGCTCTCCATCGATGACGGCATGGCCTTCGGCAATGCCATCGAGAATATGCGGGTGCCAGTACTGGTTGAGCGCCGGAATGCTCTGGAACCACGACGAACCACCAAACCGTTTGCGAGGCCATCTGACTGCGTTGTTGATCTTCAGGTCAAGTTGGGCTTTGGGACCAAGGTCAACATGTACGGAGTCAGGACCACCAACGAAGCAGCCATCGTCGGTCCGAGCGCCGAGCCGCTCGATTGAGGCACTGGCTCCATCAAGTGCGCCAGCACGCAAGAATCCATTCGGATGGGCGCCGAGCCCGACGGTCGCCCAGCTCCCTCCTGCACCGTCATCATTAACGCCGATCAGCGCGATCAGCACCCGACCACGCTCAACGTCGGTTACACGCCAGAAGTAACCCTCCATCCCAACGCCGTGTGCGACGAGCGGATCCCCATATGGAAGATCGGCGCCTGTTGCACGGAAGGCGCTGACCAAGTTGGCACGGCTGCTGACTTTGCGTGGCGCTTGCATTCCGTTAGAGACTACGGCTATCAGCGAGTGAAGCTGCGCCTACTTTCCGGGGGACGTGTACTCTTAGCGTGATGAAAGTCACACGGCGTCACATCGCATCAGCAGCAGCCGCCGCCGCATTCGCGGTGATCCCAGCTGCTGCCTCGGCTAAATCGATCTACTCCGAAGCCCCGGCAACGAAGCTCCCGACCTGGTCCGGAGCTAAGTGGACTTCGAACCCGATCACGACGGCCACTGTCCCTCAGAACCCGTTCATGACGACGAACGGAAAGTCAAACCTGCACAACGACACATGGATGACCGACAGCTACCTTGCCAGTGGACCGCTCGGCAAGGCGCCCGTTTCGACATCAGGCAACCTCGGTAAGGCATACCCGGGTGTTTGCGCGTCAATGGCATTTGATGCTCGCGGCCGGATAATCACAATCTGCCCGATCCTCGGCGTGCCGACACTCCGAATTGTTCACCCGACAACCTTTGCCGTAGTAGCCGAGTACGAACTGCCCAAAAAACTAGGCGCGCAGGTTGGTAACAGGTACCAAGACTTCACTGGCGGTGGTTACTTCTACATCAACAGCCTCGATCAAATCGTCATTCCAACCAATGATCGACGGATCCTCGTGCTCGGCGAAAACATTGCTGGTAACGGTTTCGAGCAGATCGCCAGCTATGACATTTCGTCCGTCGTTGCCTCCGGCGAAGGTATTTCGTCAGCGCTCCCTGACTGGCAGGGCAACATCTGGTTCGTCACAAAAACCAAGGGCAAGGTTGGCTACGTAAACCCAACGACGTTGGCCGTCACTTCGATCACCCTCAATGAGGAAATAGAGAACTCATTCGCGATCGGTAGCGACGGCGTCTACATCGCTTCTGACAAGGCTATGTATCGCTTCAATGCTGCCGCAGGTTCAGTCCATCGTGACTGGCGAACGGTCTATCCAAATACCGGCAAGCGCAAACTAGGCCAGGTCGATGCCGGTACTGGTACCACGCCAACGATCATGGCCGGCGGACTCGTCGCGATCACCGACAACGCTGATCCGATGGATGTCGTCGTCTACAACACAACAACAGGCGCAGAGACCTGCAAGGTGCCGGTCTTCAAGAAGGGCGCAAGCGCAACTGAGAACTCGCTGATCGGCGCTGGCGGCGCGCTCTACGTAGAGAACAACTACGGCTACGAGAGTCCGACTTCGGTCGTCGGTGGCAAGGTGACGGCTCCCGGAGTGACGCGGATCAACGTCAGCCCCAACGGCAAGACCTGCACCGTCGCTTGGAAGAACACCGAAGAACGTGCGGCGTCCGTGGTACCGAAGCTGTCGCTTGGTAATGGCCTTATTTACCTTTACACGAAGCCAGCAGCGGCAAGTTCGACGGATCGAAGCACGCCATGGTTCTGGACGGCACTCGATGCACGCACCGGCAGGCGCGCATGGCGCAAACTCGCAGGCACCGGCGCTCTCACCTTCAACAACAACTACGCGGGCATCCATCTTGGCCCGAACGGTTCGCTTTACATTGGCACGATCGGCGGAATTGTCCGCCTCGCTGACAGCCCCTGAACAAGCCGTTTAGGAACGCTTAGGCGGCAGCGGGAAGAACCCGCTGGTCCGAGACACATAGTCGGCATAGCCGGGGCGAGTCTCTGCCATTCCCTTCTCAAGCAAGGCCTTGCCGCTGACGCGTACAAGCATGAAGTTGATTAGGGCCGGCCCAATAACCGTCCACCATGCACCTGCTGAAACCGCAATCAACCAGAGTCCCCACCAGACCGTCGCGTCACCGAAGTAGTTCGGATGGCGTGTATAGCGCCAGAGTCCAATGTTCATGACTTTGCCGCTGTTGCCGGGGTCAGCTTTGAACTTCGTGAGTTGCCAGTCCCCAACAGTCTCAAAACAGAACCCGACCGCGAAGACTGCGCTTCCGACAATCGCGATAAGCGGTTCAGCCTGATTCCCTGAGGCGACGGTTGCCAGGACCGGTAGACAAACGATCCACATGATTACTCCTTGCAGCCAGAAAACCATGTAGAGGCTGCGCATCGGCCAGGCACTACCCGCCTTGGCTCGCATCGCTACGTAGCGCGGGTCTTCGCCCTTACCGATGTTCCTGCGAGCCAGATGAATGCTGAGTCGCAATCCCCAAATCGAGACGAGCACGCATGCGAGCAGCCCGCTACCGGATCCAGTGCCAGCAAGCGCCCATGCCGTCCAAGCAAGCACGACAAACCCTGCGCCCCACCAGATGTCAACAATCGAACTGTCACGCAGAACAAGGCTGATCGCCCAAAGCCCCGTCATCACGACGATGCTCACCGCCAGACAGGCGAAGATAACGGCAGTTGGACTCAACCTTCTGCCTTGATTTCCGCGAGAGTTGACCCAACCCAGCGATCGATTTCGATCCAGCGCTGATCAAGCCAATCGGCGGTCGCTGGCCCAGCCGGTATCGACGCCCGCTCGTAGCGCTCAACTCGTACGACGATTCTGCGTCGTACGAGTGCTCCGCCGAGGACATCACCGATTCCCTTCAGACCATCGAGTCCGGCGTGCATCAGCAGGACAATGTCAAGTTCGGGCGCCGCTCCAAACAGGGCTAACGGACCACCGGTGCGCGGCGGCAGACAGTGCTCAAGTACAGCAAGCCGCTCTGCCCGCTGAGGATCACGTTTCGCGATCCGCTCCAGCGCCCTCGCCCGCCGCTCCGCTGTCACACGGGTTCCCTCCGGGTAGATAAGTACTCCATCGTGGTCGCCGAGCCCAACCGTCAGATCGCGGACGCGCTGCAGTCCAGCTGGGTCACCCGAATCCCGTTCAACGAAGTAGTTGGGAAGCCGTTGACCAGCGATGTCAAAGCAGGGATCAGCAAGCAACTCGCGTTTAAGTACATAACGCAGGTTGATCCAGAACGGTCGCGAGATAACGGCTGCTGGCAGCAGGTTGTCAAGGATGCTCACATGGCGGACGAACAGCAGGTAAGGACCAGGCTGCGCCGCCGCGGAGCCCTCGACTTCAATATTTAGCCGAAAGAGAATCCGTGCCGCACCAAGCATCCACGCTGCCCAGCTCTGCTGCACAGCGAATGTCTGTCTCTGAAGCCGTCCAACGTTTCGACCAAAGGCAGAAACAACCCAAATCACGAGCAATGCCGTCATACCGACCGTCTCCGCAAACAGCCAGCACCAGAGGATCAGCGCCAACCTCGTAATCGTCGGCGGACATCGGGTAATCGCCAGGCGCAGCAGGTCAACAACGATCGCAACAGCTAACAGCGGAATCAAGAGAACCGTGACTACAACAAACGCAATCAGAACCAGCGGGATGCTCCTGACTCTCCTCAGGATCATTCTGCTACGCGGTTCCGATCGCTTGTTCACACTGCCATCGTGGCAGGCTGCGGGCGGTAAGGCCCGTCGCATAGGATTACTGGCGCAAAGCAGCGCATCAACAGAGGAGAGAGACGATGGCAAAGGGACCACAGCCGGGCGATGCCGCACCGGACTTTGAACTTGATGGGACGGACGGCCCGTTTCACCTTGCAGAGCATCGCGGCCGTCGCGTCGTCCTACTTTTCTATCCGGGTGACAACACGCCGGTCTGCACCAAGCAGTTCTGTTCCTACCGCGACAATGCCCCAGCGATGGAGGAGCTCGATGCCATTGTTGTTGGCATCTCAAAGCAGGGGCTTGAAAGCCACACTGACTTCATCGCCAAGCATGGGCTGACAGTCCCGCTCCTGGCAGACAGCGACGCAAAGGTCGCGAAGTCGTACGGAATGACCGGCATCCTGCCACCGGGCACGAAGCGCGGCGTCGTAATTGTGGATTCCGAAGGAACTGTCCGTTACCGGCATGACCACCTAATTGGGATTGACTTCCAAACCGTTGACGAGCTACGCGAGGCCCTCGCCGGAGTCGCCAAGTGAGCAGCGCCAAGCCGGCAAAGCTCTATGTCTGCGGCAAGAAAGAGTCAGCGGCTTCACTCGGCCACCCCTGTGGCCGAGCAATTGTCAGTTTGCGCAATGCGGGATTTGAGCCTGAGATCGAAACAGTCGCCGGTTACCGAGCGCTTCCATGGACGCGCAGCGGAAAACGGGACGAGATTCGTGAACTGACCGGTCAGGAGAACGTTCCAGTTCTGATCCTTAGCGATGGCAGCGCAATCGCAGGCAGCGGCAGGATCATCAAGTGGGCGAAGGCAAACCAAACCTGATTGACACAGGACCTATCGATCACGAGTATCGTTGTCTGATTCAAGGTTTAGCGACCGAAAGCGCCTCGGGGAGAGAGCGATGAACGGTAGGAGACTGGCAGCAATTCAGATTGCGACGATTGCGTTAATCGCTGCGCTTGCCCTACCAGCACAGTCACTGGCCGCCCCGGCAAAGGAGAGCTTCCCGACTGGCTTTATGTGGGGCACGGCGAGCTCCGGCTTCCAGTCAGAGATGGGTGGCGGAAGCGCGAATTCCGACCCAAACACGGATTGGTGGCAATGGGTGCGAGACCCCGCGCAGATTGCCTCAAAACATGTCAGCGGTGACCTACCTGAGAACGGCCCTGGCGCTTGGCAGGAAAACTATGCGACCGACATCGCGCTCGCCACGAGCCTTGGTTTGAATAGCTGGCGAATGGGAATCGAATGGAGCAGAATCTTCCCCAATTCGACAGCATCGGTTTCAATCGGCAGCAGTGTTACGACTGCCAACCTCAACGCCCTCAATGCGTTAGCTGATCAAACGGCAGTCAACAAGTACCGATCAATCCTTATCGCTGCACGAGCAGCAAAGCTGAAGCCATTCGTAACGCTTAGCCACTTCACGCTGCCGCTTTGGATTCACGATCCTTCAGCTGTGCGAGCGGCGTTCGGAAGTCGCGGTACTGATAGCGCGATTCCGACCGGAATGACGAAGGCTGGTTGGCTTGCAGGCTCAACGGTCACCGAGTTCCGCAAGTACGCCGCCTATCTGGCGTGGAAGTTCGGCGACCTAGTCGACTGGTGGACGCCAATCAACGAACCGATGGTCCAGGCGGTTGGCGCCTACGCCAATGTCCCCAATGCCTATGCCAGCTGGTTCCCGCCCGGCCTCTACAGCTATCGGGCTGCCCTGACAGCGGTCACGAACATGGACTACGCAAACGCAGCCGCCTACGACGAAATTCACCACTACGACTCCCGCGATTCCGATTCTGATGGCAAGAAGTCGCGGGTTGGCCTCGTTCAGAACATGATCCACTTCACTCCGGCCAGCGCAAGCAAATCGATTGATACGGCAGCGACCGTCCACGCCGACAAGCTCTTCAACCGCACATTCCCCGACGCAGCAATCAAGGGTCAGTACGACCTAAATGCGAACGGCAAGGTTGATGCTGGCGAATACAAGCCATCGCTAGCCGGCAAGGCCGACTTCCTCGGCGTCAACTACTACTTCCGTGGCCGCGTGTCAGGTCTGGGAGCTTCACTCAGTAAGACAATCCCGCTACTCGACTTCCTGCCTCGCACCGGTTACCGCTGGGCGTTGAACAGGACAGCACCTCTCTGCCCAACGACCTGTTCTGAGTTCGGTGCCGAGCTGGATTCGGCCGGCCTTGAGGCAGTACTCACCGAAGCGGCCTCATACAAGCTGCCACTGATCGTGACCGAGAACGGAATCGCCGACGCATCGGACAGCAGGCGATCAGCATTCCTTGTTCAGCACCTCAACAGGGCCTGGAAGGTCACCAAGTCAAAGCCGAGTGGAGTCTCACTGCTTGGCTGGTTCCACTGGTCACTGACTGACAACTTCGAATGGTCAGCCGGCTACCTTCCGAAGTTTGGCCTCTACTCGTTCTCACCAACAACGCTCGCAAGAACGGCACGCCCGAGTGCGGCTCTAGTCGGGGCAATTGCAAAGAGCAATTCGCTCAGCTCATCCCAGCTGAGTCGCTGGTTGACTAGCCCGCAGTCGCGCTGAGTCCGGCTTCGCGAGCAGTAGCTGACGGCGTTGAGAACTGAAGTACTCCGTCCTGCACCGGGTCCTCTCGCAGGCTCTTGCGGTCCTTGACGTAGTTCATTGTCAGCTCCCAAGGTGCCTTCGTGCCCTCGCGCGGCAGCTCATCTACGGCGCGCTTCACATATCCGGCTTGGAAGTCAAGCAACGGCCGTGTTTCCATTGAAGGGTCCGGGTTAACCGGCACACACTTGCTGTAGCCGCAGCGATCCATCGTCTCAATCACGCGACAGGCATAGTCGAAAACGATGTCGACCTTCAAAGTCCAGGACGAATTTGTGTAGCCAATCGAGTAGACAAAGTTGGGTATATCGCTGAGCATCATCGCCCGGTAGGCGAGGCTGTCTTTCAGCACCGGCTTAACGCCGTCAACGGTCATGTCAATGCCGCCTAAGACAAGTACCTGTAGCCCTGTCGCGGTAACGATGATGTCGGCTTCGATTTCCGTACCTGACTCGAGCAGAATCCCATGCTCGGTAAATGTCTTGATTCGATCGGTTACAACCGATGCCGATCCGTTGGTGATCGCCTTAAACAGGTCACCATCGGGGACTGAACAGAGCCGTTGATCCCAAGGTTTGTAGTCGGGCGTGAAGTGCGTATCAATGTCATAGCCCTCGGGCAATTGCCGTTCGAGCATCTTGCGGATCGCCCACTTTACGATTGCCGGTCGCTTCTGGCTGAGGTTGAAGACCGTCTTCTGCATGAAGATGTTCTTGCGGCGCGTCAATGCGTAGGCGCGCTCGGCGGAGAGATGGCGCTTAAGGAAATTCGCGATCGGGTCCTTGCCAGGCACTGCCACGACATATGTCGGCGAGCGCTGCAGCATCGTCACATGTGCGGCCTTCTCCGCCATCGCCGGAACTATCGTCACAGCCGTAGCACCACTTCCGATCACAACGATCCGCTTGCCGGTGTAGTCAAGATCCTGCGGCCACTCCTGCGGGTGGATTATCAATCCTTCGAACCGCTCGCTGCCCTCAAAGTGCGGCAGGTAACCGTGCTCATAGCTGTAGTAGCCACTTGCGCAGAACAGCCATGAGCAGGTCAGGGTCTCACTCTCACCGGACTGAGAATCCGCGTAACTAACGGTCCACTGCGAATCCTCTGTTGACCACTCGGCAGCCGTGACCTTGCAACCGAATCTGATCCGCTCGTCGATTCGGTTTTCAACAGCCGTCTCTTCGAGGTAGTCAAGGATTGCCGGGCCATCAGCAATCGATGCCTGATCGGTCCACGGCTTGAACTGATAGCCGAAGGTATGGAGGTCCGAGTCTGAACGGATCCCTGGATACCGAAACAGGTCCCATGTCCCGCCGAGCTGGTCTCGCGCTTCCAGAACTCGGTAACTCTTGTCCGGCAGGTTGTGCTGGAG
>Ga0194062_1001358_pt1 | contig 10253 bp, 10 predicted proteins | sample SepL2225m_MetaG_FD_155481 | JGI IMG/M metagenome (GOLD analysis project Ga0194062, IMG submission 155481) | Anoxic zone freshwater microbial communities from boreal shield lake in IISD Experimental Lakes Area, Ontario, Canada - Sep2016-L224-25m | ecosystem: Environmental > Aquatic > Freshwater >... | reverse complement strand
TATAGAAACCTGTCGAATACGTCAACAGTGTCCGTGGCGATATTTGGAATCTGTCATTGATTATCGTCGAGCGGGCTTGCCTGCACTCCCTTTACCAGCCGTTATATCCTAGGGGGTGAATGATTACATTAGATAAGCTACAGCACTGCAATAAAGTGTTCAGCGAGAAGAAATCAGCGACTTCAACTAATGGCAGGATCGTTTTAAAAGAGTGTTTAACTTATTTACGGGAAGGTGATCAACTGGTGATTACCCGCCTGGATAGATTGGCTCGCTCAGTTCTGGACTTGGCCCAGATTACCCATGACCTTGAACAACGACACATTGATCTGGTGGTGATTGACCAGCACATTGATACTTCAACGCCAACAGGCAAACTCATGTTTAACATGCTGGGGGCAATTGCTGAGTTTGAAACTGAACTGAGGAAAGAGCGTCAGGCTGATGGTATTGCCAAAGCCTTGGAAAACGGCGTAAAGTTCGGTGCCAAGGCTAAGCTGACTGATTCTCAGGTACAGCAGATGAAGCTTGATCGTGATGCTGGAGTGCTTATTAAGGACTTGTGTGTTAAATATGGGCTTTGTAAGGCGAGTGTGTATCGGCTTTTAGGTGGTTGATGTGAATTTCAATGAATAGCAGCTCATCAGGAAAAAGGCTTAATGGACTAGCGGGGTATTTGAACAGAAACTTACGCTTTAATTTCACAGTTTTGTTCATAACTGATAATACAGTATCTAATTGATAATGTGATAGTTTAAATCAAAACCGTAAATCTTTGCTCGGATGCCCAAGCTAATCCATGTTGTCAAAAATTAAATAATGTCATTTTAGGGGTTTTAAAATGTATTCAATAGAATTGGAAATTTCTGCGCCTACAGCCATGTGGACTCGACCAGATACAGGTGATGCTCCGGTTAGTTACCCCGCACCAACTTACGCCGCTGCCAAGGGAATTTTTGAATCAATTCTTTGGCTACAATCAGTGGATGTCGTGCCAACTAGAGTAGAAGTTTGCAGGCCTTTGATTTTTCAAAATTACACTACCAACTATGGTGGCCCTTTACGAAAATCAAAGTCCATAAAAAAAGGGGCGGGGTATCAATTACTCGCAACTGTATTAACCGATGTATGTTATCGAATCTATGCTGATTTATACCCAATGAATCAGGGACAATTTTCCAACAAAGCCCTAACACAAATTTACAGAACAACTAACTCGACTCATGCCTATAAAGACATGTTTGAGCGGCGATTAAAGCGTGGGCAATGCTTTTCAATTCCTTGCCTGGGCTGGAAAGAGTTTGCCCCCGATTATGTAGGTGTTTTGAGAGAGGAAAATAGTCCATGCACAACTATTAATCTAACGTTACCCAGCATGTTACACCAGACTTTTTCTAAAGGTTTACACAGTGAATACAGTCCAACTTATCGACAAAACGTCAATATAGTCAATGGAGTATTAGATTATGTTGAATGAGCTTTATGCATTATCCAGTGTTCTGAATAATACAGGTATTAAAACAGAAATATGGCATAAGAATTTTGTACCTAACCCTAAAACAATCACATTCCGCATCTTAATTGATGATGAAGGAAACATTGCAGATATAGAAGCTATCACCGATGAAAAGGCGAAAACAGCGACCAGGAAATGGGAAACATCCAACGGCAATTCTTTCCCCTCTTTTAATGTCACGCCTTTATATGATTTAACCGCACAAGAAACACTTGTTGAACAAACTAAAGAACTCAAAAAACAACTTGATAAAAATAAACCCATCAACGCTGAACAGTTAAAAAACATCATTGAGCAATCCACTAATCTTTGGAAAGGTCAACAAAAACTAGCTAAATGCTTAAATCAGATCCCTCAAGATATGGGGAAATTAATAACTGAATCTACAGCAGAAAACCAAGCTCTTTTTTCATTGACGCAGCGTATTTTAAAAACCACTCCACAACAATTTCACCAACAATTAACGGATTGCCTTTTAAACCAAGCAAACTTATTGCCATTTTTTGATTTGCTGTTTTTTTACACAGGCGCAAAACCTAAAAATACCTGTTTGGTTCTTGAAGTTGACGACAGAGAAAAATTTGAATACCCAGCTAATCACACCAAAGCTCAAAGTTGGTTTAACCAATGCTTACTTTCTGTTGGTAAAAATGCGGCAGCATCTTCTAATAAAGACGCTTATGGAGCTGTAAATAATGGCTGGCAAGAAAAATTTGGCGCAACCAGAATGAATATACTGGGGGATGTAACCTTACGCGCTATGAATGATGAATCACGTTGCCAATACCGGTATGGACAAATCAATGCCACGGGCAATCCGGTTGGACTACAAACGCGTGAGGGCATGTCTAGCGCATTAGGTTGGCTCTCTCACCCAGATCGGAAAAGAAAAACCTGGACTGATATTTCACGCAGTAAAGGTGAAAGTGCTTTATTGTTTGCTTACCCATCTGTTATGCCGGAAGAAGAAGCCGAATATGCCCAACTATTTGGTGGAACAGTTGATGAAGATGGCGTTAAGTTTGAAGCCTGTGCTGAGAGAGTTCTTAAATCACTGAGTCAGATCCCATGCGACATCGAAGCACAAATGCAAATTTTTGCGCTATCCAAACCCGATGGTTTCCGTACCAAAGTTCAATTTAATCATAACTGCTCTATTGATCACTTTATTCAGGCGGCGCAAGACTGGCAATCAGCTTGTCGTAATTTGCCACCTTTAGCCATCCGTACTTTTGGCGAAGATAAAAAACCAACCTGGAGCGAACCACTAACACCTTACCCGGAAGAAATCGTTTGGTGTCTAAATACTGTTTGGGTGCGTTTTGGTACACAAGCCAGTCTTATTAAACAATTTAACATGGGCGATGCGTTAGATTTATTATTGGATTCCGGCTTAAAACTCAACTACACCGTTAAAGCATTATTAGCGGTCATTCTCAAAAACAACCAATCTTTTCTACTGGCTTTAGGCAATGCCCATCATATTGGTAGAGTTCATAGCATACCAAAGAGCTACAACAAACAGGCATTATTGCTACCCAGCATCCTGGCTTTATTACTAGATAAATCAGATATTAACAATGAGGTTTATATGAAATCACCCGCGTATCCTTATTGGACGCTTACTCAGTGTTGCCGACCAGTTGCATGATAAATATTGTAAATATGTAAGAAAAGATTCCAGACCACCGCAGTTGCTCGGTAATGCGCTAATGGCAACTGCATTAGAACGCCCTAAACAAGCATTGGCATTGTTTTCCCAGCGAATGTTGCCTTATCAGGCATGGGCGAAAAATTATTCAGGTGAAGAGGCTGGACTCATCCATTCTTTTTAATCGAATGGGGTGCAATTTGCATGCAGTTAACAGAACTTGAAATACCTCCACAATGTAAAGATACCGACAAAGCCGCTATGTTGCTGGGTTATCTTGCCAGCACTACAAAAAAAGACAAACCAGAACCATCAACATCAGGAGAATCTAATGAGTCAAAATAATCAAATGTTACGTGCTACGGGTTTATTGGTCATCGAAGTTATCAACTCAAATCCAAACGGCGATCCAGACCGTGAAAGCGACCCAAGGCAACGCCACGATTTTAGAGGTGAAATTTCCCCTGTTTCATTTAAACGTAAATTACGTGATTTGATTGCCGATAAAGAAGGCGTTGTTTGGCAAGCACTACAACAAGAATTACAGTTAGAACAGGAACAGTTTTATATTCTGGAATCACGCGGACGCGATAGAAAGCAAATTGAAGCTGAATTAAAAGATGATGCCAAGGCATTTAAAGAAAAATACTGGGATGGTCGTATTTTCGGTAATACTTTTTTAGAAAGCGGCGGATCAACCACTATTAAAACCGGTGTTGTGCAATTTGGCTTAGGTGTTTCTATTGCACCTGTCGATATTGAACGCCATACAAACACCAATATGTCTGGCGTACAAGAAGGCAAAGACCGAGGCATGGCTCCAATGGGCTATCGCTTTGTGCCGCATGGCGTGTACTGTATGCCATTTTTTGTGAACCCCAGCCAAGCTCATAAAACAGGCTGCACCATTCAGGACATTGATTTAATGAAAAGAGTCATTGCTTATGCCTATGCACATACGCGATCGCATGCCAGACCTTCCGTGGAAGTGCGCCATGCCTGGTACATCGAACATAATAACCCGCTAGGTTCTTGCTCCGATTTCGCTTTACTGGATGCGTTAAAACCAACAAAGAAAACTAATCCAGACGAAGCGTCCACCAGTTGGGAAGATTATGATGTGCCCACCGTTTTGCCTGAAAACCTACAAGCAAAAGTAAAATTACTAGATTTGATAGCTGATGCGCAAACCGCTATAGACAAAGCTAATGAAGCCTGCGAGCAAAAGTAAAGCTTTTAATTGATTTGATAGTTTAATAAATGGAACTACTCGCCCACAGCGCAAAAATTGATAAGGGCATACCTGCTCAATCTTACGCAGAACATATTTTAAATGCTCGACAACAGGCTTTTGAAAAGGCTCAGCGGGCGGGTAAGTTTGCACCTGATTTAAAAGAATCCCTGACACAAGTTGTTGTACTGGCGGCTGAATTTCACGATATGGGCAAACTGGACGATGAAAATCAGGCGGTACTTTCTGGACAAAAGAAAAGCAAAAAATTACCTAAAAACCATGTAGATTCAGGTGCAGCGCATCTTTGGCAACTGGGGAAAAATAATCTTTCAGCTCTGTTAGCTGCAATGGTTGCTTATGCTCACCATATTGGTTTGCAGAGCAAAGCGGCAGAGGAGGCTAGAGGCTCAAAAAAATACAGGGATGAAAAACTAATTGACTATACTGCGAATCATTTGCCAAGTTATTTAGAGCGGCACAGAGCAGTTATAGATGAATGGCAAAACCAAACAAAACCGTCACTGCCAAAATATGAACAAATGGCGTTATTTTTACGCTTCGTGCTTTCTTGTCTTGCTGATGCCGATCATGGCGATACAGCAAGGCATTATGGCGAACCACAAACAAATCAAACCTTATTTCTAAAAGCTACTGAACGCTTAACGGCACTGGATACTTATGTGGCTGGTTTAGCAAAAGATAATTCCAATGAACTTCGCACTCAGCTAAGAAATTCAGTTTATGAGACATGTAAACAGGTATCAACCGAACCCTCGCTTTATGCGTGTGATAGCCCCGTTGGCACAGGTAAAACCACCGCAGTTATGGCGCATTTACTCAATGCAGCCCAAGCCAAAGGATTGCAACGGATATTTGTGGTTCTGCCTTTTACCAATATTATTGACCAGTCAGTTGATACTTATAGAAAAGCCCTGGCTTTAAAAGACGAAGACCCAGAGCTCATCATAGCTGCCCATCACCACAAAGCTGATTTTTCTAGTCCTGAATCACGTCAATACACTTATCTTTGGCAAGCTCCGATTGTCGTAACCACCGCCGTACAATTTTTTGAAACTTTAGCCAGTAATCAACCCGCAACTTTGCGTAAGCTCCATCAACTGGCAGGTTCAGCCATTTTCATAGATGAAGCCCATGCGGCTTTGCCCAGCCATTTATGGCCGCAAGCTTGGCAATGGTTAACACAATTAAGTAAAGATTGGGGGTGTCATATTGTATTGGCTTCCGGCTCCTTAACACGATTTTGGGAATTAGAGGATTTTGTTAATCCTCCCGTGAAATTACCTGAATTGATTAAACAAGAGATACGCGAGCAATGCTTACAGCTCGAGCAGGCAAGAGTAAAACCTGAAACTCACGGGGAACCTTTAAATTTAAGGGACTTGGTTAAATGGGTATTTGATAAACCGGGGCCTCGGTTACTTATTTTAAATACCGTACAATCAGCCGCTGTCACGGCCCAATATATTGCCGAACATGAAGATTATGGTAGAGCAAAAGTTGAACATCTTTCAACGGCATTAACCCCATTAGACCGCAATAAAACACTGGAAAAAGTTAAAGCCCGATTAAATGACAAACAAGATAACGACTGGGTTTTAGTGGCTACCTCGTGCGTAGAAGCTGGTGTTAATTTGTCATTCAAAGAAGGGTTTAGAGAGCGTCGTAGTTTAGTCAGCTTATTACAAACGGCGGGGCGTATTAATCGGGAAAACCTTGAAATAGAAGCCACTATTTGGGACTTTTCTTTAAAATTTGAAGACAACTTAAAAAAACATCCCGCTTTTGATGATTCGGCGCGTATTTTAGGTGAGTTATTTGCAAGTGATGAAGTTTCCACTGAATTCTGCTGTGAAGCTCTAAAAAGAGAAATCAGACAAGGGATGCCCCATGAAACTCTGGAAAAACTCAAAAAAGCTGAGAAAAGTTTAGATTTTCCAGAAGTTGAACAGCTTTTCAAAGTCATTGATAGCCACACCATCACCGTATTAGTTGATGATAATATCATTGATCGTCTAAAAAACTGGCTACCAGTAACCCGTGATGAAATTCAAAAAAACAGTGTACAGATTTGGGCTTATAAAGAAGAAGATTGGGGACTAACTGAAATACCCAATCATCCTGAACTTTTTTATGGTTTAGATTATGACAATTTCATCGGTTACATGAAAGGAGGATTAACCTCAGAAAATGCAAAAAGCGGCGCGGCTTTGCAGGTATGAAAAGTTCACAATTTCATTAGCGCATATGACGATATGCATAAGCCTATTGCACCGTATGGACTTGCATCAAGAGAGAGCGTATTGTGTGTTCCAAAAACTTCAACAAGATTATTGTAATATGAAAACATCACTTTCTGAACGTATCACGATCGATCCTGAAATATGCCACGGCAAACCCTGTATCAGAGGCTTGCGCTATCCTGTTGAAAGTGTTCTGGAATGGTTGAGTTCCGGGATGAGCGTGGAAGATATTCTTAAAGATTACGAAGATCTTGAACAAGAGGATATTTTTGCTGTTCTGGATTTTGCGTCCCGCGTGGTTCAGATCAAGCGTATCGAAATGTTGGCGGCATGAATTTTCTGATTGATGCACATTTGCCGCGGCACTTGGCTTTATTGCTGAGAGAGCGTGGTTATGATGCTATTCATACCCTGGAGTTGGCTGAAGGCAATCGAACGACGGATAGCCGGATTAATGAAATCTCCGAGATTGAGCGGCGGGTTGTCATTACTAAGGATGCCGATTTCGTAAATTCGTTTTTGATATCGAGAATGCCTTATAAGCTATTGCTTATTTCTACTGGAAACATATCCAACCAGGAGCTTAAAACGATATTTGTGAAAAATTTGACTGCGATTATTTCGGCGCTAACAAATTTTGATTATATCGAACTTACCCGTACTTCATTGATTGAGCATGGGTAAGCCTCAGTCAATGTGTTGTGTTACGGCTTTCGCCTAATCCAACCTACGGCACTTTCTGTGTATTTGGACTTACAGAATAGAAAGTTATAGTGTTCTTGCCAAACACCAAGACGGCACAATTGAGGAACAAAAGATCGCGCATTTACACAGTCTCGTGGAAATACTGCTTCTGGAAAATAAAGTACCGAAAAGAGGCATATAAGTGATAAGCGATTGTACCGACACCACATTAAACAACACTGATCCACCCGAGAAAATACCCCTATCCGCTCTTAACCAATACTCCTATTGTCCAAGACGTTGCTATCTGATCCATGCTGAAGGTGAATTTAAAGACAATATTCACACCGAAAGCGGCACACGCGAACATGAACGCGTCGATCAACTGGCCCATGATATCAAAAAAGGCGTTCGGGTAGAATTCGCCTTGCCGGTCTGGTCAGATGTGCTCGGTATTAGCGGACGTTGTGACGTCGTTGAATTTCACCCTGACGGCACGGTATTCCCCGTTGAATATAAACATGGCAAACGCAAGCAGTGGAACAATGACGACATACAAGTTGCCGCACAAGCGATGTGTCTGGAAGAAATGCTTAAAATCGACATTCCAAACGCCGCCATTTATCACATCCAGACACGCCGAAGACGCGAAGTGTCTATTGATAAAGATTTACGAAACGAAGTCACCGCCACCATAGAAGCAGTATCAAATCTGCTTAACGCACAGCAATGTCCTCCGCCCACGGAACACATCAAACGCTGTCAGCAATGCTCATTAAATGAACTGTGCAACCCAGAACTGCTTAACGAAAAATCCAGATTACAGCAACTATCTGCCCAGTTATTTAACCTGGAAACGGACGAAGCATGAAACAACTTCTCAATACGCTGTATGTTACGACCCCGGAAGCTTACCTAAGACTGGAAGGCGAAACCGTCTGCGTTATGATTGAAAATGAAAAACGCTTGCAGGTGCCGTTACATCATTTAAACGCTTTTGTTCTGTTTGACACCATGATGAGCCCGGCCTTAATGGGGCGATGTGCTGCCGATGGCCGTTCGGTGATTTGGCTTAATCGTACCGGGCGCTTTATGGCACGAATGGAAGGACCGGTAAACGGCAACATTTTATTACGACAAGCCCAATATAGGGTGGCTGATAATGTGGAACAAAGCTTAAAAATTGCTCAGCGTTTTATTGCGGGTAAAATTCGTAATAGCCGACAAGTTTTAATGCGCGGCGCACGCGACAGCAAAAACGAGCAAGAAAAAACAGCCTTGGTACAAGCCGCTCGGTTATTGGCAGATAATCTCAGTAAATTGTCCTTGGCAGAATCAGCCGATATAGTACGCGGTTTAGAGGGTGATTCCGCACGCATTTATTTTGCTGCGCTACCCAAACTTATTCGTCCATCGGCTCGAGAATCCTTTGCTTTTACCACCCGTAACCGAAGGCCCCCACTGGATTGTTTTAACGCTTTAATTTCTTTTATTTATGCGCTGGTTTTGGGCGATTGCCGATCTGCGCTGGAAACCGTCGGACTTGATCCACAACTCGGCTTTCTACATGCTGTTAGACCAGGTCGACAATCTCTGGCGTTAGACCTACTGGAAGAATTTCGCGCCCCCGTATGCGACCGTTTAGCCTTGACCATAATTAACCGGGAGCAGTTACAGGCTAAAGATTTTGACTACCGAGATGGGGGCAGCGTTATGTTGAATGATGCTGGACGAAAAACCGTCATCGCGGCTTTTCAAGCCAGAAAACAGGAAGAAATCAACCATCCGGTATTACAGAAAGCCATTTACATTGGTTTATTACCACAAATTCAAGCCCGCTTGTTAGCGCGATATTTACGCGGCGATATAGAGACTTACCTCCCTTATCTTCAACAATAAAATCACGACTATGATGATTTTAATTACCTATGATGTATCTACTGAAACCCGAGAGGGCCGCAGACGTTTAAGACGGGTAGCAAAAACCTGTTTAAATTATGGCCAACGGGTACAAAAATCGGTTTTTGAATGTCAAGTTAACACTATGGAAATGGCCAGATTAAAAGACCAACTGCTAAATGAAATTAACGAAGAGCAAGACAGTCTACGAATCTACCGGATTATTGAGCCACTAGAGAAAAACCGTGAAGAATTTGGCAATAGCCAAGCGATCGATTTTGAAAGCACACTCATTGTGTAGGCTAAAACTAAAATATTCTGAGTTCTGTTATCATTGGATTTTTTAATGTATTGGGTTACGATTGTTTAAATTTAGGAGTGTGCCGCAACGACACACCGCAACCGAACATCTGTAAAGAATGACAGCTTATTGAAACTAAAACGCGAACCCTAAGTGATGCCAAAAAAACCGCTAGCTTCGCAGTCCTGTAATCACATGAAACTTAACAAAATCATATCACTTTTTAAATATTCAACCTGGATTCAGAGTTGAAACTGATAACTTTCGCGTTAATAGCGCATATTCGTTATAATCATCAAAGCCTTACAACAAGGCTATATCTCTCGGCTTAACCGCCGAGAGCGGATTGAAACTTGAAAAATACCCGGAATTAAACTATGCCTTTGTATATCTCTCGGCTTAACCGCCGAGAGCGGATTGAAACATATTAAGATAAGCAAATCTGGAGCCTTTACAAAATATCTCTCGGCTTAACCGCCGAGAGCGGATTGAAACTTTTCCGCCTGTTTGTATATACGCGGGCTTATAGATATCTCTCGGCTTAACCGCCGAGAGCGGATTGAAACTTGTTGTGCATATTCGCTGGCAGTTATCAGTACATATCTCTCGGCTTAACCGCCGAGAGCGGATTGAAACATTTTAGATTAAGCCTTTAGAAAGGTGTTAGGTGATATCTCTCGGCTTAACCGCCGAGAGCGGATTGAAAC
>Ga0194062_1001354_pt1 | contig 10275 bp, 10 predicted proteins | sample SepL2225m_MetaG_FD_155481 | JGI IMG/M metagenome (GOLD analysis project Ga0194062, IMG submission 155481) | Anoxic zone freshwater microbial communities from boreal shield lake in IISD Experimental Lakes Area, Ontario, Canada - Sep2016-L224-25m | ecosystem: Environmental > Aquatic > Freshwater >... | reverse complement strand
CCACCCCTTGTCCCAACCGCGCCAGCCACCCCCGCTGCGGTCAACAACCCGCCGCTTTCCCTGACCCCGCGCTCGAGCCCCAGGAGCGGCCGGCCGGCACCGGCACCCGCCGCCCATCCGGGCCTTGAGCGGCTGCGCTCCTGGCTTCCCGACGAAGACAACGAGCAGCAACGCCGTGCCTCCTAAGCGCCTCAGCAGGGCCGCTCTCACGGGCGGACTGATCGTTTCGGTGCAAGCGCCGGAGGGTTCGCCCATGCGCCATCCGGACGTGATCGCGGCAATGGCCGAGGCCAGCCTGGCCAACGGTGCCCTCGGGGTTCGCCTGGAGAGCCCGGAACACATTGGCGCCGTGCGCCGCCGCTGCCCATCGGCCCTGATCGTGGGGCTCTGGAAGCGCACCTTCCCAGCAAGCCCGGTCTACATCACCCCCGGCTGGGAGGAGATCCGTGCGGTCTGGGCCGCCGGCGCCGACGTGGTGGCCCTCGACGCCACGGATCGGCAGCGCCCCGATGGCCAGGAGCTGGCCGTCCTGATCAACCGGGCCAGGGAAGAGCTTGGGGCGCCTCTGATGGCGGACATCGACAGCCTGGAAAACGGCCTGCGGGCGGCGGAGCTTGGTTGCGCCTGGGTGGGCACCACCCTCTATGGCTACACGGAGGAAACCGCAGCACGGAAGCCCCCCGCCTGGGGCCTGGTGGGTCCCCTGCGGCAGGCTCTGCCCGCGGAGGTGGCCCTGGTCTGTGAGGGGGGTATCGCCTCGGCCGAGCAGGCCTTGCGCGCCCGTTCGGAGGGGGCGGACGCGGTGGTGGTGGGCACCGCGATCACCGGGGTGGATCTGCAGGTGGCCGCCTACGTGAGGGCCCTGGGCTGAGGCCTGGGCCCCTGGTGGGCTCACATCATGCCGGGCATGCCCATGCCACCCATACCGCCCATTCCTCCCATGCCGCCCATCCCTCCCATGCCGCCGTCCGGTGCAGGGGGGGCGGCGGGTTCGGGCTTATCGGCGATCACGGCCTCGGTGGTGATCAACAGAGCGGCGATCGAGACCGCATCCTGCAGGGCGAGACGCACCACCTTGGCCGCATCCAGGATGCCGGCGACCAGCAGATCCTCGTAGGCGCCGGAGACGGCGTTGAATCCCAGGTTGCGGCGGCCCACCTCGGCCACCACCACATCGCCGTTCTCGCCTGCGTTGTTGGCGATCTGGCGCAGGGGCGCACTCAGGGCCCGCTGGACGATCTCCACGCCGGTGCGCTCATCACCGGAAAGCTGGCCCACCAGGGGGTCTAACTCGATCGCCAGCTGGGCCAGCACGGAGCCGCCGCCGGCGACGATGCCTTCCTCCACCGCCGCCCGGGTGGCATTGAGGGCATCCTCGATCCGCAGCTTGCGGTTCTTGAGCTCGGTTTCGGTGGGGGCGCCCACCTTGATCACGGCCACACCACCGGCCAACTTGGCGATCCGTTCCTGCAGCTTCTCGCGGTCGTACTCCGAGTCAGTGGCCTCCAGCTCGCGCCGGATCGCCGCCACCCGATCCAGCACCGCCTGGTGGCGGCTGTCGTTGGCCACGATCGTGGTGGTGTCCTTGCTGATCGTGATCCGGCGCACCCGACCCAGGTCATCGAGGGAGGCCTTCTCCAGGGTCATGGCCTGGTCTTCGCTGATCACGGTGGCGCCGGTGAGGATCGCGATGTCCTGCAGGGCGGCCTTGCGCCGTTCGCCGAAGGAGGGGGCCCGCACGGCCGCCACCTGCAGCACCCCCCGATTCTTGTTCACCACCAGGGTGGCCAGGGCCTCGCCGTCCACCTCCTCGGCCAGGATCACCAACGGTGAACCACTGCGGGACACCTTCTCCAGCAGGGGCACCAGGTCGGCCAGGGCGCTCACCTTGCGGTCAGTGACCAGCAGCAGGGCGTTCTCGTACTCCACCACCTGCCGCTCGCCATCGGTGACGAAATAAGGGGAGGAGTAGCCCCGATCAAAGGCCATCCCCTCGGTGATCTCCAACTCGGTGGCCAGGGAAGTGGATTCTTCAACGGTGATCACACCGTCGACACTCACTTTGGCCATGGCCTCGGCGACCATGCGGCCCACCTCCTCATCGCCACCGGAGCTGACGGTGGCCACCTGGCGGATCGCATCACCGGCCACGGGCTTGGCGAGGCGCTCGATGCCAGCCACCACCAGGGCCGTGGCCCGCTCCATGCCCCGGCGCAGCACCACGGGACTGGCTCCTGCGGCCACGTTGCGCAGCCCCTCCTGCACCAGCGCCTGGGCCAGCACCGTGGCGGTGGTGGTGCCATCACCGGCCTTGTCCTTGGTTTTGGAGGCCACCTGCTGGATCAGCTTGGCGCCCACGTTCTCGAACGGATCCTCCAGTTCAATCTCCTTGGCGATCGTCACCCCGTCATTGACCACGTCGGGGGCGCCGAATTTCTTCTCCAGCACCACGTTGCGGCCCCGGGGTCCGATCGTCACCCGCACCGCATCGGCGAGGGCATTGACACCCCGCTCGAGGGAAGCGCGGGAGGCATCGGAAAAGCTGATCAGTTTGGCCATGCCGGAAAGGGAAAGAAGCCCGTCATCTCAGGCTCCCACAGGGCCTGGCAAGCGGTCATCGCCCCACCGGTGGGGAAACCCGAATGGGGCAACGGGGCACAGGTGGTCCCGATAGGGTCAACGCATGGACGAAATGCTGCAGAACACCCTTGAGAGCGTGGGATCCGACCCGCTGATGGCTCCCCTTGCCGTCCCCCTCACTGGCCCCAACTACATCACCTTCCTGGCGGTGGCAGGGCTGGGTCTGCTGATGGCCTTGGTCTATATCCCCCTGCGCCTGTTCCTGACGATCACGGCCCGCAGCCGGCGGCTGCGGCTGTTGCTGCAGATCCGTCGCCTACGGGAGGAGCTGGGCCGCCCCCTGGAAAGCTGAGCAGACCACCAACGGCTCACCATCAGGGATCAGCACTGCAGGCTCTCAGCGCATCACCATGCCGCCATCCACCTGCAGCACCTGGCCGGTCATGTAGGCGGCGGCGGGATCGGCGGCCAGGAAGCGCACGGCGCTGGCCACCTCCTCGGGCTGGCCCAGCCGGGCCAGGGGGATGGCGGAGAGGATCGCCTCCACGGGCAAGTCCTTGGTCATGTCGGTGGCGATAAAACCTGGGGCCACGGCGTTAACGGTGACGCCCCGGCTGGCAAACTCCGCCGCCGTGCTGCGGGTGAAGCCGATCACGCCGGCCTTGGCGGCGCTGTAGTTGGCCTGCCCGGGGTTGCCCATCAGTCCCACCACGGAGGTGATGTTGATGATCCTTCCGTGGCGTGCCTTGAGCATCGAGCGGCTCACGGAACGGGTGCAGAGAAACACCCCCGTGAGGTTGAGGTCGATCACGCTGCGCCAGTCGGAGGTCTTCATGCGCATCAGCAGTCCGTCCCGGGTGATGCCGGCGTTGTTGACCAGCACATCCAGGCGGCCATGGCGCTCGAGCACCGCCTTGACCATCGCCTCCACCTGCTCCTCATCGGCCACATCGGCGCGGTGGGCCCAGGCTTCACCACCCTCGGCCGCGATCAGGGCCACCACCTCCTCCGCCGACTCCTGGGAGCTGGCGTAGTTGACCACCACGCCGGCCCCAGCACGGGCGAGCTCGAGGGCGATGGCCCGGCCGATGCCTCGGCTGGCTCCCGTCACCAGGGCGATCTGTCCCGCCAGGGGGGAGGCAGCGTCGACGGACATCGGGGGAAGGAGATCGGATGGCGATCGTATGCCGCCAGGGCTCAAGTGCTCATGGCGTCCATCGATTCGAGGGCTGGACCAAGCAGGGCGGCGAACCGTTCCAGTTGACTTTTGCTGCCCAGCACCACCAGCAGTTGGCCCGGGGCCAGCTGAACGTCGCCACCGGGATTGGTGAGGAGGGCGGAAGGGCTGCGGGAATAGGTGGTGCCGCGGTAGGCATAGGTTTCCGGTTCCGCCGGTTCCGGGTTGCGGATCGCCAGGATCTGGGCACCGCTGTGGCGACCGAACTCCATTTCCGCCAGGGTTCGTCCATTGATGGCGGTAAGGCGATCGGGCTGATCGCTGAGCTGGAACTCATCCACTTCGCAGTTCGAGCCCGCCAACAGTTCCATGAAGTCCACCGCCAGGGGGCGCAGGGCGGTGGCCGCCATCGCCCGGCCCCCGGCCACGTAGGGACTCACCACCTGGTCGGCCCCCGCCAGGCGCAGCTTCCGCTCCGCCTCGTCACTGTCGGAGCGGGCGATCAGGCGGCACTTGGGAGCCAGGCCGCGGGCACTGAGCACCACATAGAGGTTGGCCGCGTTGCTGGGCAGGGCCGCCACCAGGCTGAGGCAGCGGTGGATGCCGGCCTCCTGCAGGGTCTCGTCGAGGGTGGCATCCGCCTGCAGCACCGGCAGCCCCTTGGCCTCGGCGGCCTCCTTGCGGGACGGATCCATCTCCAGCACCAGCAGGGGCACCCCTTCGGAGCTGAGCTTCTCGGCGATCTCCTGGCCAATGCGGCCGTAACCGCAGAGGATCACGTGATTGTCCATGGTTTTCAGATAGCGGCGGAAGCGGCTCTGGCGCAGCCGACGGAAATAACCGGATTCACTAAGCCCTAGCAGGCTCTGGATGGTGAGCTGCACCACCACCACCCCGCCCACGATCGTGAAGGTGGTGATGACACGACCGGCACTGGTGAGGGGATTGACCTCTCCGTAGCCGATGGTGCTGATGGTGATCGCCACCATCCAATAGGCATCCCCCCAGTCCCAGCCTTCGACGAAGTGGTAGGCGGCCGCGGAGCCGTTGACCACGAAAGCGAAGGCCAGCAAAGGGTTGAGCCAGGGCCTCTGTGCACGGCTGGAGGGGGCTCGACGCCGGCCTCCCAGGCTTCTTCTCTGGAGGTTTTGGGTGGGAAGCATCCGATGGTGCCGCGGGTGGGTACCGGCTAACCCAGCCCCAGGACCTGCAGCACCTCGTCGACGCTCAGCCTGTCCAAGGCTGCTTTGGAGCCCACCCCTTGTACCCCTTGACGGGCCGGCAGGCTGTCGCCACTGCAACCCAAAGCCACCAAGGGGGTGCCGGTGAGCAGGGCCAGTTCGATGGTGGCGGGGTCGCTGGCGAGCACCACATCGGCGGCGGCCACCGCAGCGGCCCGCTCAAGGGGTGAGGCCTGCTGATTGGCCAGTACCACACGCAGGGAGGGCAGCTTGAGCCTCACCTGGTCGGGGAGCCCATGCCAGCGATCGGCAGGCCAATCCCCCTCCGAGCCGGAGGGGGCCATCAACAGGGCGGGACCATCGCCGGGGGGCAGCTCGGCCACAGCCTGCTCCAGCAGTGGCCTGGGCAGGGTGAGGCGATAGGCACCCGCCTCCAGGCGGATCCCCAGGGGCGCCAGGAAGGACTCCAGGTTCTGGTTGGGCCAGCCCGTCGCCGCCAGGGCCACCCGCTCGGTGAGGGCAAAACCGCCCGTGGCAATGCGGGTGGGGATGTGGGTCATGGACAGCATCAGATCCAGATCCCGGCCGTGGGCGAGGTTGATGCAGGCCTGAAAATCGGGATCGCGGACCTGGCCCAGAAGGTTGGCCCAGTCGGCGAGGCTGTTGCGCCCCCCGAAGCCGTCATCCTCCTCCGTGCCGAAGGGCAACACATGGTGCAGCTGGGGCAGGAGGCTCCAGATGGGGGCCGCGGCGGTGGGGCACACAACTTGCACCTGGGCGTGGAGCTGATCGACCACGGCCGCCACGGCGGGGATGGCCTGCAGCTGGGAGGCACTGCCGCCGGGGATCAGAAAGAGAACACGCATCAGGGCGGCAAAAGCGGGGCAGGACGCGGCCCGATTGTATGAATCTGGTTCCGTCATCCACCCCAAACAGGAGCTGCTTGTGCATTTGCTGATCGCCGCCGCCGGCAGTGGCCACCGCATGGGTGCGGACCGCAACAAGTTGCTGCTCCCCCTGGCGGGGCGTCCGGTGCTGGCCTGGACCCTGGAGGCCGCCCTGGCCTGCGGCGCCATCCGCTGGATCGGCCTGGTGGGTCAGCCGGTGGACCGCCACGCGGTGGAGGCCCTGGTGGGGGTCCTCAGTGCGCCCAATCGACCCATTGTCTGGATCGACGGCGGCGCCAGCCGCCAGGAATCGGTGCGCCGGGGGCTGGCGGCCCTGCCGCCGGAAGCCGAACACGTGCTCATCCATGACGGGGCCCGCTGCCTGGTGGAGCCGCAGCTGTTGGAGCGCTGCGCCGCGGCCGTGCGCCAGGGGGAGGCGGTGATCGCCGCCATCCCGGTGAGCGACACGATCAAGCGGGTCGACGCCGCCGGCACCATCCTCGACACCCCCGACCGCAGCCATCTCTGGGCCGCCCAGACCCCCCAGGGGTTTGCCGTGGAGCGGCTGCGCGCGGCCCACGAGCAGGCCACGGAGGGCGGCTGGAGCGTCACGGACGATGCCTCCCTGTTCGAGCGGCTCGGCTGGCCGGTGCGGGTATTGGAAGCGGAGCCCTCCAACATCAAGGTCACCACCCCCTTTGATCTGCGCATCGCCGAGGCGGTGCTGGCAGCCCGGACAGGCCCAGGAACGATCAGCCCAGCAGGCTGAGGCGACCGGTGGAGCCATCCAGGCGGGCCCAAACCCCCAGGGGCAGGGCCGCATTACCCGGTCCATGGCCCACCTCCAAACCACCGACCACGGGAACGCCCAGATCCGCCGTGCGCTCCCGCAGCACCTGCTCGGTGCTGAAGCGCCCGTCCCCCCCGTCCCCCGCAGCGTCCTCGCCGTCGTCACTGAAACGACCGAAACCAATCGCCGCCAGCCGCTGAAGGGCCCCGCAAAGGCGCCAGTGGGTGAGCATGCGATCGACGCGGTAAGGGGCCTCGCCCACGTCCTCCAGCACCAGCACAGCCCCCTCCAGCCGGGGCAGGTGGGGGGTGCCCAGCAGGTGGGTGGCCACCGTGAGATTGGCCACCAACAGGGGCCCCTCGGCGACGCCCCCCCGCCAGCCCTCGCCGCTGAGGTCGGCCACCGGCTCGCCAAACAGCAGGGCGCGCAGGCGCTGCTGGCTCCAGGCCGGTTCGTCCGCCAGGGTGGTGACCAGGGGGCCATGGATGCCGCCGCCATGGCCCTGGGCCTGCTGAGCCCAGAGCAGGGAGGTGACATCGGAGAAGCCCAGCAGCCAGCCGGCGGGCAGGGGCAGGGGATGCTCCAACAGCCGGGCCGCCCCCCAGCCCCCGCGCACGCAGGCCCGCAGGGCCGGTGCCTCCCCGTGGCCAGGGAGCACCAGATCGGCAAGCCGGCGGGGATCGTCACCGGCCAGGTAGCCCCAGCAACGGGAGGGATCGAAGCCGTCCTCCACCACCAGGCCCCAGTCCTGCAGCAGGGCCAGCCCTGCGCGGAGCCGCTCCTGCTCCCGCAGGGCGGAGCTGGCGGCCACCAGCCGCACCCGGTCGCCCGGCCGCAGGGGCGGCGGCAGCGGTATGCCCCGATGCGGCCCTGGGGGACTCACGGCAGCCTCCCCAGCACCAGGGCCAGCAGCAGCAGGCCACCAAGCCGCACCTGGCGGCCGAAGTGGTGGCCATCCAGGCGGTGGGCCTCCCGCTGCATCGCCACCGCCGCCACGATCCACAGCGGCCAGAACAGGGCCCCCACCCCCTGCAGGGCCGCGGCGATCGCCAGGCAAACCGCCGCCAGTCCGTAGCTGATCGCGACGGCCAGGGGCACCCGCTTCCCGAGGGTGAGGGCGCTGCTGCGCAGCCCAAGGGCCCCATCGTCGCGGCGATCGGCCATGGCGTACGCCGTATCGAAGCCAAACGTCCAGGCCAGGGTGGCCAGCCAGGTGAGCGCCAGGGGCCAGCCGCCCCACAGGGATCCGGTGGCGGCGGCCCAGGGGATCAGCACGGCAAAACCCCAGCAGAGGGCGAGCACCAGCTGGGGCAGGGCAAACCAGCGCTTGGCGGAGGGGTAGAGCAGCACCGGAGGCAGGGTGGCGAGCGCGAGCAGCAAACAGAGTTCTCGGCTGGCGACCGGGAGGGCCAGCACCACCGCCAGGGCCACCGCCAGGCAGAGCACCAGCAGCAGCACCGCACTGGCCACACTCACCCGGCCGCTGGCCAGGGGGCGCAGGCGGGTGCGCTCAACGAGAGGATCAATGCGCCGGTCCCAGAGGTCGTTGGCGACACACCCCGCGCCGCTCACCGCCAAGCCCCCCAGCAGGATCCACCCCACCAGGGCCGCCGCCGGAGGCGCCCCGGGGGTCAGCCAGAGGGCCCAGCCGGCTGGGATCAGCAGGATCATGCGACCGCTGGGTTTGTGCCAGCGGAGCAGTTCGAACCAACCCCGCAGAAACGACCCGTTGCCGGAGCTGGCCATGGCGCCGCCGGATGTCCCCCAAGTTGGCGGCACCCTAGGTCCCGCCTGGGCTGGCTGTTCCGAAACGGCGGCCCGGTGGCAAAGTGACGCCGACCGCAGCCGACCTGCCCCCCATGCCGGAGCTGGATCAGCAACGGGCCACCGCCTCCCCCAGGAACCAACTGCGGCATGTGGCCGCGATCGACATCGGCACCAACTCGATCCACCTGCTGATCGCGGCGGTGGATCCGGTGCTGCGCAGCTTCAGCGTGGTGCTGGTGGAGAAATCCAGCACCCGCTTGGGGGAGCGCGACGAGGAAAGCGGCGAGCTCACACCCGAGGCGATCGAGCGGGCCTTCCTCACCCTGCGCCACTGCCGGGAGCTGGCGGAGGGCCATGGGGTGGAGCAGATCGTCACCGCGGCCACCAGCGCCGTGCGGGAAGCCCCCAATGGCCGTGACTTCCTGCAGGCCGTGCAGGAGCAACTGGGGCTCGAGGTGGATCTGATCAGCGGCCCGGAGGAGGCCCGGCTGATCTATCTGGGGGTTCTTTCCGGCATGGCCTTCGGCGACAAGCCCCACCTGATCCTGGACATCGGCGGTGGCTCCACCGAACTGATCCTGGCGGATGGCCGCGATGCCCGCGCCCTCACCAGCAGCCGGGTGGGCGCGGTGCGGCTGCATCGGGACTTCGTGCGCGAGGACCCGATTCCTGCGGAGCGGCGCTCCTTCCTGAAGGCCTTCATCCAGGGATCCCTGGAGCCGGCGGTGGACAAGGTGAAACGGCGCCTGGAGCCCGGCGAAACACCCGTGCTGGTGGCCACCAGCGGCAGCGCCATGGCCCTGGCCGCCATGGCCGCCGCCCTCGATGAGCGTCCCCCCCTGCGGTTGCAGGGCTACAAGGTGAGCCGGGAAAGGCTCGATCAACTGATGGCCCGGCTGGTGGAGATGACCCCGGAACAACGCCGGGCCCTTCCGACCCTCAACGACCGTCGGGCCGAGATCATCGTGCCCGGTGCCTTGATCCTGCAGACCACCATGGGCATGTTGGGCGCCCGGGAGATGGTGATCAGCGAGCGGGCCCTTCGCGAAGGCCTGATCGTCGACTGGATGCTGCGCAAGGACCTCATTGTGGACCGCTTCGCCTTCCAGAGCTCGATCCGCCAACGCACGGTGCTGCACCAGGCCCAGCGCTACGGAGTGGACCAGAAGCGGGCCGAGCGGGTAGCGGGCCACGCCCTGAGCCTTTACGACCAGACCCGGGGGCTGCTGCACGAGGACGAAGGCGAGGGGCGGCAGCTGCTCTGGGCCGCCGCGATGCTGCACGCCTGCGGCCAGCACATCAACATCGGCGCCTACCACAAGCACACCTGGTACCTGATCCGCAACGGCGAACTGCTTGGCTACTCGGACAGTGAGCACCTGATGGTGGCGGCCATCGCCCGCTACCACCGCCGCGGCCTGCCCAAGAAGCGCCATGAGTCATGGCAGTTGATCGAGGGGCGTCAACAACGGCGCACGGTGAGCTCGATGGCCCTGCTGCTGCGGCTGGCGGCCGCCGTCGACCGGCGCCCGGAAGCGCTGATCGCCGAGCTGGTGGTGCAGGCGTCACCGAATGCGCTCACGATCGCGTTGCAACCCCGCAGCCCCGAGACGGACCTGAGCCTGGAGCGCTGGAGCCTTCAGGCCTGTGATCCGGCCGTGACCGAAGCCAGCGGATTGCGCCTCAAGGTGACCTGAAGGAGCGCCAGACCACCTCATCGATGCGGCCGAACCTGCGGGGCTCCGCCGTTCCGACTCGCACGGTCACCAGATCGGGACGACCGGCCAGCACCTGGATCTCGCGGGTGAGGGGAAATGGGCGGACCCCCTTGAGGTTCCCTTGAAAGAGACGCTCGCCGGAGCCGAAGCGAACGGAGATCCAGCTGCCCTGGGG
>Ga0194062_1001351_pt1 | contig 10295 bp, 9 predicted proteins | sample SepL2225m_MetaG_FD_155481 | JGI IMG/M metagenome (GOLD analysis project Ga0194062, IMG submission 155481) | Anoxic zone freshwater microbial communities from boreal shield lake in IISD Experimental Lakes Area, Ontario, Canada - Sep2016-L224-25m | ecosystem: Environmental > Aquatic > Freshwater >... | reverse complement strand
ACCCCATATATTAGGGGCAATAATTTTTGTACCTAACAGTAATGCAGATAGCTGTCCAATCTCTACCGAGTTAAAGCCACTCTGTTTTAGATAGAGACTCCAGTAAGGTACAAAACAACCTACCGTTGCAAAATAAAAAAAATAAAATCCTGAAAGCCGCCAGTATGGAACAGACATTGTGTGCGAACTGATGTCCTTATCTCAAGATTGGCAAGCCTGAATCCACTCCTGTATTTTGCGCACGATGACGCAAAAAATGATCCATCAAAACGATAGCCATCATTGCTTCGGCAATGGGTGTTGCACGAATCCCCACACAAGGATCATGACGACCTTCTGTTACGACATCGACGGCTTCACCGAGTGAATTTATACTTTTACCTGGCAAACGTAAACTTGATGTTGGTTTAAGCGCAATACTGGCAGTAACGGCTTGTCCACTGGAAATACCGCCTAAGATACCCCCTGCATGATTACTAAGAAAACCGGCTGGAGTCATTTCATCTCTAAACTGTGTCCCTTTTGTATCAATGCAAGCGAAGCCATCACCAATTTCTACGCCCTTAACTGCGTTAATACTCATTAAAGCATATGCTAAATCAGCATCAAGACGATCAAATATAGGCTCTCCCAAACCGGGCGGAACATTAGTAGCCACTACCTCAATTCTGGCACCTATCGACTCGCCTTCTTTGCGTAAAGCATCCATGTACGCTTCCATTTCTGGCACTTTATCTATATCTGGACAGAAGAAAGGGTTACTATCAATCACAGACCAATCGAGTTTCTCAATCTTTATCGGGCCTAGCTGTGACAGATAACCACGTACTTCAATCCCGCACTGTTCTTTGAGATATTTTTTAGCGATACCTCCCGCTGCTACTCGCATAGCGGTTTCACGTGCAGAAGATCGACCACCGCCTCGATAATCTCTAAAGCCGTATTTTTGCTGATAAGTATAATCAGCATGTCCGGGCCTAAAACTGTCAGCAATCTTTGAGTAATCTTTTGAGCGTTGATCTGTATTTTGAATTAACAAACCAATGGGGGTACCGGTTGTTATACCTTCAAACACCCCAGAGAGTATTTTTACTTCATCGGCTTCACGACGTTGGGTAGTATGTCGTGAAGTTCCCGGTTTTCTTCTATCCAGGTCTTCTTGCAAATCCGCTTCGGTTAAAACTAATCCTGGAGGACAGCCATCAACAATACAACCAATTGCTGGTCCATGACTTTCACCAAATGAAGTGACGGTAAAAAGTTTTCCTATTGTATTTCCTGACATATTAGTTTAAAGCCGCTAAAAATATTTCGTGATAATAATCAACCTGTTCTGCTGTTAACAAGAACACGCCATCGCCGCCTCGCTCAAAGTTCAACCAGTAGAAAGGTACATCAGGAAACGCATGTTGTAATGTTTCTGCACTACTACCCACTTCAACGACTAAAATGCCTTGTTCTGCCAAATAGTCATTTGCATCCACAAGAATACGCAAGACCAAATCCAACCCACTCTCACCGCCTTTAAAACCCATATCGGGTTCAGCGCGGAACTCTTGGGGTAACTGTTCCCATTCGGCATGAGCAACATAGGGTGGATTACTCACAATAATGTCGTAAGGGTGATGCGGAAGCTCTTTAAATAAATCTGAACAATACAGCGAAACAGTGTCGGCTACCTGATGTTTTGCAACATTAATTTCAGCGACCGCCAAGGCATCCGTTGATAAATCAACGGCATCAACCCATGCCTCTTGAAAAGCATAAGCACAAGCAATAGCAATACAGGCGCTGCCCGTACATAAATCTAAAATACGAGTGACCTGCTCTTCTTCTACCCAGGGCGAAAAACGTTGCTCAATTAACTCTGCAATGGGTGACCTGGGTACTAGTACCCTAGAATCCACATAAAATGACAAGCCAGCAAAGATAGCTTCGTTCGTTAAGTAAGCGGCTGGGATTCTTTCATTAATCCGTCTATTAACAATATCAAATACTGCTTGACGTTCGGTCAGGGTTAAAACGGTATCGAAATAGGCTTCAGAAAGATTATAAGGCTGATAAACCGTATGTAAAACTAAAGCTGCGGCCTCATCAATCGCGGCAACGGTACCTTGGCCAAAACTGACTTGTGCTTGGGTAAAGCGACTGGATGCCCAACGTATGTAGTCACGAAGGGTTGTTAAGGTCGTTAAAACCTCAGAAAGGGGAGTTTGCATTATAGTAAAAGTGTAATCAAAAGATAGTGATCTAAATTTGTCCGGCAATTTTAAACTAAATGCACATTGGGGTGGTAAGTTTCGCCTCTAAAACGCCCAATAAATAACGTTCGGGTAAAAAAAACGGCGAACCAAGTTCGCCGTTTTGATCTTACTTATTCAATATTACTTGTCGATTTTAAGTGCTAAAAAGGCTGGACTTCCTCTACGTTGAATTAATACAGCTGCGGTCTTTCCTGGTACAAGACTACCCAGACTCTTCTCGAAAGCAGCTACATCAGTAATGACTTCATTACCAATACGAAGAATGACATCACCTGGTTGGATACCCGCCACTTTTGCAGCACCTTTACCTACCTCTTGAACAACAACACCCTTGGTAATTTGTAAAGCTTCTTTATCTTCGGCGGTTAAATCAGAAACTGTGACGCCAATTCTATTGGTTGGCTTAGCCTTTTCAGCCTTATGGTTGTTTGTCGCTTTATCAATCTGCTCAGGTAACAAACCTACTTCAAAATTAACCGTTTTTTCAGCACCTTGTCTGATAATTTTCAATGTCGCCTTATCATTGATAGGCGTCATACCCACCATCGGAGGCAAATCGCCTGACTTCTCAATTGCCTGACCATTAAACTCCAGAATCACGTCGCCGATTTGTAGCTCAGCTTTCTCAGCTGGACTACCCGGCATGATTTTTGAAACTAAAGCACCTTGAGGTTTTTTCATACCAAATGATTCAGCTAACTCACGAGTCACATCTTGAATCTGAACACCTAACCATCCATGCGCGGCTTTACCACTGGTTTTAATTTGGTTAACGACATTCATAACCACATCCATAGGGATAGAGAATGAAAGCCCCATAAAACCACCCGTACGGCTGTAAATTTGAGAGTTTATACCAACAACCTGCCCTTCCATATTAAACAAGGGTCCCCCTGAGTTACCTGGGTTAATTGCCACATCCGTTTGAATAAAGGGCACATAATTACCACCCGGTAAACTACGGCCTTTAGCACTGACAATACCTGCCGTAACTGATTGCTCAAAGCCAAACGGTGAACCAATGGCTAATACCCACTCACCCACTTGAAGTTTATTTGGATCACCAATGGTTACTGCTGGCAAATCCGTTGCATCGACTTTTAAAACGGCGACATCGGTGCGCGCATCTGACCCAATCAGCTTAGCCGTTAATTCTCGTCTGTCGGAGAATTTAACAATGATTTCATCAGCATCTTTTACAACATGATGATTAGTTAATACGTAACCATCTTTGGAGATAATAAAACCAGACCCCAGTGACTGAGTATCTCCACCGCCACCGTTACCGCCTTCGGGGTTATTGAAAAAATGTTTGAATAATTCCTCCATTTCTGGCGGCATCCCTTCAGGCATTGGCTGTTCCTTCAGAGCTTCAGCTGGTTCGGGCTTAGCTTTTTGAACGGTACTGATATTGACCACCGCCACACCATTAGTCTTTACCATCTCGGTAAAGTCCGGTAACTGAGCTAATACATTTTGATTAAAAACAAAAACTAGAAACACACACCAACTAAGCTTTTTAAGCATAAAAACCTCATTCCCTAACTGTTATAAATATTGTCAACTACGTTGTAAAGTAAATCTTATTACTCTTGGTTATATGAACTAACACGTGCATAAGGTTGAAATGCAGGCTCATTATTGGTGTCTAAATTCCCGTTGTGAGCCTGAAGATAATCACTTATTTGCTTATTCAATGGACTTTCACTCACTTTAGCTATCGCTTGTGGAGCAACTGCCTTTTGAGCGATTTCCTCCACAACCTTTACCTCCTGCTTTTTAACTTCTTTATTATCGGCTACTTGCAGTGTTGACATACCATTGGCCGGGTGTGGCTTATCCGTTACAGTATGCCCTGCTATAATTGCCGCAATAAAAAGAGAGGCTGCTATAGCCGCTGGCTTTTTATAGCTAATCTTTTCTTTTTTCGCCTTAGGCAACAAATACGCAGGCTCCTGTTGTATTTGCAGGCTTATTTTCTTCACAAAATCTGCATCAGGAGCGATCCCTATATCACCTTTTATGACCTGTCCAATAGTCTGGTAACGATTTAATTTACCTTGCAACTCCGGCTTAAACTGCATTTTGTTCAAAAGATACAGAGCATCAACTTCATCAAGTTCATTATCAATAAACTGAGAGATTTTTTGATTTAAATTTTCAGGCATCAAAATCACCATTTTCAAGCAAAGGGTTTAACTTACTATCGATCGCTTCACGTGCTCTAAATATACGTGAACGAACCGTACCAACAGGGCAGTCCATAGCTACAGCAATTTCTTCGTAACTCATCCCTTCAAATTCTCGCAACATAATGGCAATACGCATTTCCTCGGGCAAGTTCTCAATGGCTGTTTTAATTGTGTCAACAATCTCTTCATTAAGCAGATGTCTCTCAGGGGTGTCCATACCTTGCAACTGGGGTGCATTTTCAATGGCTTCTGCATCCTGAATATCTACCTCAAAAGAAGAACTTCTTCTGGAGCGAGAAAGTAAATAATTCTTTGCTGTATTAATGGCGATTCTATACAACCACGTATAAAAAGCAGCCTCACCTCTAAAAGAACCTAACGCCCGATAAGCCTTTAAAAATACTTCCTGGGCCACATCCTGTGCTTCACTAGGGTCTTTAATGTAACCATTAACTAACTGAATGATTTTATGCTGATATTTAATCACTAAAAAATCAAACGCAGACTTATCACCCTGCTGCACTCGCGCAACCAAGTCTTCATCTAATTGTTCACTGTACTTACTATGCTGAGTCACTAATTCTCTTCAATGTTTCAATGGACAAACACAATATTAAAAAGTTCTATGGTACACAAAAATTGTGTTATCGCTCAAAAAAGCGTTATTATCCATAAACCTTAACCACTAAGCCACAACCTTCATTAAGTTTGAGTATTTTTCCAAGCTTAAGGTTGTGAGAAAAACTGAAAAATTATATGTCTTACTCAAAAAATTATGATGTCCTAATTATTGGTAGTGGTGGCGCAGGACTTACCTTAGCGCTTAAGCTAGCCAATCAGGCAATCCAGGTTGCCGTATTATCAAAATTCGCGCTAACATCTAGCAGCACTTATTATGCTCAAGGCGGCATCTCAGCGGTCTTTGATGCTGGCGATTCCATTGAATCCCATATTGAAGACACCCTGGATGCAGGCGCTGGACTCTGTGATCCTGATATCGTGAGGCTGACTGTCTCTCATGGAAAAAGTTCCATAGAGTGGCTACTCGAACAAGGGGTTGTTTTTACAGAAGAACAAAACCCATCCGGTGAAATCCAATTGCATTTAAACCGTGAGGGTGGACACTCTCATCGACGCGTCGTTCATTCAGCTGATGCAACCGGCAAAGCCGTATCATTATCACTGATTGATCGGGCACAAGAGCATTCAAACATCGATTTGTTAGAACATCATAGCGTGGTTGAGTTAATTACTCGACCTTGCCCCAATGACACTACAAAAAAGCAGGTTGTCGGCGCATATGTTCTTGATACAAAAAAGAGTCGAGTTAAAACCATGACCGCTCGAATAGTTGTTTTAGCAACTGGAGGTGCTAACATGGCTTATATCTACAGCACCAACCCACATAGCTCGACAGGGGATGGTATTGCTCTTGCCTGGCGTGCAGGGTGCAGGGTTGGTAACATGGAGTTTATGCAATTTCATCCAACCTGTCTTTTTCACCCAGAAGCCCGCAACTTTCTGATCAGTGAAGCGTTAAGAGGTGAAGGTGGCAAACTGGTTCTGGCCGACGGGTCTTCTTTTATGGAAAAATTTGATCCCAGAGGTGAATTAGCGCCCAGAGACATTGTTGCCAGAGCGATCGATCACGAAATGAAAAAACGCGGTATCGATTGTGTCTATCTCGATATCAGTCACAAATCTGAGGAATTTATTCGCGAACACTTTCCTACTATTTATCAACAATGTCTTGAGTTTGATATTGATATCACCAAGCAACCTATACCCGTTGTACCTGCTGCCCATTACACCTGTGGTGGCGTGTTAACGGATAACTATGCCCGTACAGACATACTTAATCTTTATGCCGTAGGTGAAGTAGCCTGTACGGGTTTACATGGTGCCAATCGAATGGCCAGCAACTCTTTACTGGAATGTCTCGTATTTGCTGAACGCGCCAGTGAAGATATCATACAAAAACACCCAACTATTCAAACAATTATTGATATTCCTGATTGGGACGAATCTAAAGTCAGCGATTCAGATGAAGAAGTCGTGGTTTCTCACAACTGGAGTGAATTACGCCATTTCATGTGGGACTATGTCGGCATAGTAAGAACTGACAAACGCTTAAGTCGAGCCATGAGTCGCGTAGAATTACTCAAAAAAGAAATTGCAGAATATTACGGCAACTTTCGTGTCACCAGTGACTTATTGGAACTACGTAACTTAGTGATCGTTGCGGAATTAATCATCCGTTGCGCTCAGCATCGAAAAGAAAGTCGAGGCTTGCATTACACGCTGGATTATCCAGAAACGGACAATAGCAACCCACCTCAAAATACGATTCTAACACCATAAACAACATTAGGTTTTAAGTCATCAATTAACTGTCACTCTTTGATAATTGATGACTTACAAAGACCTCAACGGTTTTTACGCTTAGTTAAAAAATGCTGCTCAAGTTTATTAAAATAGACATAAACACCATAAACAAAACCAGCTGCTAACGGCAAAGCAAAATACCAATGCTGCTTGGCATAACTCAGCAAAACCAATATTTCTGCCCCATAGTAATAAGCAGGTGTTACTGTAATTGCCGCCCATGCCCAAGCACTCATCAAGTTAATAAAGGCAAACTTTTTACCTGAATACTTAGTGATACCAATAGACATGGGTATTACCGTGCGTAAACCGTACATATACCGTTGTACAAAAATAATAGGCCAGCCATATTTTCTTAACAAAAGATGGGCAATAGCAAACTTACGCCTTTGCTTATGGAGTTTCCGCTGAATATAACCTTTATTAAATCGACCAATATAAAAGTATATTTGATCGCCTGTAAAACCACCTAACCCCGCAACAAATACGGTAATAAAATACTGCAAGTCTCCCGTATGAGAAAGAATCCCACCCATGATGAGACCCATCTCACCTTCAATAACACTCCAAAGGAATAAAATTACGTAACCGTATTCCTTAAGCCAGCCAATAAATAGTTCTTCCATAAGAATTCGTTAATTTCGTTGTGAAATCACTCTAATGGCAGACGTCTTGTTATGCCTTTAAAGCGATTGTTATAAACCGCTTATGTTAACATAAAGCATTCTGTTATCTAAAACACTCATACCCTTATCTAATTTTAGATCCGTATAAACGTAATAAACTGGGGATACTTCAATCTCAAGTGACCCATTAAAACAGCTAACAAATCATCATCTTCTAAGGTTAACAACTCAAGAAACAAGGCTTTTTCTTCGGCATCAGCTGATAAATAGCCCGTTTCAAGATAGCGCTGCAAGAGCAAATCAAGTTCTTTTGTACCGCGCCTGCATTGCCATCTCAGTTTGGGGAGTTGATCCATTACCCCAATTTTCTCTTCACTAATAGCTTTTTAGTTTCGGCTATGGCTTTAGCGGGATTTAAGCCTTTTGGACAGGTATCAGTACAGTTCATAATGGTGTGGCAGCGATATAATTTAAACGGGTCTTCCAATTCATCAAGACGCTCACCCGTATTTTCATCACGGCTATCCACCAGCCAACGATAAGCCTGCAATAAAACAGCGGGGCCTAAATAACGCTCACTGTTCCACCAATAACTAGGACAACTGGTAGAACAACAGGCGCAGAGAACGCACTCATATAAACCATCTAATACTTCGCGATCTTCTTTACTTTGCAGCCGTTCAGAATCAGCCGGTGCCGGTGTTTGTGTTTCTATCCAAGGCTTAATAGACGCATATTGCGCATAAAAATGCGTCATATCTGGCACGAGATCTTTGATAACCTGCATATGCGGTAGTGGAAAAATCTTAATCGTATCAGCATAAGAATCAATAGACTTAGTACAGGCCAAGGTATTTTTACCATTGACGGTCATTGCACACGACCCACATACACCTTCACGACAAGAGCGTCTGAACGTTAAGGTACTGTCTATTTCATTCTTAATTTTTAAGATGGCATCCAATATCATCGGGCCGCAAGTATCCATATCCAGTTCGTAACTATCAATACGCGGGGTTTCACCTGAATCAGGATCCCAACGATAGACTTCAAAACGACGTATATTGGTTACACCTTCAGCGGCTTTAAAGGTTTTACCTTCGGTTAATACCGAGTTTTTGGGCAACGTAAATTCAGCCATTAGTAAACCCTCTCTTTAGGTGGAATCACACTGACTTCGTCAGTCAATGTATATAAATGTACAGGACGATAATCAATTTTTACCTTATCATCAACCAACCACGTTAAGGTATGCTTCAACCAGTTATCATCATCTCGACCCGGGAAATCTTCTCGTGCATGCCCACCTCGACTCTCATGGCGATTGCCTGCAGCATGGATGGCAACGCTCGCTTGACTCAGCAAATTATCCAGCTCTAAGGTTTCGACCAGATCCGTATTCCAGATGAGTGACTTGTCTTTAACACCCACTTCTTCAAAGGATTTAGTAATCTCTGCCATAGCAGCTATGCCTTCATCCAGAGTGACTTGAGTTCTAAAAACAGCCGCTTTAGCCTGCATGGTTTTTTGCATGTTCAAACGGATTTCTGACGTTGTTAATCCACCTCTAGCATTACGAATCTTATCGAAACGAGCGATGGCTTGGTCGCAAGCTGTTTTAGCCAATGGTTTTTGCGCAGTGCCGGGCTTAATCAATTCGGCACAACGAATCGCCGCAGAGCGTCCAAATACAACTAAATCCAGTAGTGAGTTTGAGCCTAAACGATTCGCACCATGAACAGATACACAAGCCGCTTCACCAATTGCCATTAAACCTGGAACCACTTTATCAGGATCATCACCCTCCAATGTCACCACTTCGGCTTTATAATTGGTTGGAATGCCCCCCATGTTGTAATGCACAGTGGGTAATACGGGGATAGGGTCTTTGGTCACATCAACACCGGCAAAAATCTTGGAGGTTTCAGCAATACCGGGTAAGCGTTCATGAATAAGCTCAGGATCAAGGTGTTCAATATGTAAATAAATGTGATCTTTAAGCTTACCGACGCCCCGCCCTTCCTGAATTTCAATGGTCATCGCGCGACTCACCACATCACGAGAGGCTAAATCCTTCGCATGAGGCGCATAGCGCTCCATAAAGCGCTCACCCTCAGAGTTAGTTAAATAACCACCCTCACCTCTCACGCCTTCCGTAATCAGACAGCCTGAACCGTAGATACCGGTTGGGTGAAACTGAATAAACTCCATATCCTGTAACGGCAAACCGGCACGCAAGACCATTGCATTACCATCACCGGTCACCGTATGTGCTGACGTACAAGAGAAATAACTCCGCCCATAGCCACCTGTCGCTAAAACAGTGACATGTGCTTTAAACAAATGCAAGGAGCCATCATCCAGACACCACGCTAAAACCCCACGACATTCACCCTCTTCCATGATTAAATCAAGCACGATGTACTCAACAAAAAACTCTGCATTATGCTTTAAAGCTTGTTGATAAAGCGTATGTAAAATGGCGTGCCCTGTTTTATCCGCTGCTGCACAGGTGCGTTGCGCCTGACCTTTTCCATAATGCGTGGTCATACCCCCGAAGGCACGTTGGTAAATTTTACCGTCGGCTGTTCTTGAGAAGGGTACGCCATAATGTTCTAACTCGATAACGGCTGCCATCGCTTCGCGACACATGTATTCAATCGCATCCTGATCACCCAACCAATCAGAACCTTTAACCGTATCGTACATGTGAAAACGCCAATCATCTTCACCCATATTACCCAGGGCGGCACTGATACCGCCCTGAGCAGCAACCGTGTGACTACGTGTCGGAAATACTTTAGAAATACAGGCTGTTTTTAAACCTC
>Ga0194062_1001350_pt1 | contig 10297 bp, 6 predicted proteins | sample SepL2225m_MetaG_FD_155481 | JGI IMG/M metagenome (GOLD analysis project Ga0194062, IMG submission 155481) | Anoxic zone freshwater microbial communities from boreal shield lake in IISD Experimental Lakes Area, Ontario, Canada - Sep2016-L224-25m | ecosystem: Environmental > Aquatic > Freshwater >... | reverse complement strand
AGTCCGATATACCGCTTACCTCAACGGGACCATCAACAGAACACTGAAAGGTGACTGGAGTGACAACAAGAATATCTCGGCCAATATCACTCAGGCAAAGATCGGGGCCTGGGTCACACCTTATGTGATGAACTCCGTCAACTCCAGGATACTTTATGCAGGGTTCAACAGGATCTGGCGCACCGGCAACCGCGGAGACACCCTGACCTGGTCCCCGGTCATGTCAATTCCCCGGTCGGATAAAGACACCTTATTCAGAACCATGGCAATTTCGGAATATGATACCAGCGTGATGTGGGCCTCTTCGGCAACCAGGATCTATAAGACCAGCAATGCCTGGAAAACCTGGGACACGGTGAGGCGGGGCAATCTGCCTCCACTGGCCAAGGGATACTATCTGACCGGGATTGCCATTCACCCCACTAAGCCCAATACCGTATTCGTTACGTTCTCGACCTATGATACGACGAATATGAAGGTTTACCGTACCGAGAACGGAGGCAGCACCTGGACCAACCTTACAGGAAAAGGCCTGCCCAAGGTTCCGGTGAACTGCATTGCCTACGAAGCGTTCACTGATGACGCCCTGTACATCGGCACCGACCTTGGCGTATACTACCGGAACAACAGTCTGCCGGACTGGATTCCGTTCAACAGTGGCCTGCCCAATGTGACGGTGACCGACCTGGCCATTGCCTATGGGGCAGGGAAGATCCGTGCTTCCACATTCGGACGCGGATTATGGGAATCAGACCTCTATGTGCCATCGGGAGAGTATAAAGTAAATGTCAAGGATGTTCCGAAAGATGGCGGGAATGTGACAGGCGGAGGCATGTATATCTCAGGTTCCAAAGCCAGGGTTAAGGCAACAGTAGAGCCGGGATACCGGTTTCTGGGCTGGTTCGAAAACACAAACAAGCTGAGCGATTCCCTGAACTACGAGTTTGACGTGAACGAAAATCATAACCTGATCGCCAACTTCGGGTATCCGCAGTCCATCGCATACCAGTTTAAAGATAAAATCACGGTGACCCCGAATCCTGGTTCCGGATTGATTCAGCTGACTATGGACAGCGGGACCAGGAAAAGCCTGAGCACGATCCGGGTCATCACTTACAGCGGGACCCTGGTCTATGAATCGGCCGGCATCCCGTCCGGGGGGCCACTGCAGGTCGATCTGCGCGACCGTCCCGACGGTATGTATCTGCTTACCTTTTATTTCAATTCCGGCGAACATGTAACATACTCCGTGATGATCAGGAAGTGACGGATGATGGAAATACCCCAGAAAAAAATAAGCATGCCGGGTTTGAAAAAGCTGTTCAGGCTTTACCGGTATATTAAACCTTATAAATACGAATATGCCCTGGGCCTGCTGTTCCTTCTGGGTTCAAGCAGTGCCAGCCTGGTATTCCCGAAACTTCTCGGGCAGCTGGTCGACCTGGGGAACAAGGGAAAACTGGCGCAGGAGATCAATCGAATCGCCCTTATCCTTTTAGTGGTTCTGGTTTTACAATCGGTGTTTGCCTACTGCAGGATCTATCTTTTTACACATGTGACGGAGAAGACACTTGCCGACCTCCGCCAGAGCGCTTTCAACCACATCATCCGCCTGCCTATGAAATTTTTTCTTCACCGCAGGGTAGGCGAACTCAACAGCCGCATTTCTTCAGATATCACCTTGCTCCAGGATGCCCTCACAAGCACGGTGGCCGAATTCCTGAGGCAGCTTATCATCATTATAGGGGGCGTGAGTCTGCTGATGGTGACTTCGTACAAGCTGACGCTGTTCATGCTTGCCATCCTGCCCGTAATCATGCTGCTGGTGGTGTTTTTCGGAAGGTATATCCGTAAACTCAGCAAGCAGGCCCAGAGCCAGGTTGCCGATTCAAACACCATCGTGGAAGAGACCCTGCAGGGGATACAGAGTGTAAAGACATTTACGAACGAATTTTTTGAGATGGAGAGGTATAAGACCAAAACCATCGATATTGCTAATACCGGAATCAAAAACGGCAAGCTGAGAGGGGCTTTTTCATCCTTTACCATCATCGGGCTCTATGGCACCATGGTAGCTGTGATCTGGAGAGGTTCACAGTTGCTGTCGGCCGGCGAACTGGCTACCGGCGAACTGTTTTCATTTGTAATCTATACCGTATTCATCGGAGGCACTATTGGAGGAATGGCCGATGTGTTTTCCCGGGTTCAGAAATTCATCGGAGCTACCGAAGACCTGATGGAGATCTTCAGCGAACCTCTTGAAGAAGTGCAGGAAATTTCAGAACTGACTGCGGATGAGGTGCTAAGAGGGAATATACGGTATGAAAATGTAAGTTTCGCTTACCCTTCACGCACCGAGATGCAGGTGCTTACAGATATCAGTATTAACATCAGGCCTGGTAACCTTATCGCGCTTGTGGGGCCCAGCGGGGCGGGAAAATCGACCTTCGTATCTCTTCTGATGAGGCTTTATGACCCGGTTTCGGGAAGGATATTCTTCGACGAAAAGGACAACCGGGATGTACCTATTTCTGTCCTGCGCAGCCAGATGGCTATTGTACCTCAGGATATTTTCCTGTTCGGCGGAACGATACGCGAAAATATAGCCTACGGCAGGCCTGGCTCTGCTGACGACAAGATCGAAGAAGCTGCAAGGCAAGCCAATGCCTGGGAGTTTATAAGCCAGTTCCCCGAGGGACTCGACACTCTTGTTGGTGAGCGCGGGACACAGCTTTCGGGCGGACAGCGTCAGCGGATCGCCATTGCACGTGCGGTTCTGAAAAACCCCAAGATCCTGATCCTCGATGAAGCAACATCATCACTTGATTCGGAATCGGAACGCCTGGTGCAGGATGCACTTGAAAAGCTGATGAAATGCCGCACCTCGATTGTTATCGCCCACAGGCTTTCAACCATCCGCCAGGCTGACCACATCCTGGTGATACAGGAAGGCCGGATAGTAGAACAAGGCACCCATGAGCAACTGCTTCAGCTGACTAACGGATTATATAAAAACCTGAGCGAACTTCAATTTGCCTGAAAAGGAGGCCATTGGTAAATCAACCCTTTCGTTTAATGTAACATATAAGACAGGCCGACTCCGATGGTTTCCTTGAACTGAGTGCGCGGGCCGCTCGCAGGTTCAGGCGGATTGGTCTGAATCAGCACGTCATCATCATAGATAACCTGGCAATTGATAATGGTAGCCAGCCATTTGTTGACTTTAAGTGTTAACAGCAAATTCCAGTTTACATCGATGCATCCGAAGTTATGCATGTAATCGGTGAACAATTCCAGGTATGTATCGATGTTGATGTTCTTGGCCAGGTCCTTGTTCAGTTCGGCCCTGACAAATGGACCCAATTCTGCTCTTATGTTTTTCCCTTTTTCCACTCCGAAGGCTCCCTGTTTTGAAAGTGTATCATTCATTACAAACGTGAAACGGCCTGATGCGGGGGATACATATAAGGTAAAGAATTTTGCAGGCCGGTAGGTGATACCGGGACCCACGACTAGATATCCAGGAGCCATGAATGCCGAGATGGGAACACTGTCGTTAGGATAATTATACCCGGGTGAAAACTGTGAGCGGAAATTCGCCAGGACAGTGAGATACCATTTCTTGTTAGGATGGAGCTGGTAACTGTAAGCGGTTGTATATTCTATTTTATCATCGGTCTTGTTATACTTGGCATGTTCGATTGGGCCGAGATACTGAAACCCGTAACCAAGATCGATAATGTTTGACCAGGCATGTTTGTTTTTAGCGTAGCGGATCCTCAGGTTGAGCATGCTCGAAACGCCTAAAGAATTTGTTCCCCCGGCTGCCCAATTGGAAAAAGCAGCCTGATTTGCCGTAAGGGATCCGAAACCGCTTATCAACCAATGATGTTTGGAAGTATCAGGCGGAGCATCTGCCTTAGTTTTGTCAAGTCCGGTAGCAACTGTTTTAATATCCTGGCCTATCAATGAACCAAAGAAAAAAAGAGCGGAAATAATAAGGATAATCTTTTTCATTCGATATAAGTCTTTAAGCAGCAGAATTAAACCACCCTTGCCTAAAGGCAAGGGAATTATAAATTGTCAATAAGTTAGGATTGTGGTCCCTGCAGGTCACCATTGGTAATCGCAATCCTGCCAGAGTTTTCTCTCTTCCTGGGTTGTGATTTTCCCGGCCTCCTGAGGGGTGTATTTCTCTGTAGTCTTCTTTAGCATGCAGTCGCAAAAGCCTACTGCCTGGGTTTTAGGCATGCTTCTTTCCTCCGTGAATTTGAGGCAATTGGTTGTCCATTTGCTTTTTTGGTCCGGGCTCCACGATTTTGCCTTGGAATTCGAATTGCACCCTGCAAAAATTACCGAGAAAAGAAATGCAAGTGCGGGTATCACTAAACCGATCTTGTTCATATTTTCCATATAATTTTCAAATCTACAAAAACAATCTAAACACCGGCTATTTTTTCTTTATTACCCGATGGCGGAAGGTGATCAAATGATCCGTTTTATCAGCTAAAAGCGGTAATAATTTACAATTTTCGCATGTCCTTTTTCCCCGGTATCAAAGAGTATTGTTACCGTATAAATTCCGGCTGGCTGGCTCTCCAGGTTTATCGTTTGACTGCCTGTTGCCGGGGAGGAAATTTTTTCTGAAAATACCGGCTGACCCCGTGGATTGCTAATGAGGATCTCAACAGCATTTTTCCCGGTCTTCCCCCAGTTTACGGTAAATCTTCCATCTGACGAAGGATTCGGATAGATAAGGATATTGTGGTCAATAGTGTTCTCATTTACCGATAATAAATTCTTAACTGTCACATTTCCTGACCCTATGTTGAACTCCTCATCAATTACGGTTACATGGTATGTCCCCTTGCATAAGCTGTCGATGGACTTGCTCTTGTAATACACTTCTTTGTCACTGCCGGCAGCTTTCAGAAAATAGTGGAATTTCGAATTTGCCTGGCCACTGTTAAGTACCTCTATTTCGATTTGCCCATGACAATTTCCCGCGGTATCATCACTGATCACATGGAGCGCGATTTCAAGAGAGTCAGCTGCGGCACTCACAAGGGTGTTGTAGAGAACGTTGGTTTTGCTCTCACCGTCATCATAATTCACTATATTCAGGGTGGCGTCTTGTGAGTATAACAAATAATTGGCCAGATTTTTACGGTAATATGCATATCCGTTGCCGGGTTTTGAAAGGCTGAATGCTGCTAAATTCACTGTTGCCCACTGCAGCTCAATATCCGTAACAGAATCAGAGGTGAACATCGGGGCTGTCTGATAATAAAAACCATACAGGGAATCGCACCAGGGCTCATATAACAGATTAAAATTAACCGGTGTGGTCGGGACCATCTGGACCCCATATACCATCTTGGGATCTCCGACTTCACCGAATGCCACCAGCGAATTTATCCCTGTTGCATAAAGATTTCCTACCACTTTATAAAGCTCGGTATAAAAGCTCGGGTAATGGGAATCTGGTCCGATTTGCCAGTACTTTTGTGCCGACCTGATCTCCGTCGATACATAAAGGCGTCCGGTATTTTCCAGGTTTTCATCCCCCAGAGCCTGGCCCAGCAGCATCATTCCATACCCGGCATTCACCGCCTCACTGGTACTTTCCTCGTCGTTGCCAACACCTGCAGCATCGGAAAGGCCCTGGGCCCAGCAATGACCGTCGTACCAGTCCCTGTTCCGTTCCCTGACAAAATATTTGTCTGAGTCGGATGGATTTGCAATATCCCTTGCAAAAAGCAGGATCTTCTGCCTGTAGTTCCGGGCCCAGGCGGTATCTCCTTTAGCAAGGGCGGCCGCCGCGTATAGAAAGTACCCATAGTGAAAGTGGTGGTCGGTATACACTGAGTTGCCGAAATCAATACCCACATCAGTCAGATCCATTAAGTTTACGAGTCCCCCGTAAACAGTATCATACCGGAATGCGTTTGGCCGCCAGCCGGGTAAAATTAACAGTGGAGTGCCATCAAGCCAGCGGTTCATTTGTGTTTTCAGCGTGTCACGAATGCTCCTGGACACCGTGTCCGCTGCAGGGAACCAGGTTTTTAACTCGTCTCCGATCACAGCGAGACGGCCCCTCTTGGCTAACTGCTTTCCTCCAAAATACGTCGAAGTATGAACCTGGTTGAGGTAGCCGGGTGTAGTAAAGGCTGTGGCTCCGACAATGGTGTCCCTGTCACCTTTGAGCGCAGCCAGAAGTTCCTGGCGGTATTTATCAACCGTATTATTGGTAAGGTTATGTTCAGGCGATATCCAGGCTGTGGTTATCAGAGGTTCCTGCATATCCCAGGTTTTGCCTTCGACAGCAGTGAGCTGACCATAGATGCATTGGTATTGTGTCAGAACAGGATCAACTGCGGTCGATGCACTCAGGACATCCATGTGATGCGGAAGAGCCAGCATTAAAAGTGAGTCGTTAGAGGGTTCGTTGCTGGTCCACAGGAATTTCATGTCGGCGATGCTGGCGCCGTTGTCAATGGAAGCAGAGGCAGTCCCACCGCTGGGATAATACCTGCAATAAGTATCCAGTACACTGAGTTTTTGGGCCATGTTTTCAGTGTCATCGTACTGCGGATTTGTACCTGATTTTGCCCTGGATGCAAGATATGCAGCTCGCAGGTAACCTGTAAAGGGCTGTTGAAAGATCAGGGCACCCTGAAAAGTAGATCCATGGCTCGAATGATCGAAATACATCTTGACGGTTACAGAATCTGAAGCATACAAAACATAATAGATGTTATTGCCAGGGCCACCGTCAGCCGCCATTTTAAGGATGAACCTGTTACTCCTGACCGTATCCGGGCCGGGGTAGGAAGCGTTTATATAATTGGTCCCGTCAATGGAATAGGCCTGTATTGAACGTCCCTGTGATGCGAAGTAAGGCGTGAGCCCTGAGTATTTCATTGTGACATACGGCATGCCTTTGACAATTGGAGCCTCCATATAGCCGGGCCGGTTGTCGGCACGGCGGTATTTCAATGTGACCGACAGCTGATCGTAGGTTTTGATAAAAGGCCTGAATGTGATCTTATCCGGCATCTGGGTGGAATCTACCGCTCCAAAATACCAGTCGAAGCCAGGGTCAAAATTGATTGCATTAGCTCCCGGACATCCACCTTTTTTAATCGTGACTGCATAAGGCTGGTAACCCAAACCCAATCTGTTGCATGCTTTTGAATATGATACATATCCCGGAACGGGAATTGGTCCCAAACCAACTGCATACGGATAGGTAAACACCGGACCGTAGCCAACCATGCTGTCGGGATAAACATTACCGATCTTCTTTCCATAAAAAAGGCATTTGAACCAGGAAGTGGTGGGATAAGGGTATTTGAGCGAATCCAGGAGATAGGTTCGCGGATAACTGGTGGCTGCCTTGGTATAAACCGAAGGAGGCGCCGTGGTGTCAAAAGCTGCACCGTATTGCCATGACTGGGAATAGCCTCCCGAAATGGAGCTTGCAAACAGCAGAAGCAAGGAGAACCTGAGAGTAAAGTTTTTCATATGTCGATAAATATAGGTTACGAAACAGACGAAATAAATGAGTATTAACCCCAGGGCAGAGCCCTGGACCAGGGTTCCGCCCCATAGGGGCGGGGAATTTACCGGGAGTGATTAAATCATTGAAAAGTTTTCAGCTGAAAAAATTGTATATTTAGAGTTTGAATCCAAGGATAATTTTAACTTATATTGTTAAAAATTTCACAAAACAAATGTATGAAAAAGAACATTCATTTAATTTTATTATTCTTGTTCATTGCGCTGCTTTACAGCTGCAAAAAGAAAGAAGATCTCCCGGTTTCAGTTCCGGTTATTTCATTACCTGCAGACCAGTATGCTCATTCAGGAGCAATTAAGGAATGGTGGTGGCACGTTGGCACACTGACAAGTGCCGATAACCGCAAATTTGGCTTTGAAATAAATGCAACAGGAATGTCAGCTTATGCTTTCACACAGATCGAAATTACTGATGTGAACAATCAATGCAATTATCAAAAAGTGAATGCAGTAATTCCTTGTCCAAGCAATTGGGCCCAATACGATCAGTCCAAACCCTGGCAGGTTCAATTATCGGGTGCAGCTGCAAGTCCGACTGATGGCGCCATATTGATGCAGGCCATTGGCGACAACCCCCTCAACATGAAAGTTAATGCAAGCTTTGTGGATGCAGCAAGCAACACCCCTTGTCAGTTACTGCTTAACTTTTATCACCTGGGCGTACCCCTGCTTGCTTTTGGCACCGGTTGCCAATTACTGGTAGATTCGAGTGGCACGACTCCGTTAACAAAGAACAATTACTATTATTCGCTGACCCATTTGCAGGCGAGCGGTACCATCACCATAGGAAACGAAGTAATTGAAGTGACAGGGATTACCTGGATGGATCACGAATATGGTGCATTCCCGAGCGGAACCCCCGGAAACCCTGTAATTTGGTTATTTCAGGACATCCAATTGAGTAATGGTTTGAGTTTATCTAATTTTACCAACTTTGGAGTACTGCCAATAGAAAATGTCCCAATGAAATCGCATGCAAGCATATTGTTACAGAATGGTGAAAGTATTTTTGTTGAAACCACGACTACTCCGATGGGACCTGTTTTTATCAGTGAGAAGGGGGTTGTATATTTTCTAAAATTCATCGTTGATATTAACAGTCCGAAATTAACTGCCACCTTTGAAATTACTAGTTTATATCCCGATCAGCTGTTTAAAGACGGAACAGGTGCCGACGTTTATGAAGGGGTTGGCTCATGTCTTGCCAATTTTGGCACAAAAGAAAATATTGTTTCAGGAACGGCGTGGATCGAACAAAATCTGGGAGACTAGTTCTTATTGGAAATCTCAATATTCGGTAAACGCCTTCGTTATTAGGTTGTTAAAAGAACAACCTGTTAACCTTCCCTGATTTCCGGACAGGTTCTGAAGAAAAACAGTCAACCAAAACCGGCAGAAGGTGGTCGGCAACATTGGGAACTACACGATGTGATAGAGATGCAAAAATTCAACCAGGCCATGAAAGATAAGGCCCATTCCCATTGAGGCAACAAAGAAACCTACGAGCCGTGTGGCGGCATCAATGCCTTTTTCGCCTATGCGCCTGACAATTTTCTGGGCATAAGCAAGGGTAAGAAAAATTACCAGCATACAAGAGATGGCAGCACAGGTTATCACACATATCGAAACTAACTCGTTCCCTGGAGATTTCAGGGAGGTCATCCCAAGGACAGTTGCGAGAACACCGGGACCGAACATGATAGGCATTGCCAGGGGGACAAAAGCCGGGTCAGCACTCCCACCACCGGCAGCGGGATTTGTGATACTCTCCCCCGGCTTGCCAGGCATGAACAAATCAAAACCAATCTTCATCAGGATGATCCCTCCAACTATTCTTACCATTGAAAGGTTAACACCAAATATTTTAAGGACGAAAGTTCCGAACACCAGGAACGAGATAATCAGGATCAGTGCATACAAGCATGACCGGAAGGCAAGTTTCCTGAGATCCTTAACATCTTTTCCCTGGGACAGTGAAAGGAAAACAGGAAGGGCCTCGAGCGGGTTGACTACGGCAAGGAGGGTTGTAAAAGTGCCAACGAACAGTGAAAGTATAGGTTCCATAAATTGTTTTTTTGATACTATGGCACAAATAGCTGCTACAGGGCTATAGTTAACAATCATTAAAAAAGTAAAAATCAAAGATAAAAATAATTACCACTCCCAGATGTAGCCAAACCCGCATGGTCAATAAAAGTTTACAAACATCGTGAATTGTAACCCAACCTAAGCCTTTAACTGGTTTACAGCCCCATGAATTTAAAAGGAACTGCCTCTTTGAATTTATTCACTGCATCACCTGCATAGATTTCTCCAGCGGTTAAATTTAGTTTCTTCACAATAGCTTTTTCAGAAAAATCAATGTTCTTGAAATCTACCCAAAAGGTATTGGGAGTTAACGCTGATTCAAAAAAGTATATTTTGTTTTTGTGGTCCGAGAGGGTCCTCCATCTGGTTGAAGAAATATTGGGTTGATCCGGTGTGGAAATACCGAATGGAACGGAACAGTTTCTGATAACACTAAGCATACTTGCAATTGCAATGCGTGCATTATCTGTTTGTGGAATCGCATTAACGTAAAAAGAAGCTCTTACGAAACGGTCTGCTGCCCTGTTGGTTCCCGGCAACATGGTTGTTCCTCCAATTTCTTTCCAATACTCATTTAAGGCAAGTTGTTTCTCGAATATTGGTGAATTTGTCATTACCTGATAAGACC
>Ga0194062_1001349_pt1 | contig 10314 bp, 5 predicted proteins | sample SepL2225m_MetaG_FD_155481 | JGI IMG/M metagenome (GOLD analysis project Ga0194062, IMG submission 155481) | Anoxic zone freshwater microbial communities from boreal shield lake in IISD Experimental Lakes Area, Ontario, Canada - Sep2016-L224-25m | ecosystem: Environmental > Aquatic > Freshwater >... | reverse complement strand
CCTCGCACCCGCATTACCAGACGTATGCGCCCGAACTGAACACCCCGGTCGAGTATAACGGCGAGACCATGCCCGTGGTGGACGCCTGTTTCAGGAAGTGGAAGGATGCGGGTTTCAAAACCGGCGTGACCCTCCGCCCGCAGGTGATGACCTACTGGCCTGCGGTGCCGCTGGACCAGGCGCAGGCCCGGGTGGAGGCGGCGCAGCAGCGGGTCAAGGCGGCACAGGTCAAGCTGGACGAGGCGCGCGAGGGCATCGAAACGATCGCGGGGAACGAAAAGCCTGTGGCGGCCGCGGAGAAGGCGCTGAAGCAGGCCCAGGCGGAACTGGGCAAGGCCCAGGCCGAATTGGCAAAGGCCAGACTCGGGGCGCAACCCAGAGAACAGAGCTACGAGAACGGCGGCAAGGAGATGCTGCCCAAGGCCAAGTACGCCCATGACCGCTGGGGCTGTACACTGTTCTACGTGGACAGCATCTCGGGCGTGTTCGGTTACTGGTCCATGGACGAGGCGGCGCGCGCGCTGCCGGACTGCCTCTTTCTGCCCGAGTGGGCCACGGCCCGCAGTTACAAGTGCAGCGCCCAGTTGAGCGTCACCGGCATCACCGGTTACTGGCGGGGCGTGCCCGCCGAAATCCAGGCCGCCTGGCCGGACGCCTTCTGCGCCATGTTCCATCTCGACTATCCCGGAATCGCCGCGGGCAAGAACGAAGCCGCCCGCGCGGATCTGGTGACCGCGGTCAAGCGCGGCAACCTGCCGGTCTTTGACTGCTTCTGGAACAACTCCGACGCCATCAAGGCGATCAGTGGCGTCTATGCGGAGACTGGCGTCAAGCATGCGCCCCTGGCGAAAGACCAGCTTGTCTCGGCAACGCCGGACCAACCGGTGACCATCACGCTGACGGCGACCGACGAGGACGGCGATGCGCTGAGCTTCGTCATCCTCGGCCCGCCTGCCCACGGCACCCTCGGTGCGGTCGACGCAAAAACCGGCACCGTCACCTACACCCCGTCACAGGGTTGGAAAGGCACGGACAGCCTCACCTTCAAGGCGGTGGACGGCACCGGGCTGAACTCGAACCGGGGCAGAGTGACGGTCGAGCTGAAATAGGGAGTACATTCCATGGCCGGTCCATCTGAAATGAACAGCACCCAGCCCCCGGCATACGTGTCGGGGGAGTCCTATGACTGGCGGCTGACGCGGCAGCCCGAGCGGCCGTGGCGCCATGCCTATCACCAGATGCTTGTCGACAAGACGTGGATAGGGACAAAGGCCAACCCGCAGACAGGGGAAGCCGCCCGGCTGGACCATAACGCCGAACAGGTGTTGGAGCGCATCCGCTGGGTGGCCCAGGTGACGCGCGGCTTGCCGCGCATCACGTATCTCATCGGCTGGCAGCACGACGGGCATGACTCGAAGTATCCGGACTGGTCGGTCGTGAACCCGCGTTTGAAGCGGCCGCAGGACGCCACGGCGCGGGAGAGCCTGATCTGGCTGATGCGGGAGGCCAGGAAATACAACACGACGGTGAGCCTGCACGTGAACATGACCGACGCGTACGAGAACTCGCCCCTGTGGGATGAATATGTGGCCAAGGGCGTGATCGTGCGCGACAAGGGGACAGGGCAGCTCTATCGATCTCCCGGGGCGGTCTGGGGCGGCGAGCAGGCCTACTGGATCGACCACGAAAGAGAGTGGGCTACCGGGCTGGCTCAGCGGCGCATCGATGGATTGCTGGATCTGCTTCCCATCGCGGAGGCCGGCACCATCCACATCGACGCCTTCTACATCACCGATCACACGAAGATCGAGGCCCAGAAGGCAGCCATCCGTAAGGAATTTCGCTACTGGCGCGACCGGGGCGTGGATGTCACGTCCGAGGCGGTGTTCCACCAGCGGCAGGGCGAGGCGTTCATCGGACTTCAGCCCATGTCCTATGTGGTCAACATGAAGGCCTGGGGCTACTCGACGGAAAAGCCCGAACTGACCGACGAGCAGCGGATGGAAATTCCCGCGTGGCTTTATTGCCATGCTCACGATGACGTGGCCCAGGAGGCCGGTCAACTTTTCGGGACGAGCATGGTGGACGAGACGCTGGCCACGCCGGCTGACTTCGTTCGACCTTTCTGCCTGCAGGTTCTGCCGTGGTACTTCCTTAACCGGCACAACCGGCTTCGCCTTCGGAACGAACCGGACGGGGCGCGGACGCTGGAGCTTTCGGACGGGGTCGTGAGCCGCGTGTCGGGTGATGGCCACCGGACGATACAGCACCAGGGGAGGCTTCTGGTGGACGGGACGGACGTGTGCGTGCCGGCCCTGTGGCGGCCACACCGGGAACTGATAGCCTTCAGTAAGACCGGCTATGCCCAGCGCTCATGGACGCTCCCTTTCGACTGGCATGACGTTCAGAAAGTGGAGGTGTTCGAGGTCGGTCCGGCAGGGCAGATCCCGTTGAAGACGCTATCCCTGTCTGGCGGCCAGGTCAGCTTGGCTTTGCGCGCCGGACAGATGGTGTGCATCGTGCCGGCCGGGACTTCGGCTGAGGCCGTAAGACAAGAGGATCAGGAAAAGACAGATTATCGATCCAACAGGCAAGAAGGTGTTGAATGAATAGACCGTTCACCGTTGGCTTTTCACTGGTCGCACTCATGCTCATCGGCGCGGCGCCGGCTCGCGCGGCTGAGCCGGGGGCAAACGCACCGCCTGTCGTGACCGTCCCGGTCTCGGCCACGGCGCCGAAACTGGACGGCGTGATCGGAGTGAACGAATGGGCGGGGCCGGTGGTGCAGGGGTTCTATCAGCCGAACGCGGACCAGATGGATCCGCGCGGCGGCCGCTTTGCCCTCGCCTGTGACGGCACGAATCTGTATGTCGCGGTGGAGACGCCGGTGCATCCGCGCTTCGGACCGGTGGAGCGCAACCGGAGTCTGGACTCGACACCGCGCCCACCCGAAGACGTGGTGTTTGACGACTCGATCGAGATCTGGCTGGCGCCGGGCCTGAGCGGGCCAGGCGAGGGTGCGTACCAGATCATGTTCGACACCCGCGGGGGCTGCTCGCCCTGGCGGTTTGTGGATCCCACGCCCAGCATCCACTTCTTCAGCGTGGGCTGGGATCTCAAGGGGGACCTTGCCTGCCGCAGCGTCATCCGCGACTCCCGTTGGACGCTCGAAACGGCGATTCCGCTGGCGGCGCTGGGGCCGAATGCGCCCGGCGCCGGGTTGCGATTGCGCGTGTGCCGCAACTACAAACTGCCGTGGAGCCAGACCCGGGACAATTCCGGCGTCGTCTACTACAAGGATCCGGCCACCATGATGCAGGTGCGCTTCCAGAACAGCGTGCCTTTGGTCCGCGAGCCGGACTGGGTTGGGGTGAAGGGCGAACAGGCCTTGGTGACACTGCGCAATCCGACACCGGCGGCCCTGAAGGTGCAACTTGCCGGCGCGCCAGTCGAGCTGGCTCCGGGCGCTACGCAGGAAGTGCCCATTCCCGTCAAGAGCGGCGACCAGAACGTCCGGCAGGCGGATCTGACCATCACGGGTCCCGGTGGCACGGTGATCCACCGCCGCACGGCGAGGTGGGTGGTGACGGATACGCCGATTTGGGAGGAAGTGCTGTGAGGAATTCAATGATCATGAAGACTCGATGCGTTTTGTCACTCGCCCTTCTGGTTGGCGCGGTGTTTGCGTTGCCTGCTGTTGCCGAGACAAATGCCGCTCCGGCCCTCACCCTCGGCCAGCCATTCACCCACGATATGGTGCTGCAGCGGGATCGGCCCGTGCCCGTCTGGGGCTGGGCCGCTCCCGGCGCGAAGGTGACCGTCTCCTTCGCGGGGCAGAGCAAGAAGACCACGGCAGGACCGGACGGCAAGTGGACGCTGGGCCTCGATCCCCTGCGGGGGTCGTTCGAGCCGCGCGAGTTGTCCGTTCGCTCGACACCCGACACCCCGCCCTTGACCCTCACGAATGTGGTGGTCGGCGATGTCTGGATCTGCTCCGGCCAGTCGAACATGGAGATGGGGCTCAACCTGCTGAACGGCGCCAATCCGAAGGTCGCCCCCATGTGGACCTCGCCGGAGTACCTGGCGCGGGCGAACCAGCCCGGCTTGAGGCTCTTTACGGCGCCCAAGCAGTTCGTCACGGAACCGGCCACACGCTATCTCCAGAACGAGCGGCCCGCCTATCTCGGACAATGGAAGTTATGCACGATCGAGAACGCCACCCATGGCGGCATCTGGTACGGGTTCAGCGCCGTGGCTTTTTATTTCGGCATCACGATCCAACCCGCGGCGGAGGCGCCGGTGGGCCTGGTGGTGGTGGCCCATGGCGGCACGGCGGCAGAGGCCTGGATGAGCCCCAAGGCGGTGAAGACGCTGAAGCACAAGCTTCAGTGCCCCACGCAGGAGGAGCGCAATCCGAAAGGTGAACTGAACAGCACGAGCGCCTGTTACAACGGCCTCCTGCATCCGCTGCTGCCCATGGCCGTGCGCGGCGTGATCTGGTACCAGGGCGAGCATAATGCGAATGGCGACTGGAACTATGCCGAGACGCTGGAGACCCTGATTGCCGACTGGCGCGCCGGGTTCAACCAGCCGGAACTGCCGTTCTACATCGTCCAGCTCTGCAGCCTGAAGGGCTACCTCGGCAATCCCACCACCTGGCCTGCGGCCCGCGAGGCGCAGTTGCGCGCGCACCAGCGCGTGAAGAACACCGGCTTGGTCGTCACCACCGATCTTTACAACTGGTCGGCGCCGGGGGATATCCATCCCAACAACAAACAGGAAGTGGGGCGCCGTCTGGCGTTGTGGGCCTTGCGCGACTGCTATGGCCGGAAGGAGGTCGAGCCCTCCGGGCCGATCTACCGCGAGATGAAGCTCGAAAGCGACAAAGTGCGGCTTTTCTTTGACCATGCGGCGGGGGGCCTCGTGGCGCCGGGCGCCTATCCGGACAGCGGCCAACTGCCGGGTTTCTGGATTGCCGGCGAAGACCGCCGGTTCGTGCCCGCGATTGCCCGCGCGGATGGGGCGACCGTGGTGGTGTCGGCAAACGGCCTCGCCGAACCGCGCTTTGTCCGCTATGGCTGGGACATTTTCATCCCGTTTTCCTTCTACAATCTCGCCGGACTGCCCGCGTCGCCCTTCCGCACGGACGACTGGAAGCCCGGCGTGCTTTTCAATACGAACGCGACGCAATAGGGGGATGATCTGATGACCGACTTCAACCTTCCACCTCAAACCATCTCCCTCTGCCTCCACGCATGAAAGGAACCCCATGACATCTGCCTTAAGCCTGAGCCCCGACCGCCGCACCTTGACCCTGAGTACGGGCCGGCGGCGCACCGTTCTCGATTTGCGTGGCGCGCTGCGGGCGCGGCTCCATGACCTGGCCGCCCTGCGCGATTTCCCCGTCGGCGATTTCGCTGTCCGCCTTGCGCAACCCCTTCCCGACGGACTGCGGTTGCAGTTTGTCAATGAGGCGCATGGTCTCTTCATCCCGGTGGAGTTCCGCGCCGGTGCGGAGGGGTTCCGGGTGACCGTCAAGGCCGGTTGGATCTGCGAGCAGATGGCGATCAACCGCAGGCTGATGGCACTCGATATCCTGCCCGAACTGCTCGCCACTCGAGTCGGCGACCCCGGCTTCTACTTGCTGCCGGACTACTGCGGCGCACTCGTGCGGTTCAAGGACCATGCGCCGTCGGTCAACCGGGACCGGCTCTACATGCACCAGAGCGAGTGGGAAAAGCTGAACGTCATGAATTGCTTCGGGCTGAAACAAGGACGGCAGGGCGCGCTGGTCATTGCTCACCGGGGTGACTTCTTCTGTCACGCCGTGACCGAACTGAACCAGGCCGGAGCGAACCGCCTCTATGCCAGCTTCGGTTTGCGGCATGAGCCCTCCGAGCCCATCAAGCAGGAAGACAAGGAGATTCTGGTCCGCTTTACGGAAGGGCGGGAGGACGGCTACTTCGATCTGGCGCGGGCGTACCGTGACTACCTGGTGCGCGAGCGCGGCGTCTCGCCGCTCAAGGACCGGATCGGCGACAACCCCGTGCTCGCCTACTCGGTGCGGGCGATGCGGACGAAGATCTTTCACGGGCTGAAGCCGGATTCGCTCGATGGCAACGTGCCGATGAAGGTCTATGCCACATTCGCGGAGACCGAGCAGATTCTCGACCGCATGAAGGACGCGGGGATATCCCGGGCGGTCGTCACGCTGGTCGGCTGGAACCTGGGCGGCCACGACGGCGCCTATCCGCGGAAGTTCCCCGTCGAGCCGGCACTGGGCGGGAAGGACGGGCTGCGCAAACTCATCGCCAAGGCCAAGGGCATGGGCTACCAGATCGTCCCGCACGATAACCTGACCGACATGAGCCTGGCCAGCCCGGGCTACGACGCCGACGTCGTCCTCCGCCATGCGGACCAAACGCCTGTGCTCGGCGGCGTCTGGGGCGGCGGCCAGGCGGTAAAGGCGTGTCCGGTCGCCTACTTCGACCGCTTCGGATCGGACGTGACCCGCATCCGCGATCTGGGGTTCGACGGCCACTACTACTGCGACAGCCAGAGCAACCCCCTCTACCGCTGCCACGATCCGCGCCATCCGGCCGACGAGGAGCAGTTTGCGATCTCGCAGTGCAAGCTGTCCCAGGCCTACCGTGTGATGTACGGCGCAGTCTCGCAGGAACTGGCGCCAGCTTACGCCCTGCCGTTCACCGACGAGATCGCCCGCGTCCACGGGCCGCGCCATGGGGCGCGGATTCTGAACCACTGCGACGCGGGCTTCCGGTCCATCATCGACCGCGTGGTCCCGTTTTACCAGCTCGCGATTCACGGGCTCGTGACGTACCAGGAGGACTGGGTCCATTGCTACCGGGACGAGGGTGTCGCCAAAGGCGTGCTGCGGGCCCTGGCTTACGGCGCGCGTCCCTGCATGGAGGTATCGTTCCGCAATGGCGCCAACGGGGACTGCTGCACGGACTCGATCCGCGACATGCGGGAGCTTTACCAGCTCGCTTTTGGGGACTTGGCCGACACCCATGCGGAGCTTGTCGAAGACCACGAGGAACTGGCCGCCACGGTCAGCCGGATCGTCTACGCCAATGGCACGGCGGTGACGGTCAACTGGGGAGACGAGGCGATGGACGACCTGCCGCCGCGGAGTTGCCGGTGGCAGGCAGGGGAGACGCCGCCGCGCCTGTGGCGCGCGCGGGAGGAGTAGCGATCCGAGACGGATTCAGATGAGAACAGTACGACGAAACAGAAAACGAAAGGACAGAAAGACCATGAGACGGATGATGCACACAGCGATAACGGGATTTGCGGCGGTGCTGATTGGCGCCACGACCGCATTTGCGGAGAACACCCTCACCCCGACCGAGCGCGGAGCAATCGCCGAGACCGACCGCTACCGCGCCGAGTTCCGGGACGGGACACTTGCCAGCTTTCTGAACAAATTGACCGGCGAGGAGTACCTTGACCCGGCGATCAAAATGGATGCCGTCCTGCCGCACATGCCGAGCGGGCTTGGCACTCAGAACGCTCCGGAAGAGCTGGCGGCGGCCCGCAAGCTGTACGACTCGCCCTGGGGCGAGCAGGCGGTCACGAACGTGTGGCCGAACCAGCACTATGCGGATGGGAAGAGCGGGTTGAAGGTGGAGGGTGGACGAGTGAAGGTGGAGTTGACCTACACCGGGCTGACGGATGGGAACCAGCGGTACGACGACGAGACGCTGACGCTGGCGATCGAGATCGATAAGGACACGGGCGATCTGCTGGTGACGCCGGGGGCGGCGGCGCCACGCGGCGGCGTCTACGGCGCCGGCTTCGCGTTGGCCTCCCTGGCTCCCGAGGTGACGGTTGAGGCTCCGATTTTCGAGGGAGTCCGTTTGGATCGCCACATGGTGCCCACAATGTGGGTCAACTTCTGGGGCAGTTTCTGGGACTACAGCTTCGTCGCGCTCAACGGTGAAAAAGCCGGTGCCGTCGGGCTCTGGTGCCAGGACAAGGAGACCCGCATCCACAAGACGCTCTTCTACTTGGTGGACAGCGAACGGCTGACGCTTTCGGTGCAGGCGTTGAACATCCCGCCGTTCAAGGATCTGAAATCCTGCAACACCATGACCTGGCGTTTGCAGGCCTTTGACCAGGGCTGGTGGCAGGCGGCGGCGCGCTTCCGTGACTGGCGGCAGAAAAACATCAAGTTCGCGCCTCGGCCGGAGTGGGGCAAGCAGGTGGCCGGCATGATCACCGGCACCCAGGGCGCCGGCGGCGGCCATATCATCCCCTACGTCGAAAGCATGTTCCCGGGCGTGCCGCCAAGCCGGGTGGTCGCCTGGCTGCCCGATGTCCGCGGGGCCGGGTTCGACAAGAACCACGCCAACAACACGCCGTACCCGAAGTTCAAGGAAGACCTGCACCTCTACAAGCAGGCCGGCATGAAAACCATTACCTACCTGCAGCCATGCATCATGTGGGGGGCGGACGCCAAGACCGACCGCGAGAAGCAAGGCCTGCAGTTCTCGAAGGAGGCCTATACCACCTCGCCGTTCCAGACGAACGATGTGGTGGTTCACCGCTACTTCGACCAGAACCACCTCGGCCACGCGGGCTGGCAGCGCTGGATGCTCGACTGGGTGAAGGAATACATCCAGGCCTACGGCACCGACGGCATCTACCACGATCAATCCTACTTGAACCCGATCGACAACCGTGGCCTGATCAATGGTATGACCGCGCCGCAGGGGTACGTGGACTACTTCTACAAGGCGCAGGCGGAAAACCCGAACTCGATCCACGCCACCGAGCACCTGACCGAGATCAATATCAGCGGCGCGTCGATCGGTCTCGGGTGCGGCATTCACTGGGGCACGCCCGGGTACAACGTGCTCAACCAGATCGGACCGCGGGGCAGCATGTGCTGGCAGCGGATCAAGCAGGCATCGCCGATCAACAACGCCCTGCACTATCCCAACGGCTGCCTGGTTGCCTTCCCGCACATGTCGGCGTTCGGTCACGGCCGGGCGCGGTTCCACCACGGCATGGATCAGGTCGAGCGCCGCGGCGACTTCCCCGGCTACAACGTATGGGAGGAAGCGGGCAGGCTGTACGATTTCTATGGCAAGCCGGGCGAGAAATGGCGAGTGCCCTTCGAGCTGTGGGCCAACGATCTGCGGCTCGACTACCTGCGCAACTGGCTGTTCGTGAAGCATACGCTGCGCGCCACGGTCCCCGGCAACTGGGACAAAGGCGTCCTGACCTACTTCAAGGGCGCGGCCGGGGAGGATTTCCGCTACGAGGAGCTACCCTGGGGCACGGCCTTCGTCCAGGTGCAGGACGGCAAGCGCATCGTCCACTATGCCCGCATTCAGGAGGTCACCCGCGCACCGGGCGCCGGCACGATCGCCGGCTGGCCGTGCTATGACGGCGAAGGCCCGGCCGGGCTGGATCCGTCCATCGTCTACGTGGTCGAGGGCGGGCTGCCGCGGCCGCCGACCTGGTTCAGCCTGCCAGCCGCCGCCGCCGCCACGGTGCGCGATGGCTATGCCAACGAGACGTTGGCGTGGATCGAACTGGCACCCGGCAAGGACACGAAGGCGAAGGAGACCGCGCTGCTGCTGACGGCACCGCGCCAGCCGGTGGCGGTGTGGGTGGATGGCAAGCGGATCGAGCCGAAGGCCAAAGACAAGCAATGGCAAATTCCGGCGCGGACCGACTCGGTCGTGATGGCGCTGCTGGCGGAACCGCCGGCCGGTTTCGACGCGTTGCCCGGCAACCAGCCGCTGACCCGAATCGTTGCCGATGAGATCCGGCGCGACCTGTTCAAACCGGTGGTGTTCAGCAAGGACATCGCCCAGAAGGATGGCAAGCTGACCATCGGCAAGAAGCGCGCCGAAGGCTTCTACAACCACTATGGGTGGCTGCCGCAGTACCAGACCCTCATCCCGGTCAAGGCGCCGGCCGACGGCGTGCTGCATATCGGCCCGGCCCAGCTCGGCAAGCCGTTCGACCAGAAGGTGCCCGCCTTCCTCGCCGTGCGTGTCAATGGCAAGGAAATCAAGCTTGGCGAAAACGGCATCGACCTGCCGATGAAAGCCGGCGAAGTCGCTGTGCTAAGCGTCGCCGCTTCGGCGGATGTGACTTGCGCGGTAGGGTGGAAGTGAACGGACAAAGACCTTGACAATACAACTGAGGACAGTAACGATGACGAACCAACTGAGGACAAAAAAGATGACGAAACGACTGATGATGTGGATGGCTATTCTGTCGGTTTTTGGCGGTGCTTTCGCTCACGGGGAGGTCGCTCCGTCAAACCGCCCTGCC
>Ga0194062_1001347_pt1 | contig 10316 bp, 7 predicted proteins | sample SepL2225m_MetaG_FD_155481 | JGI IMG/M metagenome (GOLD analysis project Ga0194062, IMG submission 155481) | Anoxic zone freshwater microbial communities from boreal shield lake in IISD Experimental Lakes Area, Ontario, Canada - Sep2016-L224-25m | ecosystem: Environmental > Aquatic > Freshwater >... | reverse complement strand
TTGGAATATTGAACAAAAAACTGTAGATAATCAGGCAGTCAAGTTGCGCTTGAGTTTGATCGATACTAAAGATGACGTTGCCAGCGTTGGTTTTCCCTATTTTGGCGGCTCCGAACATCCGCATTTTTCCCATTCCGCACATGAGGCTATTCAAAAGCGCAATGTGCCGGTCAAAAAAATAACGCTGGCCGATGGCACTGAAGTTCTGGCGACCACGGTGTTCGATTTGCTGGTCGCAAACTACGGCATTGATCGCGGCTTAGGTGGCGGCAATGTTGCTGCTTCTTATGACCTGGATGTACCGTACACCCCCGCGTGGCAGGAAAAGATCACCGGTGTTAGCCGGAAAAATGTGATTGCGGTGGCACGGGAGTTTGCGACTAACGCCGAAAAAACACAAGGTCGCTCGATGGTGATTCTGGGTGCGGGTATCAATCATTGGTATCACATGGACATGAATTATCGCGGCATCATGAATATGTTGATGATGTGCGGTTGCGTCGGCCAGTCCGGCGGTGGTTGGGCGCATTATGTGGGACAGGAAAAACTGCGTCCGCAAACCGGTTGGCTGCCGCTGGCATTTGGTCTGGACTGGAAACGCCCACCCCGGCAAATGAACAGCACTTCGTTTTTCTATAATCACACCAGTCAATGGCGTTACGAAAAACTTAAAGTCAGCGAGATTTTGTCGCCAACCGCAAATCCTGCCGACTGGCAAGGCAGTTTGATCGATTTTAACGTGCGCTCCGAGCGTATGGGCTGGTTGCCGTCTGCCCCGCAATTGCAAACCAATCCGTTGCAGGTGGTCAGAGACGCGGAAGCCGCTGGTAAAGCGCCTGCCGAATACGTTGTCGAAAGTCTGAAAGACGGCAGTTTACTTATGTCCTGCGAAGATCCGGACAACCCGCAAAATTTTCCGCGCAATATGTTTGTATGGCGATCCAATTTATTGGGTTCTTCGGGCAAAGGCCATGAATACTTTTTGAAGTATTTGCTGGGCACGCAACACGGGGTGCAGGGTAAAGACCTGGGCGATTCCGGCGACAAACCTTCAGAAGTGGAATGGCACGAAACTGCTCCGGAAGGCAAACTCGATTTGCTGGTCACGCTGGATTTTCGGATGTCCACGACCTGTTTGTATTCGGATATTATTTTGCCGACCGCAACCTGGTATGAGAAAAATGACCTAAATACTTCGGATATGCACCCGTTCATCCATCCGCTGTCCAAAGCTGTCGATCCCGCCTGGGAATCGCGCTCCGACTGGGATATATATAAAGGCATCGCCAAGAAGTTTTCGGAATTAACTGTAGGCCATTTAGGTGTCGAAAAAGATATTGTCACCGTGCCTATTCTGCACGATACACCGGCAGAACTGGCGCAGCCGCTGGACGTTAAGGACTGGAAGAAAGGCGAATGCGAGCCTGTTCCGGGCAAAACCATGCCGTCACTGGTGGTGGTTGAGCGTGATTATCCGAACACTTACAAAATGTTTACTTCGTTAGGGCCATTGATGAGCAAAATCGGCAACGGAGGCAAAGGTATAGCCTGGAACACCGAAACCGAAGTCAAGCAGCTAGGCGAACTGAATCGACTGGTGACCGACGAAGGCATCAGCAAAGGCTTGCCGCGTATCGAGTCTGATATTGATGCGACCGAAGTTATCTTGATGCTGGCGCCTGAAACCAACGGTCATGTTGCCGTTAAAGCCTGGGAAGCCTTGAGTAAAATCACCGGACGGGATCATACCCATCTGGCGTTGCCACGTGAAGACGATAAAATCCGTTTCCGCGACGTACAGGCGCAACCGCGCAAGATTATCTCGTCGCCAACCTGGAGCGGACTGGAATCGGAGCAAGTCTGTTATAACGCCTGTTACACCAATGTCCACGAGCGGATTCCCTGGCGCACCCTGACCGGTCGCCAGCAATTTTATCAGGATCATAGCTGGATGCGGGCGTTTGGTGAGACCTTGTGCGTTTATAAGCCGCCGGTCGATACCCGTTCAATCAAGCCGATTTTGGGTCAAAATCCCAACGGCAACGAAGAGCTGGTGTTGAATTTCCTGACGCCGCACCAGAAATGGGGCATACACAGCACCTATACCGACAATTTATTGATGCTGACTCTGTCACGCGGGGGGCCGATCGTATGGATGGGCGAAGTTGATGCGGCTAAAGTCGGCATTAAGGACAATGACTGGATAGAAGCCTACAACGTTAACGGTGCGCTGGTCGCCAGGGCGGTTGTCAGTCAGCGTGTTCCTGAAGGCATGTGCATGATGTATCACGCCCAGGAAAAGATCGTCAATATGCCCGGTGCAGAAACGACAGGAGGACGCGGAGGTATTCATAATTCGGTTACCCGGGCGACGCTTAAACCCACGCATATGATCGGCGGTTACGCCCAGTTAAGTTACGGTTTTAACTATTACGGAACGGTCGGTTCCAATCGGGATGAGTTTGTGATTATCCGCAAAATGAGCAAGGTGGATTGGTTGGAAGAGCCCAGTCAAGACGGTAATCAGCAGGAGAAAGTGTAATGACTAATTCCACGAAAAGAGTACGCAATATTCGCGCACAAATAGGCATGGTGCTAAATCTTGACAAGTGTATCGGCTGTCACACTTGCTCTATCACCTGCAAAAACGTCTGGACCTCGCGTAAAGGGGTTGAATATGCCTGGTTTAACAATGTGGAAACCAAGCCGGGCATCGGTTTCCCGCAACAGTGGGAAAATCAGGACAAATGGAATGGCGGCTGGATTCGCAAGGACGACGGTAACCTGGAGCCCCGTCAAGGCGGTAAGCTTAAGAGTTTGCGTAATATTTTCGGTAACCCCGATTTACCGGAAATTGATGATTATTACGAACCGTTCGATTTTGATTACCAGCATTTACATACCGCCAAGGAATCGAAAAATCCGCCCACCGCGCGACCTTATTCGGTGATTACCGGCGAGCGCATAGAAAAAATCGAAGGCGGCCCGAACTGGGAGGAAATTCTGGGCACTGAGTTTTCGTCACGTTCGCGTGATACCAACTTCGACAATATCCAAAAAGACATGTACGGTGAATTTGAAAACACCTTCATGATGTATTTGCCGCGTTTATGCGAACACTGCCTTAATCCAACCTGTGTAGCTGCATGTCCCAGCGGATCAATCTACAAGCGCGAAGAGGACGGCATAGTATTGATCGACCAGGACAAATGTCGCGGCTGGCGGATGTGCGTTTCCGCCTGTCCATACAAAAAAATATACTACAACTGGGAAACCGGAAAGTCGGAAAAATGTACGTTTTGTTATCCGCGCATCGAAGCCGGAGAGCCTACCGTTTGTTCGGAAACCTGCGTCGGACGGATTCGATATTTAGGCGTGTTGCTCTACGATGCGAACCGTATCGAAGAGGCAGCCAGTTGCGAAAACGAGCAGGATTTGTATCAGCAACAGTTAGATATTTTCCTTGATCCGTTTGACGAAGACGTGATAGCAGAGGCACGAGCCGCCGGTATTCCGGAAGCCTGGCTTAAGGCCGCGCAGGAATCGCCGGTTTATAAAATGGCGATAGACTGGAAAGTTGCGTTTCCGCTGCATCCTGAATTTCGCACCCTCCCGATGGTGTGGTACGTACCACCGCTATCACCGATTCAATCGGCGGCAGAAAACGACCAGATCGGTATGGATGGCAACATTCCCGACGTGCGTTCCTTGCGTATCCCGGTGCAATATTTGGCTAACTTATTGACAGCGGGCAAAGAAGAACCCGTCGTGTTAGGACTGGAGCGGATGCTGGCGATGCGAGCTTATATGCGCGGTAAAACAGTCGATGGCGTAGTCAATATTGATGTATTAGAGCGCGTTGGTTTGACCCAGTTGCAGGTTGAAGAAATGTACCACATCATGGCTATTGCCAATTACGAAGATCGCTTTGTGATTCCAACCAGTCATCGTGAATACGCCAGCTCAACCTTCGATGCTTATGGCGAGCAAGGCGACTGCGGATTTAGTTTCGGTAGCGGATGCTCATCGGGCAATAGTGAAACCAATTTGTTTGGCGGTAACAGCAAGCCGCAACGCACCGGCGGTATTCCGATCAAGATTCCAATTAAAGTGGAACCGGCAAGATAATGGTCTGTTTTTTTATAGACATCAACTAAATACATTTCACTACGAAGGCACGAAGTTCACGAAGAAAAATAAGTCAAAAACTTCGTGCCTTCGTGGTAAATCATTCAATCTGAATAGACTTTAAAATATTATGCTTACATTAAAAGTTTTATCGCTATTGCTGAGCTATCCCGACGCAGAGATGCTGACGGCATTAGATGAAATGGCGGCGGTTGTCGAACAGGAAAATCTGCTGCCGGACAGCCACAAAAAATCGGTGCTGGCCTTGATTGATTCATATCGCGGCTTAGATCTACTGGATTTGCAAGAGGCTTATGTGGCGCTATTCGACAGGGGACGGTTTTTATCGCTGCATATTTTTGAGCACGTGCATGGCGAATCCCGCGATCGGGGTCAGGCTATGGTTAACCTGCTGCAAATGTACGAAACGCACGGTTTTGAAATGTCTACCCATGAACTTCCGGATTACATCCCGTTATTTTTGGAATTTCTCTCGCAACAGGAACAGGTCGAAGCCGAGCAGTTATTACATGATGCGATGCCGGTATTAAGTTTGTTAGGTGCTCGTTTAACCGAACGGGGCAGCGAGTTTAGCGCCATTTTCGATGCCCTGTCAGGTTTTGCAGGCGAGCATGAAGCGCTTGCAGAAATTCGTCAGCAAGCCGCCACCGAAGGCGAGGACGAAACCCTGGTCAACATGGATGAAATCTGGGAAGAAGAAGCCGTCAGTTTTATGGGGACAGGGGATGCGTGTAAAAGCCAATCCCCAGCCGTCAGTCCAATCACCATCACGCCGCGCGATCAGTTTTTAAAAGCGCAAAATCGTTCTCTTTAGAAGGAGTTACATCGTGGATTATCTTAATACCTTACTATTCGGCTATTACCCCTATATCGCAATCAGCGTATTTTTCATCGGCAGTCTGGCGCGTTATGACCGTGATCAATACACCTGGCGAACCGGTTCAAGTCAATTTCTACGTGCCAAAGAATTAAGACTGGGTAGCAATCTATTCCATATCGGCATTTTGTTATTGTTCGTCGGGCATTTCGTGGGCTTATTGACACCGCCTGCGATTTATCACGCCTTAGGCTTATCAACCTCTGCAAAACAAATCCTGGCTGTTGTAGCCGGTGGCGTTTTTGGCGGAATTTGTGCCAAAGGCATCTATATTTTGTTACGCCGCCGTTTAACTGATGCCCGAATTCGTGCAACAAGTAGCCATATGGACATTTTTATTCTATTGCTGATTGGTGTACAACTGGCGCTGGGTCTACTGACTTTACCCGTGTCTATTTATCATTCCGATGGTTCGAACATGTTGTTACTGTCGGAATGGGCACAACGCATTGTTACTTTTCGTAGTGGCGCTGCGGAACAAATCAGCAACATTGGGACACTCTTCAAGTTACACCTGTTTATAGGCATGACGATATTTCTGATTTTTCCCTTCAGTCGACTTGTGCATGTTTGGAGCGTTCCGCTGGGCTATATTGCCCGCCCTTATCAAGTCGTTCGTAGACGTTGAGGGATTATACCCAAGCACAAATTGTTGTGCCCTGCTTACAGTCATTTAAGAGCGGGTCATGGCCTCGAGCGATACGAGCTTTTTAATTATGGGCAGAAAATATGCCTTCCCACAACCTGTTTACACAAGAAATCACATAATGAATAAAACTCACAGTTTGCTATTACTTTCGATAGTGTTAAGCAGCACAATAATCGGTTGCTCGGATGAAGCCAAGTACAACGCAATGGCTGAAAAATACAACGCACTTCAAGCTGAAAAAGCAAAGCACAAGGCGATGTCAGCCGAAGAAATGGCGGCCCACTCCGATGAGGAAAGGCAACATGCCATGCCTATGCCTGCTGGATCAGCAACGGTTGCGCATAATATTGATACCGATGAAATCGGCCGCAATGCCGATGATTTGCCGCCGCCGCTGAATCGAACAGAATCGCAACGGGTTAGTGTCGATCTTTATACCGAGGAACTGGTCGCGGAAATGATGCCTGAAGTGACTTATCAATACTGGACTTATAACGGCAAAGTGCCGGGGCCGTTTATTCGCGCCAGATCAGGCGATCAGGTAGAAATTCATTTGAGTCACGGCAAACCGGGATCCGCCCATCAAGGCCACAATGTACATACCTCGGCTGAACATACCGCTGCCGGCCATTCAGCACATTCCATTGATTTACATGCGGTCGTGGGTCCTGGCGGTGGCGCGCCATTAATGCAAGTAGGGCAGGGAGAAGCAAAAAGTTTCCGTTTTAAAGCCATGCATCCGGGCATTTATGTCTATCACTGCGCCAGGCCGCATGTACCTTCCCATATTGCCAACGGTATGTATGGCATGATCCTGGTGGAGCCGGCCGAAGGTTTGGCAAAAGTTGACCGTGAATTTTATGTAATGCAGGGCGATTTTTACACGACTGGGAAATACGGCGCTAAAGGTTTTCAGGCGCTCAGCAAAGAAAAGTTATTGGCGGAACAACCCGACTATTTTCTATTTAATGGTCGGGTCAACTCGTTGAGTGGCGAGCGGGCTTTGAAAGCGAAAGTGGGCGAAAAAATTCGCTTGTTTGTCGGAGTTGGATCGCATATCGCCGCCAACTTCCATATTATTGGTGTCGTCTTTGATAAATTATATAAAGATGGCGCTATCACCAACCCGCCTTTGAAAGATGTCCAGACTACCACAATCTCGCCCGGTTCAGCAGTTATGATTGAGTTTACCGCAGCAGTCCCCGGCAAATATCTGCTCGTTGATCACAGTCTGTCACGCGCTATTGATAAAGGCGCATTGGCTCAGCTGATTATTGAAGGGTCAGAACAGCCTGAGTTATACCAACAGGTGAGTCAATAAAATGCCACCCCTATTTTTCAATAACGACTATTCAGATTAACCAAAGATGATAGAACCCGTCGCTTTACAAGACTTCTTTATTACTTTTTTTTCATCCGCTTTAATCATACTGGCAGGTGCAAGTTACGCATTGCTGTTTGCCTGGTCTAAAGTGAAACCTAATTATCGCATTAAAATTGCCTCTTATGTTTCTTATGCCGTGCTGATACTCTCAGTGGCTGAATTAACACGAGCCGCACAATTTAGCGGTTATTGGCTGATCATTTCCCTGGTGATGTTGATTGGCTATTTTTTTGCACCAATAGGTATCTGGCATCTGTGCGTTAAAACACATGCCGATGATTTAACTACAACAGAGGAAAAGCAATGAATGAAATACCCTTATGGGCTTCAGAATCATTCTGGAAAAAAACGGCAATTTGGGTAACAGCGGGATCATTTTTGATTTTGGTGGTGCTGACGATGGATTCATTAAGCCAAACCAGCGCTGGCAGTAAACGGGTACCCGCTTACAGTGTTATTAACAAAAAAATCGATTATCAATATAAAAAAGAATTACATAAATTTATGCCGGTTATTGGCGAAAATGAGTTTTTATTCGGTAAAGAATACACTGAAGAGGAAGCCCTGCAATTAGTCGATTTAGGTAAAAAAACCACGCAAGCCAAAAACTGTATGAATTGCCATACCTTATTGGGTAATGGCGCTTATTACGCCCCGGATTTAACCAAGGCCTGGTTGGATAAGGGCTGGATTTCCAGGGAAATGCGCGAAGGCATGATGGTGAAATTTTTAATGGATCCTGAAAAAAACGCCCGTACTTTTGGCAGCAACCGGAAAATGCCAAACCTGGATATTACCGAACAGGAAGCCAAAGGCATTGTTGCCTTTCTAAAGTGGATGTCCAGTATTGATACCAATGGCTTTCCCTATAACTTTAAAACCATAAATACGGAGGAATGAGCATGAACACAAATGGATTAACTGGGGTCATGCAAAATGCGGCCGCTTTGTGTGAGAAATCGCGCGCCAGTCTCAATAATTTCAAATCATGGGTTCAACTGGATAGCACTAATTTGAGTGACGGGCAGCAACTGGCTGTTAAATACTTTATTGTTGCGGTTATTTTGTTCTTCGCTCAAATTCTGTTTGGCCTGTTGGCCGCGACACAATTTATCTATCCCGGTTTTCTATATGAGATTCTGGATTTTAGTGTCAACCGCATGATACACATCAATGCCATGATCGTGTGGATGTTGTATGGGTTTATAGGCTGCGTTTACTGGTTTCTGGAAGAAGAGAGCGGTACTGAAATTGTCGGCTTAAAGCTGGGTAACATCGCTTTCTGGGTGCTCACCGGGGCTGTCACGCTGGTAGTGCTGGTTTATTTATTGGTGCAGATTGGCCCCGGTAAGGATTCCAGTATCTGGTTTATAAACGAAGGTCGAGAATATATTGAGGCGCCGCGTTGGGCTGATATCGGCATTGTAGTTGTCATGCTTATATTTTTCTTTAACGTGGTCGCTACCTTCAGTAAAGGCAAATGGTCAGGTATTGCCGGGGTTTTAACCCTGGATTTGGTCGCCTTGGCCGGTTTATATGTTGCCGGTATGTTTTATATGACCAATATTACCCATGAGCAATACTGGTGGTGGTGGGTCATTCATTTATGGGTCGAAGCAACCTGGGAAGTGCTGGTAGGCGTCATTATGGCCTGGTCATTAATGAAACTGCTGGGCGTCAGACGTAAAATTGTTGAAACCTGGCTTTATATCGAAGTCGCCCTAATGTTTGGCTCGGGTATTTTAGGCTTGGGGCATCATTACTTTTGGATCGGTACGCCGGAGTACTGGCTGGCTATTGGCGGTTTTTTCTCGGCCCTTGAACCCATTCCGCTGGTCGCCATGGTGGTTCATGCGGTTTATGATTCCGGTTCACATGCGTTTAAAAACGGTAATCACCCGGCATTAGCCTGGATTATCGCCCAAGCCTTTGGTAATTTTTTTGGCGCGGGCGTTTGGGGTTTTATGCACACGCTGCCCCAAATTAACATGTTTACTCATGGCACGCAGTGGTCGGCTTCACATGGCCATTTGGCTTTTTTTGGCGCTTACGCCACGATTAATATCGCCTTCTTTTATCTGGCAATACAACACTGGCGTGGCGATGTATGGATGGGTAGCGGTAGTCAGAATGCCTGGCGTTGGAAATGGGCGTTAGGTTTGCTCAATGGCGGCGTTCTGGGAATGACCATTGCACTATTGATTGCCGGTTACGAACAGTCCTTTATTGAGCGTGCCGTAGAAGGCTCGACTTGGGGCGGGTATTTTACCGCGCAGAATCACCCGTCATTTCAGAATGCAATGGTATGGCGTTTGTTTTTTGGCGGTATAACCTTTGCCGGATTTATTTTGTTAGTTTGGGATTTATTAACGATAGGCAAGGGCGAAACGAGAAAAGCGCCGGTGATTATTGAAAGTTAAATAAGTCATATTTAAGGCTACAAGGCTAAAATATACAATTGTATTTTAAGCCTTGTGCAATCAGGATGGAAATTACCTATGCCCCGCGTCGTTGCCTTGTATCGTTATCCCGTGAAAGGTTTCACACCTGAAGCGTGTGAAGTTTTAGATGTCCTGGATCAAGGCCGAATCGCGGGGGATCGGGTTCTTGGCATCCGCTTTGCCAATTCAGGGGTCATAGATGATGCCTGGAGTAAAAAGCACGATTTCATTGCCCTAGTGAACACACCTGGCATAGCTCGCCTTCAGCTTCGGTTCAATTATCAGACACTTAGGTTAAGGATTAGCATAGAAGGCAACTTTTGGTTTGATGAAGCGCTGGATGATTTTGGTCGCAAGCGAATAGCGATGGCGATTGAAAATTATGTGCTCCAACTGGACGAGAATCCGCTTTCCTCTCATCCAGAACGAAGTCCCCTGCAGGTCGTTGGAGACGGCATTACGTCCCGATATCAGGACAACGAAGCAGGCCAGACAACCCTGCATAGTCGTGAAAGCCTGTCCGCTGTTGCCAGTGCAGTGGGGGATGCCGATCTTAGTGAGCTTCGTTTTCGCTCAAATATCGCTATTGAAGGTCTGGAGGCATGGGAAGAACAAAGCTGGGTAGGACGAAAAATTCATATCGGTGAGGTTATGTTTGAAGTATTAACGTCCAAGGGCAGATGCCTCGCTACGCAGGCCAACCCCTACACAGGCGAACGGGACTTACCCATCCTCAAAACGTTGGTTGGCTCCTTTAATCAGGAAAAGCCAACTTTTGCGATTGGGATGGTTACCCGTGGTGCCGGAGGGAAAATT
>Ga0194062_1001346_pt1 | contig 10316 bp, 12 predicted proteins | sample SepL2225m_MetaG_FD_155481 | JGI IMG/M metagenome (GOLD analysis project Ga0194062, IMG submission 155481) | Anoxic zone freshwater microbial communities from boreal shield lake in IISD Experimental Lakes Area, Ontario, Canada - Sep2016-L224-25m | ecosystem: Environmental > Aquatic > Freshwater >... | reverse complement strand
TTGCTTGCCATATCGGCGACGAATACTGAAACAGGTGCCGCAAGTCCAGTACGAGTAGTATGCAGCTACTTAGCTATCGGAGAAAGTAATTGATTTTGTTATTTCTTTGCGTCTTGGCTTTGGGCGTGCTTATCCAGCTCGTAAGGCGGAACCATGGACGGGTTCCGCCGCATGGAAAACAAGGGCAAAGAGCAAAAGCCCTGAATCCCCGGCATTGTCTCACTGCCCACCCGCCTAACCCGCCGTTCCAGCCGACCCGCGTGGACGTTTGGTATGTTCATTCCGGCTCCTTCCGCGCGGGCGGCTGAACGGGGTCGTTAGGCAGCATAGATAGGAGGTAACAAGTGACTGATTTTTATTGTAACGAATCAAACAACTCGCCGACATGGGGACTAGTCGACTTGTTCGCATGGAAGTTGCTGCCAGAGCGCTTTGGGGGTGGTATTGGTTACATCCAGCGCTTCAAAGATGCTTGGGTTCAACACAACAAAGCACAGATTAAGGTAGCGGCAGCACAATACAATATGCCCCCTGAGTTGTTAGCTGGGGTCTGCTGGATTGAGGTTGGTGGTGATCCGAATTTTATTGACCGGGTGGCTTTTGAAGTTCGCTCCTTTGACTGGAGTGGGCCCGAGTGGGTGGATAAAAACCTAACAATAACAAAAAACCCTTTAAAAACGTCTTTCGGATCGGTCAGCATCCAACTCCGAACTGCGGCTGAAACTCTTGGCCTTGACCCTTCTGCAATGTTAACAATACAACAGAGAAATTTGGCAGCATGCCTGCAAAAGGATATTTTTAATATCCAGATCGTTGCTCAGCACTTGCGAAAATTAATTGATCATGATGGCTTACAAAAAATCCCTCCGCTTTTAGACATGGACCAAGTGCGTATAGTTGGTGCGAGATATAACCGCGGAATAGGTTTATCACTGGAAGACATCAAGAAGAACATGAGCTACGGTAACTTTATTGTCAAAATCTGGCCCCGCTTTACCAATCTACTCAAATGATTAGGGAAAAGTGATGAAGCTGTTAGTAAAAATTGTTGTGCATCTAGTATTTGTATGTGGTTTGATTGTTTTCCTTGTCTTTCCGCGCAATAAGTACGAATGGATGCAGGCAATTGACCCTTCGATTTCAGTTTCTCAAATTGAGACTGAATCAAGCAACGGTATAATATTCACACTTCTTGTCTTGATTATCATCATCGCAACGCAACTCGGACTAGTCGCCACAACATCTAGCAAAAAAGAAAGAATAGCTTCACTAGCCCTCGCATCATTAGCAACTGGTTTTTGGTTATTGTGGTATTGGAAATGAAGATGCCCAACTCAACGCTCCAACGCGGTAAGGCGCAATAGCGGCTTGCCGCGTAAGTATTGCGCCGAATGAATAAATAGAGCAACATCCATGAAGCCCCGGCATTGTTTCATTGCCCACCCGCCTAACCCGCCGTTCCAGCCGACCCGCGTGGACGTTTGGTATGTTCATTCTGGCTCCTTCCGCGCGGGCGGCTGAACGGGGTCGTTAGGCGCAAGCGGGCAAGGCCGATGGGTTGTTTCGGGATTGTCGGCAAAATTGATGTTTCGCCGCTGGGCAGGTAAAGAATCCGTTTGCGCCACGCGGCATTTTCCCGGCTTTGGCTAGTGCGAATGGTTTTGTCCTTCGTCCCGGTCCGCCGTTGTCGCGGGGGCGTGGCGCAAGCCGGTTTTGCATGGCCGCAAGTCCCGGCCTTCCATAAGGTTTCGGGCGCGTGGGTTGTTTCGGGTTTTTGGCTTCGTTGGCGTGTCGGCATCCGTACACTGCCCACCCGCCTAACCCGCCATTCAAGCGGACGCGGGTTGTGTTTCGTGTGCTTCGTCTGGCTTCGTCCGCCGCGCCGCTTAATTGGGGCGTTAGGCTTGAACGATAATTCTAGGGAGCCATTTTCTGACTCCTTGAATCCAATTCCCAGTGAACAAGGAAATGTTAAAAGTTGTTCTTCTATGGGGAGTTTATGATGCTCCGGATTGCCGCAACTTTTGTGCTTTTTGGGGCAGTTACAATAGCGGCACGTTTGAGTTTTCCATTCATCTTCCATTGTGGTCTCCGGGAATGTGTTGTAATTAAATTTATTGCCTAACCCGCCGTTCCAGCGGAGCCGCGTTATCTTTTGGTTTCATCTTTCTGGTTCCCCGTGCGCGGCCCGCTGAACGGGGTCGTTAGGCGCAAGCGGGCAAGGCCGATGGGTTGTTTCGGGATTGTCGGCAAAATTGATGTTTCGCCGCTGGGCAGGTAAAGAATCCGTTTGCGCCACGCGACACTATCAGGTTTGGCTTGAGGTTAGCGGTTCGGTGCTTTGTTCCGGTCCGCCGTTGTCGCGGGGGCGTGGCGCAAGCCGGTTTTGCATGGCCGCAAGTCCCGGCCTTCCATAAGGTTTCGGGCGTGTGGGTTGTTTCGGGTTTTTGGCTTCGTTGGCGTGTCGGCATCCGTACACTGCCCGCCCGCCTAACCCGCCATTCAAGCGGACGCGGGTTGTGCTTTGTGGTGCTTCGCCTGGCTTCATCCGCCGCGCCGCTTAATTGGGGCGTTAGGCATACGGTTCAATTTTTTGCCATGCTTTAATAATCGACCTAGGAATAGAACCATAGCCGTACCACATCGGCCCATCACGCTTATCTTCACGCCAAAAAGCGACATGGTAAATTATTTCATCCCCATAATCACACGCTATAAGAACATGCATATTTTCTGGCGGGTATTCGTCTTCAAGTTTAACCCACATGCCTAACCCGCCGTTCCAGCCGACCCGCGAGGACGTTTGGCTCATTTTTCTAGCTCCCTTCGCGCGGTCGGCTGAACGGGGGCGTTAGGCTTCATTTTCGTACTGTAAAAAAAGCGTTTTGCCATCCCCTGGCAAAACAATTCCTTTGTTCATCTGTCCAGTTTCCTAGTTTTTGCCTTACAAACGGGATGCACGGTTCACCACACAGGTTAGCCATTTTGCCCATCCGTTCAAAGTCAATTACCGGCCTAACCCGGCGTTCGAGGGTACGCGGGTTAAGTTTTGCACTGCTTCGCCTAGTCTTCACCGCCGCGCCCCTCAACGCGGTCGTTAGGCCCATCATTCGTACCGCTTGGTTTTTCTGTTGTACTTACCATGGTTTACTTTTGAGCTACATCTTGAGGTATTGGGATTTCTACATGGCTTGCCTTTTTCGGCAAACCATCCACATGAACAGTTTTCCCAACAATCACACGTTCCAATCGGCGATCCGCATTTGACGCAATCCATCCTAGGAGTCTGTCTGGCTTCCCCAGCGTAAACAGGATAAAGTGACACCACCCATCCAGAGGTTACCTTCATGAGCAACCAGTTCATTCCCATTGAGCGCGACCAGCCGTTTGTGATTCCTGTGCAGGAATGGCTGGAACAAGATCACTTGGCGCGTTTTGTCGTGGCTATCGTCGACGGCTTGGATGTGAGTGCTCTGGAAGCCTCGTATGGCGGCGGGGGTTCCCCGCCCTATCCACCGAAGATGATGCTGGCCTTGTTGTTTTATGGGTATGCGACGGGGATTTTCTCCAGCCGGAAGTTGGAGCAAGCGACCTACGAATTGATTCCCGTGGTCTACGTTACGGGCAACACCCATCCGGACCACAACAGCATCAACGCCTTCCGCAAGCGTTTCCTGGGGGAACTGGGGGATTTGTTCACCCAGATTTTGCTGCGGGCGTATGGCCTGGGGGTGCTGCGGTTGGGGGATGTGAGCCTGGACGGCACCAAGATTCACGCCAATGCCAGCAAACACAAGGCGTTGAGTTGGGGGTATGCGAACCGGTTGGAAGGGCAGTTGCGGGGGGAAGTGGATGAGCTGCTGAAGAAGGCCGGGGCGGCTGGCGATCAGGAACCGGTGGCGGGGATGAAAGTGGGGGACGAAGTGGCGTTGCGGCAGGCGCGGTTACAGCAGATCGGCGAGGCGAAAACGGAACTGAAGGCGCGGGCGGAGGCGCGCTACCAATTGGAAAAAGCCGCCTACGATGAAAGGCAGGCGCAACGCCGCGAGCGGGAACAGGCGTTGGGGCACAGGCTTGGGGGCCGGGTGCCGAAGCCGCCGGAACCGGGGCCGTGCGACAGCGATCAAGTGAACTTCACCGATCCCGAGTCGCGGATCATGCCGTTGAGCGGGGGTGGCTTTGAGCAATGCTACAACGCCCAGGCCTGCGTGGACCAAGGCAGCCGCCTGGTGTTGGAAAACCATGTGACCCAGCAGGCCAACGACAAGCAGGAAGTCGGGCCGGCCTTGGCCAAGCTGGGGGCGTTGCCGGAGGAACTGGGGCAAGTCGCGCAGGTGGCGGCGGATACCGGGTATTGCAGCGAGGCGAATGCAAAGGCCTGCGAGCGGGAGGGCGTGATCCCGTTATTGGCCAGCGGCCGCGAAGCGCACCATCCCGGCCCGGAGGCCCGTTTCGCCGAGGCCGGCGAGGCGCCCGCCGCCACGGCCAGTGCGGTGATACGGATGCGCCACCGGCTGAAGACGGCGGAAGGCAAGGCGATCTACGCACGGCGCAAATCCACGGTGGAACCGGTGTTTGGCATCATCAAACAGGTGATGGGCTTCCGCCAGTTCCTGTTGCGTGGATTGAAGGCCGTGACGGGGGAATGGACGCTGGTCTGCATCGCCTACAATTTGAAGCGGCTCCATGTGCTGGCGGGATAACTTTGCCCAAAGGGAAGGAAAAGCCGCATTAATGTCGAAAAACGCTCCATAAAGGGGCGAATTAAGGCGTGGCAATCGTTTTTCAGCCTTTTTGAGGAAGGGAAACTGTCGTACAACTCTAAGTCGGACAGGCTCCTAGGTAAACAATCACCCCGCTATCGCCAATTTCGATTAATTGGTTCACAATGATCCCAACATTCTGAACATTTTCGCCCCCATGCAACTGAGCGACCACAGCCTGCGACAGATCGACGAAGCCTACCTGAAACGGTTGGGAGACGAGGCGTTGCGCTCGTTGTCATCCAAGCTGCTGCTGGACTTGAAGGAAGCGCGTGAGCGCTTGAACCAAACCAGCCGGAACAGTTCGCTGCCGCCGAGCCGGGAGGCGCCGTGGGATAGAACCCGTGCGGCGGATGCCGGGACGGAACGGGACGAAGGCACGGAAGAAACCGATGCCGAGGACATCCCCCCGGAAACCGCTGCTGATGCCGGGGGCGAGGCCGCTGCTGATGCCGAGGCCGAACCTGCCCCGGCGGTGGAAGCCGTGTCGCGCTGGCTGGACCAATGGGCGGAGCGCGGGGTTGACGGGATACTGGAGCGGGAGGGGCGCGGGCGCAAGCACAGCCTCAGCGAGGACGAGGAAAGGCAAGTGATGGAATGGATCGAGGAGAACCCGCGCAGCGCCAACCTGGCGGCCGGGTGGATTGAGGAGTCCCTTGGCAGGATCGTCGGCCCGGACACGGTCAGGCGGCTGCTCAAGCGCAAGGGGAAGGTCTGGAAGCGGATGCGCGCCAGCCTGGCCGGCCGGGGCTAGGCTGATCGGGTCGACCGGCTTGCTGTAACGGATGTGGACGTGGCCGTTGATGCCGACGTTCTCCAACCCCTCAGGCGGGTTCATGCCCTCCACCGTCGGGCCTTGCAGGTCGGCGTCGGCCACCTCGCCGGTCTGGAAATAGCTGCCCCAGCCGTACACCGCATTGCCCTGCAGGTCATGCACGCCGCCGCTTACCTGGTGGTAGTAGTAGGCATTCGGCGCAACGGGAGCCTTGGGTATCATGCGGATCACCCGTCCGCCCTTGACTAGGCTGACCGTCACCGGCATCTGCACCTGCTGGTAGCTCGCATCATAATAGTACAAAACCACATTCGCATAGCCTCCCGTTTCCGGGTCGATTTGCATCACCGTTGCAGGATCCAGCGCCTTGTTGTACTGGAAGTCGACCACCGGGTTGACCGGCAGGCCTTGCATGCCGCCACCCGGCTGGATCGCCACCAGGCTCCCGGTGAACGTCGCCGGGTCGGGTTCGACCCGGAACGAGCCCTGGTAGCTGTTCAGGGCGTTGCCCAGCGCATCCTTGGCGGTGCTGTCGAAGAAAACTTGCACCAAAGCCCCCTTCGGCCAAGGCTGCGCCGGTACGAACTGGAAGCCGCGGTTGCCCGCCAGCGGCGTCAGCACACCTTGCGGCAGCACCCCGTTCTGCGAGGCGTGGAAGGCGGCTTGTGAGGAAGCCGGGTCGAGTGGCTTGTTGACGTACAGGAGTATCTTGGCATCCGACAACTGGCCACTGCTGCCGTTGGCCGGGTACTACCCGACCACGCTAGGCCGCGTAGTGTTGCCATTGACCACCGAGGCGGCGAACGCCGCCACGTAGTCGGCCAGCCGGTTGCCGGAGAGATCCTTGACATCCTGGGTGGCAATCACCGACACCACGCTGGAGGCCGGCAGGCTGGCGGTCAGCGTCACCGTGCGGTTGTCGCCGGAGCGGCTCACCGTCGGGCGGATCACCGCGCCGTTGGCGTACAGCACGAAGTTGGTGCTGTTGACGGTGCTGGCATCCAGCGACTTGGAGAAGGTCAGCACCACCGGGGTGGCCGGGCCGACATCCAGCGAGCCGTCTGCAGGCGTCTGCATCTGCACCACTGGGGGTGTCGTATCGATGTCGGCGGAGGCGGTAAAGCTGACGGAGGTGTCCTGCGTGTAATTGCCCGCCAAGTCGGCCACGCCGCCGTTGACCCCTGCTTCGACCGTGGCGTTGGCCGGGAACGGATTGGCCGGCGTGAATACCACGACAGTGCCGTTGACTGCGAAGTTGCCCGCCACGCCCTCCTGGCCGTTAACGCGGAGGTGCAGGTTGCCGTTCAGCGTGGCCGGGTCGACCGCCTTGCCGAAGGTGAAGGTGACCGGCGTGTTGACGCTCTGCACCCCGCCGGATGGCGTGATGGCCAGTTCCAACGGGCTGGTGTCCGCCGCCGCGTTGGCGGAGGTGGTGAAGTTGCTGGCCTGGGGTGTCATGGCGTTGCCCGCCAGGTCGCACAACTCGGAGACTTGCACCGTGTACAGTGTGCCGGCGGCCAGTAGGTCCGTCGGCGTGAACGTCAGTTTGCGGTAGTCGGCGGAGAGGCTGGCCGCGCCCGCCACCGCCACGCCGTTGGCGGCGACCCGCACCGAGCCGTCGCACAGGCATTGATTGCTGAGCAACTGGTCGAACACGAATTGCAACCTGGCATTCACCGGCACGCCGGTCGTGCCGTCCGCCACGCCCTGCTGGCTGACCTTTGGCGCGGCGGTGTCAAGCGCCGTGCCGGTGGCGAAGAAGCTAGTGCCCCAACCGCTTTAAATTGACAGACCGAAGGGATTGGGTTGTCATACCGGCTTTGCCTCTTGTCTGGAGACCAAAGCCATGCCCCGTTACATAGTCCGCCTGACGGAAACCGAGCGCCAACAATTGGAGCAGATGCTTGCCAAGGGACGCCATGCGGCGTCCACGGCGGCGCGGGCGGGGATTCTGCTGAAGGCGGATGAAAGCGAGGAGGGGCCGGGCTTGGACGGACGGCGACATCGTGCGTGCGCTCGACACCAGCCTCTCGGCGCGGTCCACCGGGTCCGGCAGGAGTTTGTCGAGACCGGTCTGGAGGCCGCCCTGTACCGGCGCAAGCCCACCGGCCGCCAGTACCGCAAGCTGGACGGCGCCCAGGAGGCCCAGTTGATTGCGCTGGCCTGCGGCGCGGCACCGGAGGGCCGGGCGCGGTGGACGCTGAAGCTGCTGCGGAGCGTTTCGATTACGAATACGAGCGTTGCGGCACCGCCAACCTCTTCATGCTGTTCGAGCCGCTGGCGGGAAAACGCCATGTCAAGGTCACAGAACGGCGGACGGCGGTGGATTTCGCCCATGTGATCCGCGACTTGGCGGACGTGCATCATCCCGATGCCGAGAAGATCGTGCTGGTCATGGACAACCTCAACACGCACAGGCCCGCCTCGCTGTACCAGGCGTTTGCCCCCGTGGAGGCGCGCCGGTTGACGGAACGGCTGGAAATCCACTACACCCCCAAGCACGGCAGTTGGCTGGACATGGCCGAAATCGAATTGAGCGCCTTGGCGACGCAGTGTCTGTACCGGAGGATCGCCGATGCGGAAACGCTGGCCAGCGAAGTCGCCGCCTGGCAGGTCCGGCGCAACGCGGACGGCTGCACCGTGGACTGGCGCTTCAAGACCGAAGATGCCCGCATCAAACTCAAGCGGCTTTACCCGTCAATTCAGCCAAGTTAGGGTACTAGAAACTGCCAAATCAGGGGCTCGAACAGGCCTCAAGAATGCGTGTTTTTAGCTCCTTTTGCAATATCGTTTTTTGCACCTTCGACCGTTGGTTTCGTGTCCCGGTAACTGTCCCCGTCCAAGATGACCCGATACGCCCCATGGCGGATGCGGTCCAGCGTGGCGGCGCCGAGCATTTTGTTGGACGGGAAGGCATCCCCCCACTCGCTGAAGTCCAGGTTGCTGGTTATCACGGCGGCGGCCCGCTCGTAGCGTTCTGCGACCAGGTCGTGGAAGATTTCGTCTTCCGGCGGGCGCAGGTGCTTCAGCCCGAAGTCGTCGATGATGGGCAGTGGCGTCTTGACCAGGCCCTGCAAGCGCCGGGCGATCAGCACGGCGACCTTTTCCCCGACGAACCGGCAGGTCGCCCAAGTCGTGGTCGGCTGAGCGGTTCAGGTTCGGCAGGTGGCCGAAGTCGAAGCCTTCCAGCGTCTTCTGGTTGCGGAAGTTGGCACGCCGCAAGCGTTGGTCCAGTTTCTTCCGGTCGCGGCGTGCGACTTCGTCAAGGACCAGCAGGCCGAGGAAGTCGGTGTAGGCCAGTTGGGCCGTCGACGGCCTCCCTGTTGCGGGCCTCCAGCGAATCCAGGATGCCGGACAGCCGCAGTTGTTTGAGCAGGGTGATGAGTTCTGGGATGGGGTTCATGGGGTGTCCTCAATGCAATAGTGTCTGTGGGTCGCGGCAGAAGTGGCCGCCCTGGGTGCAGGTGTCGGCCAGTCCGGCACCGGCGGCCGGCGGCGGGACGTCCTGATCCAGCCCCTTGGCGAGGATGGGCTTGACGGTCCTAGCGCACGCTGCCGAAGCTGATTGCCCGCGCACAGGCGGCCTCCAGGCGCAACACGCCCTGGGCGGCGAGGAGGTTGACCGGCGCCTCGTCGGCGAACAGCGCATGGGCCAGGTCATGGCAGCGCGGGCCGATGCGCCGGGCCTCGCGCAGGCACCATTGGGTGTCCTGCAGGTTCCAGGCGAGTGCCTCCGGCGGCCGGTGGTCCGGCACGGTGGAGCGTGCGCCGGGGCGGGTTTGGCGGGGATGGGTGGCGACCAGTTCGTGATCGCGGTAGACGCTCGCCAGGCCGTCGGTCGCCTTGGGCCACAAGTCCTGCCCCATGAGGCGGAACGGCACCGAGTAAAGGCATTTGTCATACTTGAAGCGGGTCAGCGGCTTCTCCCGCGTGGTGCCGTGGCAGCGGTTGCCCGCCTCGCCCGGCTTGAAGTCGAGCCGCAGCGGCACATCCGGGGCCGGCTCGGCCAACAACTGGCTGACAAACCGGTGCGCCGAGGAGTAACTCCCGGTGTAGCCGTGGTTGCGGGCCAGGGCGGCATGGATGGTCGCGCCCTGGATGCCTTGGGCGTGCCGCTGGGCAACCTGCCCGAGCCAGTGTTCCAGGGTGGAGACGCAACTGGCCGGCGGTGCCTCGCGGCGGTCGAACTGCGCCGACAAAACGGCGTCGTCGGGCAGCGGCGAACTGGGTGCCAGCCAGCCGAGTTCGGTCGCCACCGCACGCACATGGGCGGCTTTCTTGCGCCCATGGTCTTGGGCCGGGCAATCTCCCGGTCGGAATCCCCCTGGCGCATCCGTACCAGGATCTGCCTATAGTGATACATCTCAAACCTCCGATTAGTCATGGCCACCTCCGGCAAAAAAAAGCCGTGAGGATAACCGATTAACGAAAGTCCGAGCCCCCAACGCAGAAATGAAGTGTCGCCGTATCTACTTTAAATTCCAAGGGAAAGCCAAGATCAAGCCGTCAATGCCTGCGCTTTTTGGGCAATCAAATCCGCCAGCGACGGCAGCTTGAAATGGCCGGACACCCGGTCGTAAACGTAGTCACTGATGTTACGCACGGGCATTGATAAAGGCATAAAATGCCGCTGTTGATCTGGCTTATTGGAAACGTGTCCCATGAAAAACCCTCTTTTAGATTTGTACAGCGACTACCTGATCAGTTCGTTCGCGCAGACCACCGCGACCGGCCTTTCCCGGCTGTTGGACAATGCGGTCAGCCATGACCAAATCACC
>Ga0194062_1001340_pt1 | contig 10330 bp, 10 predicted proteins | sample SepL2225m_MetaG_FD_155481 | JGI IMG/M metagenome (GOLD analysis project Ga0194062, IMG submission 155481) | Anoxic zone freshwater microbial communities from boreal shield lake in IISD Experimental Lakes Area, Ontario, Canada - Sep2016-L224-25m | ecosystem: Environmental > Aquatic > Freshwater >... | reverse complement strand
ACAAGATTGCCCCTGTTATACGAAGGTCCTCGTAGCTCAGTGGATAGAGCAATCGCCTCCTAAGCGGTAGGTCGCCGGTCCGACTCCGGCCGAGGACACTGACTCTCTTACATCGATTCTGGTTACACTTCCATAAGTAAATTTCAGCGCGAAATCCATCGATTCTTAGCTTCTAGGAGAGGAAGACACGGACATGAAAAGATTTCTATTTGGTGACTTGAAGTCGCCAATCTACAAAGACTGGATTTTCTATCTATTTATATTTGCATTTTCTGTAAATGCAAGCAAGTCTCCTCTGGGCTCATTGGTCGCCGCTTTCATTTTCTTTCTTTGGATTCCAAGCAAAGTCCGAGCAGGCGTTGCTAGGAAAAAAGAAGTAAGCGGTCCAGGAATGAGCTGGCAAGAAAAGAGGCAGGAATTAGCCGCAAAGGCTTCCGAGCCAAAGTCAGCTTCAAATCCGGGATATAAAATTGGGGCATTCCGAAGTGCCAGAAATACATTTTTACTCAATTGTAGCCACACGATTTATGGTGGCGGTATCGGCTCGAGCTCGACAGGAGTTAATAGCGCCGTTTGGTGTGACGTCTGTAAAGCCGAACGAAACATTACAAGACAATTAGGTACCGGTGAAAAATAAAAGCATTACCATTCTTGAATTAATGTTTTAGAGTAAAACGTTGCAACCATTTCGGAGCCCACCAGTTACGTTCGCCAAATAATCGCATTAACGCTGGTACAAGAAGTGCGCGGACCAAAGTTGCGTCAAGCAAGACGGCAAGTGCTACACCAAAGCCCAGCATCTTGATTGAAGTGACTCCACTGGTGACAAAAGTTGCAAAAACAACGGCTAAAAGGAGTGCGGCGGCAGTAATGATGCGAGCCGAACGCTGGAGGCCAACGGCGACCGATTCAATATTTGATTTCCCCGATAAATGTTCTTCGCGGATGCGTGAGAGCAGGAAGAGTTCGTAGTCCATAGATAGACCAAAAACTACGACGGCTACCAAAATTACTGATCCCGTATCAAGGGTTCCAGTCACAGTGAAGTCTCCGACTAACCACTTAAGGTGCCCGTCGATGAAAATCCAAGAGATCGCGCCCAATGTGGCACAGAGGGAAAGAGCGTTAAGAATCACGGCTTTAAGAGGCAAAATTATTGAGCCAGTAAAGACAAAGATTAAAATCAAAACGGTTAATGCAATCCAACCAAGTGCGAATGGAAGTTTATGTGCAATACCGTCTTGAGAGTCAGTAAAGTCAGCGGCCGCGCCACCAATGAGAGTCCCTGACGGTTTATCTAATGCGCGAATTGCGTGGATTACTGTCTCTGATCCGGTAGTTCGAGATGCAACTGATGAAATAACTTGAACTCGAATATCTTGGCCATACGTTTCTAGAGTTCCGATCCGAACGATGCCATTGATGACCTTGACTTTGTCTAGAAACTTTGAAATCTGCTCTTCTTGACCCACACCATTCGGTACTACAACTTCGATAGGACTACCAGTTAAACCGTCGAAGCGGTTTTCAATGATTTGAGAAGAGATTGCTGCGCGATCGGTAGCAGGCAAGACGCGTGAGTCAATCTGGGCAAAACCAATGTTGCTAATTGGCAAAGCCATAATTGCCAAGACTGCGATGACTGCGACTACAACTGGAATTGGACGGCGCATTACAGTTCGAGCAGTATGTGCCCAACGTCCATCTTCCTTTGGAGTAATTGCACTTTTACGGACTACACCTTTATCAACCTTCTCGCCAAGAATTGCTAGCAGGGCGGGAAGAGCAATGACCGCTCCAACGATTGCAAGTGAAATTACTGCAATGCCCGCGTATCCAAAGGATTTAAGAAAGTTAAGTGGAAAGAAGAGAAGCGATGCCATGGTAACAAGTACGGTTAAGCCAGAATAGAAAACGGTTTTGCCAGCCGTAGCAACGGTTGCAATCACCGACTCGTCCACACTCTTTCCATGGTGGAGCTCTTCACGGAATCGATTGACCATAAGCAATGCGTAATCGATACCCAAGCCAAGGCCCAATCCAGTGATGAGATTGAGGGCAAATACGCTCACGTTGGTGAAATTCGTTAAGAGGTAGATAAGGAAAAACGAGCCCAAAATCGCAGTCACGCCAACGAAAAGTGGCATTGCAGATGCAACCATCGCGCCAAAGACAAAAATCAGTAGTAAAAATGTTAGTGGAATTGCAATTGATTCGGCGACAAATAAATCTTTTTCAATTTTGTGATTAATTGCATGCGTAATTACAGCACCACCACCGGCATAAACTGAAAGACCTTGGTAACTCCCATCAAAACGTTTTTGAATCGCGGCACCAAGTGCGCTGTAACCTTTGAAGTCATTAGCTTTTAAGTTGGCATAGACAAGAATGAAACCGGCTTTGCCATCCGTAGATCGCATAGTTGGAGCGCCGCCAGTTGACCAGTACGAGTAAGTTTTAGAAATCCCTGCAACGCTCAAAATCTCTTTTTCTAATGAACGTGCTTTTTGCGCAACTTGAGGATCATCGATGCCGGCCTTTGAATCAACTACTAAAGTTACGACCGGCTCCTGGACTTTAAACTTCTTAATAATGTATTGGGTCGCTTTTGACGATTCACTGTTTTTGTCTGAGTAACCACCACTGTCCAGCTTGCCAAATGCTAATGAGCCAATGCCTCCGGCGACTAGCGTTGCCAACAAGAAGAGAACGAGAACGCCCTTTTTACGGTGAACTATAAACCGGCCTAGCTTCTCGAACACTTTCAACCCAGCCCTTCTACGACTAGAATAAAACCCATGAGCGAACTTTTCCCTACGGTAACATCGGATGAAATTGATCCTGATGCCGCCGCCGAAGCGGCAAAACGCGACGAAGAGATTAAGTCAGATAAACCCCCACACCACGAAGATTAATCGCTCTTAGGCGCGGGCGCGACTGGTGCAGCAGGTGTGCTCTCACTCGAGGTTTTCTTTTTTACAGAATCAGTTTTATAAAACCCGGAACCTTTAAAAACTACTCCGACAGCAGAGTAAATCTTTCGAATCTCACCCTTGCATTCAGGGCACTTAGTCAGCGAATCATCAGAAAAAGATTGGACTACCTCAAAGGCGTGAGAGCAGGCATTACAGGCATATTGGTAGGTAGGCATGTCCGCTCCAATCAAAGGCAATAACCCCTCGATTGGGGTAGATACCAAGTCTAAAGAAGTGGCACGATAGGGTCGAATCGGGACCAACGGAAGCGGGATTTACGTGAAAATCAAGGGCTTAGCTGCGCTGTTGATCACCTTTGCTTGTCTTGGTATGACAAGTGCATCGGCTAACTCATTGATTACGACATCACCTACGAGTGGGTCGACACTTACTACCCCACCTAGTTCGGTAACTCTCACATCTCAAATTGCGTTGATAGCTGATGCAAACGAGTTAACAGTCACAGATCCTTCTGGAATACGCGTTGACGATGGAACTATTACCGTCGATGGCGTCACCGCAACTGTGGGTTTGAAACCTTTGACGGTATCTGGCATTTATCAAGTGGCTTACGTTCTCTATGCCGAAGGTGAAGTTCCGTTACAGGGAACGTACACATTTAATTTTTCAGCACCAACCGAAATTACGCCAAGCACTCCGACGCCAACCCCAACGCAATCGCAAACTCCAGCAAGCAGTAGTTGGGGAACAAGCGTTTTTGTCATTGGAATGTTAGTTGTTGCATTTTTTGTTTTCATAGGGTTAATTCTTTATGCAAGAAAACTCTTTAGGGCGAGATGATTGCCTTAACAACTCTTTTTAAATACCTCTCGCTCATTGGCAGTTTCACCGCAATTGGAACGCTCCTAGCAATCTCCTTTCTACTTTTAGATGTAGAAGGAAAATTTTCAACATCATCGGAAAAACTGCGCCGCCTTCTATGGGGTAGCGCACTTGTATGGTCATTGGGAAGTTTGGGCACAATCGTTTTCACTCTTGCGTCAATTTTAGGTGCATCAGTATCCACCGCCCTTGATCCAATCGTTCTTCGCTCATTCATAACCCAAGTCACTTTGGGGCAGTATTTAGCTTTTGAGGCAGTAGTTGCACTAGTTGTTGCAACGCTAGCTTTTCGTGTTCGTCGGATTCTTACATCAGTATTTTTACTTGTTCTTTCATTAATGGGTTTAGTTGCACCGATTTTTCAGAGTCACTCGGCATCCAGTGGTTCGCATGCACTAGCGATAGGTTCACTGGTTATCCACGTCGTCGCCCTTTCGATTTGGGTAGGTGGAGTAATAGCTTTAGCCCTGTTGGACCCTGAAGATCGGTCGATTGCAGTACCTCGATTTAGCGAATTAGCTCTGTGGTCGGTAATTGCCGTCGTTGCAAGTGGAACCATAAATGCCTGGGCCCGCTTAGATTTTAAAGATGCATGGAATACCGCGTATGCATATGTTGTCATTGCAAAAATTGTATTGACAATAGTTTTAATCGCAATCGGATATATGCATCGTAAGAATTTGGCTAATCGAGAAAGTATCGATTGGCTAGGTTTTGGTCGATTAATATTTGCTGAAGCTCTCATAATGATTTCTACCGTTGCCATGGGAGCATGGCTTTCATCTAATCAAGCACCAAGGCGGCCAACGCAGGCGAAATTTGATCCGGCAATAGCCGTGGCCGGAATCTCAACGCCGGCTAAACCTACGTGGGGTCGAGTCCTTTTTAGTTATGAACCAGATGCGTTGATGATCGGAATCTTAATTACCGCAGTTGCTCTATATGTAAAGGGAGTACTGGTCTTAACGCGCCGCGGGGACAAATGGCCCGTTGGTCGTAGCGTAGCTTTCGGCCTTGGAATCGCTGGAATAGATTTCGCTACAAGTGGTGGGTTGGGTTTATATGCCCACTTTGCTTTTTCATATCACATGGTTGCGCACATGGTTTTAGGAATGATCGCACCCATTGGAATTATTTTAGGTGCACCAATTACTCTCGCACTTCGCACTTTGCCACAAGGCCGCAATAAAAGTGAGCGCGGCGTGCGGGGCACTGTACTTACCGCCTTGCACTCAAAGGTGGCAGTTTTTTATACCTATCCATTGGTTGCTTTAGCTTTATTTGACGGCTCCTTGTTTGCACTTTATTTCACGGGTCTCTTTGGATCAATGATGCAAAGTCATGCCGGCCATTTCTTTATGAATGTTCACTTCATTCTCTCTGGCCTTCTCTTCTTCCATGTCATAATCGGTATCGATCCAAATCCACGTCGTGTCCCTCATTTAGTCCGAATTGTTATCGTATTTGCGGCGATGAGCATTCACGCATTTTTCTCAGTTGCTCTGATGTCTTCTACAACACTGATAGACCAAGGCTATTTCGCATCGCTCAAAACCCCTTGGCTCACCGATCTCTTAGCCGATCAACAGTTAGGTGGCTCTATCGGTTGGGCAATGGGTGAGATTCCAATTCTTTTGGCACTTATTGCAACCTTCATTAGTTGGGTCAAAGACGATTCACGAGAAACAAAACGAATCGATCGCAATACCGCCAGGCAAGCCGCCATGGGACAACCCGATGAGCTCGCCGAGTACAACCAGTATTTACAGGAACTAGCCAAGCGCGATGGGAGTGCGAGTTAATGGAAAACTTATTTGATTTACCCAGTGAATATAAAGAGTTGCGCGCAAGTGTGCGCGCGCTTTCAAACAAAGAGATAGCTCCATTTGCTCAAGCCGTTGATGAAGAGCACCGATATCCGCAAGAGGCTTCCGACGCGCTACAGAAAGCGGGTTTAAGTGCTGCGCATGTACCAACGCAATTTGGTGGAGATGGCGCAGATGCACTTGCTACGGTGATCATTATCGAAGAAGTTGCGCGCGCATGTGGTGCTTCATCCCTCATACCAGCCGTCAATAAACTGGGTTCGCTGCCTTTGATTTTGGGGGGCAACGAGGAACAGAAGAAGCGTTGGCTTCCACAGTTAGTTGCTGGAAAAGGTTTTTCCTATTGTCTATCAGAGTCTGATGCTGGTTCTGATGCATCGGCGCTCCGGACAAAGGTCGTGCGCGATGGCGACGGCTGGATTCTTAATGGAAGTAAGAAGTGGATCTCGAATGCCGGTGTGTCTGAATTTTATACAGTAATCGCCCAAGGTGATGCCTCGCTAGGTTCCAAAGGCATTACCGCATTTATCGTTGAAAAATCAGATCCGGGATTATCTTTTGGTGCGCCGGAAAAGAAAATGGGCTTTAGGGGTTCACCGACTCGGGAAGTTTATTTTGACAATATAAAACTCGATGACAATCGTAGAATTAGCGCAATTGGTGGCGGTTATTCATTAGCTATGGATACTTTGGACCACACGCGAATTACGATTGCAGCACAGGCACTTGGTCTAGCTCAAGGCGCATTTGACGTTGCAACTAAGTATTCACATGAGCGCAAACAATTTGGCAAAGAGATCTTTGATTTCCAGGGTATCCAGTTCATGTTGGCCGATATGGCGATGAATATCGAAGCTGCGCGGCAGCTCACATATGCCGCGGCAGTAAAGAGCGAAAATGGCGAAAAAGACCTCCGTTTCTTTTCAGCTGCAAGTAAGTGCTTTACAAGTGATATGGCAATGAAGGTAACTCAAGATGCAATTCAAGTCTTGGGGGGATATGGATATGTATCTGACTACCCAGTTGAGCGAATGATGCGCGATGCTAAATTAACGCAGATTTATGAGGGAACAAATCAAATTCAACGCATTGTGATGGCGCGCAATCTTCCAACTGTTAACGTTTAAATCGCACGACAATCGAGGGCGTGGCTGCAGCATCTAAAGCCATGTCATGCGCCTCTCTAGGCAGACTTTCACTCGTTAATTCGCCCGGGTGGACTAAACCAATTTTCCATCCGGGGAGATATTCAAGTGCGCGATCGTAATAACCGCCGCCTTGGCCTAACCGATATCCCTCTTGATCGATGTGCAAAGCCGGAACAATCATGACATCAATGCCGCTCAAATCCAGCGTTGGATTTCCAATTGGTTCAGAGAGTTTCTTAGTGATCTTTAGTTCTTTCGGATCACCCTTCCATTCAATCCATTCGAGAATTTCGCCATTTACGCGAGGCAGAAGCAATCTTTTCCCGGCTCTTAATAGCCCCTGATTGACTTCAGTTGTGCTTGGCTCATCGCCATATGAAAAGTAAGAAGTAATTGTTGTTGCCGCCACAATTTCTGGCAATTGCAAAATAATATTGAAATTCGAGGGGATAAATTTTTGGGTCCGCTCGCGCCGCAAACGTTCGCGTAGCTCTTTTTTAGCGCTGTTCTGATTCATGATCTATCTCCCAGTAATTCGTGGGCCTAAATCCCAAAGAAAGCCCAGCCCAACAAGTATGGTGTGATTATGGCAGAACACACACGAGTAGATGAGTTTCTCACCTCACTTCTTGCAATCTGCAAACCTTTAGATTCATTCGAGATGCCACTACTAGATGCCCACGGAGCAACGCTCTCAGAGGATATTTTTGCAGGCGAACGTTTAGTCATGCACTCGGGAAGCCGAATTCGTTCGACTCAGATTGGCTTAGCGGCATCGATTGGACGCGATCACTTGCCTACTCGTCCGCATCCACGGGTGGTAGTTCTCTCAGCAGGTCCAGATCTTGTAGAACCAGGAAAAGCCCTCTCCGGCGAAGAAGAGTTTGAAACAAATTCATGGCTACTCACAACAGCCGTTCGCGAAGTAGGTGCCGTTGCTTATCGTGTTCATTCAATTCCAAATGATGAAGATGAACTTCAAAAGGTTATTGAGGATCAGTTGGTCCGCGCCGATTTAATTATTATTAGTGGTGAGCGACAAGATGACTCGTTTGACCTTATTACTCGCACACTCTCTCGCTTGGGTGACATAACAACGGTTGATATGGCCATTGAAATGAATGGACGTCACAACTATGGCCAGATTGGTCCCGATAAGACTCCAGTTGTAACTCTGCCCGGTGATCCAATCGCGGCCTATATTTCCTTCGAACTATTTGTGCGTCCAATGATTCGGACGATGCTCGGTGCGGCAACGATTCATCGCCCATCTGTTAAGGCACGGCTCGAAAAAGCCATTGAGTCGGCTCCCGGCATGCGAACCTATATTCGAGCAACACTTTCAGAAGATGCACAATCGGTGATGCCGTTATTTAACCAGGAAGAGCTTTCAACCCTCTCAGATGCGAACGCCTTCATTGCCGTCAGCGAAAAGGAAACTCACTTATCAGCTGGGGATCAAGTGACGGTCGTCATTCTCGAACGCAGATACATTTAAATAAATTATGAAGCAGCCCTGGCCGGTAATAATCCCTGGAGATGAGATCTACCTGCGGCCGCTTAGATTTAGAGACCGGTCTGCATGGAATGACGTTAGAGCGCAAAATCGTGCCTGGCTTTCTCCGTGGGAGGCCACAATCCCATTGATAAGCCCAACGGATGAATCCCATTTACTCCCGTCATACTTTGAAATGGTTCGAACGCTTAACGCCGAGGCTCGACAAGGGCGTGCTTTCTCCTTTGCAATCTGGCATAAGCAGAATTTAATTGGCCAAATCTCTCTCGGTGGGGTTCTTTATGGCGCAATGCGAGGTGGACATATTGGCTATTGGATTGACCGTAACTTTGCCAATAAAGGCTACACAACTCAGGCGGTACAACTGCTTACAGATTTTGCCTTTTCTTCGCTAAAGCTCCATCGCTTAGAGATTAATTTAAGGCCAGAGAACGCAGCCTCAAGGAAAGTGGCCGAGAAGGCCGGCTATATTTTTGAGGGAGATCGGCCCCGATACTTACACATAGATGGAAATTGGCGTGACCACATCGCTTTCGTGAGGGAAAATCCTTTAATTAAGTAGGCTCTAAATCCCCAAAAAGTAATCCATCTTCCTTTATCTTTGGTTCATCATGGCGTCCGGACTAATTTACATTGCGATCATTGGTATGTGGGTTGCTTATTTTGCACCCCGCTGGATCCATAATCGCAATGAGTTTTCCGGTAAATCCGTTGAGCGCTTCAAAGTAGCCCTTACTGTCGTTGCAAATGCATCGCCACAAGGTAACCACAGTACGGGACTGCACCATATTGATTTAGATCGCGAAGCAAAAATTGCGCAACTTCTCTTACGACGCAGAATTATTTTCGTGCTACTAACTTTTTCCTTAACAACAACGCTTGTGGGTGGGTTTATGAATACGATGCCATTTTTATATGCACTAGTTCCAGCAACTGGAATTTTAATTTATATTGCAAATGTGCGGCGCCAAAGTGTTGCCGAACGCATTCAACATCGTCGCATTCAACAGTTACATCGCCGTACCGCAGGAGTTTCTGCAACAAATCTTGTCGAAGTTGTGAAACCAAGGCCAGAGCAGGAGCAGTGGATTCCTTTATCTGAGCGCGATCTTAAAGGTGTAGTTATTCTGCCTCAAGGAAGTGCAACTGCGCGCAATTCATGGCAGCCCGCAGAGGTTCCCGTCCCGACATATGTCAGCGCACCGAAAGCGATTGTGCCAAAACGCGTCATTGATCTGACCACTCCTGGCGCATGGAGCGATGAGCAAGAGCGCCTTGAACGTGAAGCGCTCGCTGCCGCCTCGCCGTCACGCGATGAGATTTTCGATCAACAACTCGCTAATGAGGCAGTTGAGCGCTTAAACCAAAGCCGAGCCTCTAACGAATAACTATATCCACGAGTTAAGCCACATTCGCTTAAACCAGTCGTTGTAGTTAATCACTTCGCCGGTGAAGAGCGGCAAGAAGTAGATAAAATTGAGAAAAATAATGATCATCAGTGAAGCCACGATGGCGGCGGAAACTCTTGGCGCAAGTGCGCTATTGAGAATTAATTTCGCACAGTAAATAACTGCCAGAAGCATGAAGGGCTCAAAAATAACGGCATAGAAAGAAAAGACTGTACGTTTTTGAAAAAAGAACCACGGTAAATATCCAGCCGTGATTCCTATAACTACTAAATTGAGCGCGCCATCGAATTTTCGAAGGTACATAGAGCGAAACCAATAACCAAAGACAACTGCTACTGCAATTGTTCCAAGCCACCAAAGGATGGGAGTACCGAGGGCTAAGACTTCTTGGGCGCAATTTTTCGAACTACACCCTTGTGGAGATTCATAGAAGAAAGAAGTTGGTCGCCCCAAGATCATCCAACTCCAAGGGTTGGCTTGATATGAATGCTTCTCCGTTAAACCGGTATGAAACCCCAGCATTTCAGCGTGGTAGTGCCACCAGGATGCCATGACATTTGAAGACCACTGGCGGTCCCATCCGCGGTTACTAATAAACCACCCGGTCCACGTG
>Ga0194062_1001339_pt1 | contig 10333 bp, 8 predicted proteins | sample SepL2225m_MetaG_FD_155481 | JGI IMG/M metagenome (GOLD analysis project Ga0194062, IMG submission 155481) | Anoxic zone freshwater microbial communities from boreal shield lake in IISD Experimental Lakes Area, Ontario, Canada - Sep2016-L224-25m | ecosystem: Environmental > Aquatic > Freshwater >... | reverse complement strand
AATAGCTATACAGCATGGATTCCGGATCACGGCTGTCGATATACACTTTGCCTCCAAAGATACCCCTCAGTATACGGTCGCTGCGTGCGGCCTTGTCGCACATCACCTGGTGGGTAAGTTCATGGCTCATCAGCCACTGCATCCTTTCATTCGAAGGTACTACCGAAAAAGTATAATCGAAGGGGGCTACAGCAATATTCAGGAAGTTCCACGGGATCACGCTGGTGCCGCCGTTACCCACATCGGTAAAGTCATTGAACAGGATATTCGAAACCCCTGAAGGCTGGTAATCCCAGAAGCCTTTATGAAACAACAGTGCGTTCTCAAAGGAACGCACTGTGTGGGGAACTAAATAAGACATTGATTTGTCGAGGTAGACCAGCCTGAGCCGGTTTGTCCGGTATTGGTTTATTATGATCTTCTGCTGGCTGAAAAGGTTTGTCGTCTGGGCTACAAGGAGCAGGGCTATCAGCCATCCGTAGCGGTGTTTCATGGGTCTTTATTTAGTTTGTGCATAAGATTCAATTGTTGAGAATATCCGGTTCGGGAATTATTGACGAACAACACCCTGGATCTCTCCCTGGGCCTGGATAAAGCCTTGTATATTTGCCTGGACAAATCCCTGGAATTGATCAAACCCTCGTAAAGCAATGCCGGCCTGAAGACCATCGATGCCGTGCAAACTCCACGATTCAATGCCGTTCATCAGACCACCTGTGCTGGGGGTATATGAATTCATTTGTTCTGATTTTCCCAGTTCAGCGCCTCCACTTGCAGACACATAAACCATAAAATTTATACCACCATGCGGGCTTGGGCTGAGCGATTCCATAATGTCGCATTTCCCCAGGGCCGGAAAAGCCTGAACTACAGCCATAATGCCGGGGTTCTGCCCAACCGAGAAGTTGTTCTTTCCAACATTCACTCCAACTGCCTGCATTCCTTCAGGGCCCATGGCATTCAATCCGAAGTTCTGGCCTGGTGAGGAATTGTTCTTTCCAACATTTACCCCGGCAGCGTTCATTGCGTCGCTAGTAGCATTCAATCCGAAGTTCTGTCCTGGTGAGGAATTATTCTTTCCAACATTTACCCCGGCAGCGTTCATTGCGTCGCTAGTAGCATTCAATCCGAAGTTCTGGCCTGGTGAGGAATTGTTCTTTCCAACATTTACCCCGGCAGCGTTCATTGCGTCGCTAGTAGCATTCAATCCGAAGTTCTGTCCTGGTGAGGAATTATTCTTTCCAACGTCTACACCAGTTGATTGTACTTGATCTGAAGCGTTAAAGAAACCACTGCCATTTGCATTCATTCCCGGGGCACCTGGTTTTTTCAGGTCATCGGGTGAGCGATATCCAATCGACAGTTCTGCAGCATTATACGTAACGACGCGTACATCTTTCTGCTTGTTCTTTTTAGCCTCAGCGATTACGGCATTCAAATCTATAACGCTGTTTACCTTGCCTGAGCTCAGATCCATTGCATCGGAGGAGAGTTCGGAAGTACCGCTCACAACCTCTGCACCAAGTGGTTTCAGATATTTTATCTGGGAGAACTGTTTCTGGGACTGCACGGCATATGAGAGCAGGACCCCCACGGTCGTTCTATTCCCGGTAAGGGCCATGAACTGCGACAGCTTGATCACCAGCTGGTCACGCACAGCCTTCAGTTTTCTGATTTCGTCTTTTTGTTTCTGAAGATCTCTATTGGCAAGGATAAAGCTGTCCATGCTTGTGAGGGCGATCATCAGCACCGAATCCTTCTGGTTGACTTGGCTCAGAAACATGCCGAATTCCCTGAGGTTCTTTTCAACGTCATTTGACTGGGCGCTGGTATCGCGCAACAGGAAATCGGTTAGCATGCGTGTGGTTTTCGCAAGCATCTTATTGTTGTTCTTCAAAAAAGTGTTGTAATCGCTCAGAAGCTTAACCGCATTTGCAGCGGCCTGATCTTTCCCGTAACCCTTCACTTTAAACTCGGCAATACAGGTGTCGACAGTCATGTTCAGGTCATTGCAAAACAGGGTGAAATAGATCATCCCGCTGATCATCTGCCTGAGCTTGACCGTATCTTTGGTGAATTCGCTCCGGAACTGGATGTCGTTCTCGGAAATCTGTTCCTGATGGTATTTTTCGGCTTTGCCGAAGGAACCTGAAGTCAGCCCTTTATATACAGACGGGAACAACAGGGAAACGAAAAGTATCACTACTGCGACTCCGAGGATGACACCGATAATGATTTTGTTTTGCTTTTTCATGGCTTGAGATATTAATGGTTTTTTAACGTGTTTTGATGGCTTGTTAATAGTTATTCTTTGTTTACGGTCACGGCATTCTGATACATCGGAACGTCGTTCTGTATAATTTTGATGCTGATCTGATGGGGTAGGTTGTTCTTATTCAGAAGCTGGATCACATACTGGTTGTTACCCGAATTATTGATCTGGACGAAGTTCGAGGAAGCCGAAACGCTTGACTGGTCATTTACACTCACGTTCAGCACATTGATAACCTGCAGGCTGTTGTAATCGAATTCGATAAGGCCCTGAACCGGGTAGAGGGACGACAGGGTGATCCTGGCTTCCACGATTCTCGAAGAATACCTTACATCGAAGGTGGCTTTCACCATGGCATTTTCAAACATCACGTTGTCGGCAGTGACCATCTGGTCAAAGCTGCGTGAATCGTACATAGAACCTTTCAGCTGTAAGGCCGGGGCTTTGGTGTTGGCTGATTGGGGCATCAGCAGGCTGAAGCCCAGGAAGCCCAGGAATACGCCGGCGGCAAAAACAAGTGAAAATCTGAATGCAGGCCTGTTCCAGATGCTGATTCTGATAAGTGGTAAAGGTTTGTTTGCGGTCTGGTGTTCCATGGGTAAACGGTTTAGGATTTCCTTGGTGAAGTCTATGTCGGGAGTAAGTTCCCTGGTCTTCTCAAGGGATTGGTGAATTTTCTGCCAGTCATTGTAATAGGCTGCAGCTTCTGGTTCACGGCCGAGGCGGTTGGTGAGCTCCTGCCGTTCATCGGCAGAGAGTTTCCCTTCAATATCCTCGTGTATACGTTCTATAAGATTTTTATCGATCATGGCCGAAAAAGCTGTTACTTTCAAGTTTATTTCTTAACTCCAGGCGTGCATTGAACAGCCTGTCTTTTACTTTTCTTGGGCTAATGCCCATGGTTTCGGAAATTTCCTCGTAGGAGAGTCCGAAGTAGTACTTCAGCAGGATCAGCGAACGGTATGGGTCCTTAAGTTCCCGTATGGCTTGTTTCAGCAAGATGCTAGATTCCGATGAATCGGGTTGTGCATTAACATCGGCAGGAATATTCTGAGCCTTGTCAATACTCTCAAAATGCCTGCGTTGTTTTAACCCGTTGAGTGTTTCGTTCAAAGCAATACGGTAAAGCCAGCTGTAGAACCGGTACTTAAAGCTGAAACCCGACAGGTTTGTGTACACTTTAACGAACACATCCTGGGTCAGGTCTTTTGCTAGTTCTCGGTCGTTGGTCATCTGGAGTATCATCCCGTATATCTTTTTCTGGTAGCGCTCTATCAGCACTTCGAAAGATGATCTGCTGCCATGCAGCACTTCGTAAACCAGTTCATTATCATCTTTCGCTATCATAAATACAATGTTGTTGTAAAAAAGTTGGAAAAAACGTTCATTTTATTTTTCTGAAGCAAGCATTGACAGTTTCCAAAGGTCTTTATGATTCATTCTAAGTACAGGAGAAATAGCGAGATAGCCTGAACGGCCAATCCTTTTTCTGAGGCTTTTAAGTTCAGTGAGTTTCGGCTGAATTTCAGGATCGGGGATTATGGCGAAATCATTTTCCCTGAGCATCATCACGCTTTTTGCTTTAATCGACAATTCGGTATACAGGCTTATGAAGCAGTAGATGTCGAAGACCATCTCGGGCGAGAAGTGCTGTCGTATCGAAAGCAGGAACTGGCCTGACCTGGTTTCCGAGAATTTGCCTTTTCTGATCATATGCAGCATGGAGACTTCAGTGTCGAATTCCATTTCGAGCCATTTGCGGATGGCATTTTCGTTGAACTGGAAGCTTATTACCAGGGCAATCGGGATAACGACAAGGATAAATACAGTCGCGAACACCGGCCAGGCAGTAAGGGCATTAAAGGAGGCATGGATCACCATGGCTACAACAGAGCCGGTGAGCACCGCAATAGCGAAATGAGCCTGCCTGTTCATACTGCTGATAACGAGGATGGCGAACATGGCAGTAGTGCCTCCGTGCATTACAGCGGTACCAAAGCCCCGGGTGATCCAGACCATCAGATTTGACTCTTCAGAACCGTAATTGAACAGGTAAAAAATGTTTTCGGCAAACGAAAAGGCAGCGCCAATGCTGAATCCATAGATGGCTCCATCGATCATAAAGCCTATTTTATTACGTTTGATAAGAAAAAGGATCAGCAGCATCTTCAGGATCTCTTCCACCACCGGGGCGATATATCCCGAGAAGAAGTTAAAGTTCATGTGATATTCCCTGATGAGGAAGGTGTTTGCAAAAAAACTGAGAGCAGCGCTTATAATGCCCCAGGCAAGACATAACAACAAAATTCTTTTGTTGACCAACTTCAGACTGTCGAGCACTAGCAGCACCAACAGAAACAAAAAAACCGGACTCAGGCTGAGAATGATTTTTAAAACCATAACGGTTAATTTGGCATAGCAAGGTAGTAAAAATATTTTAATGCGACGCTTACACCAATTGAATTTTGAGAAGATCGGGGAAGGCGGGATTAAACGGTAAAACTGAACGTGGTTCCTTTACCTGGTTCACTCTCGACGCCAATTGCTCCGCCATGTTTGACGATGATCCGTTTAACCGTAGCAAGCCCTATGCCGGTGCCTTTGAATTGATCATCGCTATGCAAACGGTGGAAAGGAGTAAATAAATGCTTGGCCTGACTCATGTCAAACCCTACTCCATTGTCCCGGATAAAAATGAATCTTTTTTGTTCTCTGATTTCGCTTCCGACCACGATCTCAGGGTTCTCTGTTTTACTGCTGTATTTCCAGGCATTGTCGATCAGGTTCTGCAATGCGATCTGAAGAAGGCGGTAATCACCATTTATCATTATATTCTTCCCAATACTGTACCTGGCAGGATGAGTAGTGTAATTCAGCTCCAGGTCCTCACATATTTTTTGAGCCATCTCGCTGATGTTGCATGGCCCGCGATTAACAGTCTGGCGTGTGATCCGCGACAGGGTGAGAAGGTCCTCGATGAGACTGTTCATCAAGACTGTGGATTCTTTGATATGTGAAAGTAAGTTTCGGCCCTCTTCATCGAGCAGGGCTTCATAATCATCGTTCAGGTAAGTGCATAAACTTTCTATCCTCCGCACCGGAGCCCTTAGATCGTGGGAAACGGAATAAGAAAAGGCTTCCAGTTCCTGGTTGGTTGCCTCCAGTTCGGAAAAGATTCTGGCGAGTTCCTCCTTTTGCTGGTGGACAAGCAAATACGCTTTTTTTTGTTTCTTTCGGTTACTGACAATAATGAAAACAATAATCACCAGGATAAGGATCCCGAAAGCTGCTCCAAAAATGATTGCCAGCTGCTGATGGTTGTGCAACTTCAGTAATTCCATCTCTTTTTCCTTTAAGGCCTGTTGATTTCTCCAGCTTAGTACTGAAGCTTTATTTACAACATGAGCACCGTATACGCTGTCATAATCAATAAAGGCAGCATAAAGAAAATCGAGGGCCATATCGCTTTTTCCTTCTGCTTTGTAAATATCAGACAGTAACCTGCTCGCAGTGTATCTCTGGATGATGTATCCCAGTTCGCAGGAGACTTTCAGCCCTTCCAGCGCATACGTTTCAGCTTCTGCCAGATATTGACTCCGAAAAGAAACTGAATCCCTGCTCTGACGTAAACGGATCTTGCCAAGTGTAGTGGAATTCTCGGCAATCATTCTGGTAGATCCGATGGCTCTGAATTTTTCCAGTCCGGCTTTAATCAATGCGAAAGCCGTATCCAGCCGGGATTCTGCCATATACAGATACCCGAAACGGTTGTTTACTACCGTGATTTCATCCTTCAGATTATACTCCCGGCTCATCTGAAGGTGTATTGTCATATATTTTTCTGCAGAATCAAACCGGCCGAGGTTACGGTAATTGTTACCAAGACTGCCATAGTTCCTCGCCTTCCATAAGATATTCCCTGAAGAAGGCAATAAGCCGGTAGCCTTTTTCATATATACTGCTGTAATTCCCTGATCAAGATCTTTGTAGAGATAGGCCAGCATTATGTATGTGGCGCAGAGATAATCATTTTTTCCGAGGTTTTCGAATACCGTTTCAGCTTTCAGGGCATGATCGATTGATTCGGGTAGCCTGGATAATATATGATATATAAACGTGAGGGAATAATGAGCCATCCCTATTCCGTATTGATAATTGATATTTTCGGCAAGTTTAAGAGCCGAGAGTCCGGGACTCAGGGCCTCTCTTGGATTTATATTGCGGAGTTCATAGCAGATGGTTGATAATGTCTGCACCCTGACTGTATCTTCCATAGGTTTCGCTAATTCTGCTGTGAGTGAATCGATCAGTGCCCTGCCTGCTTTTTGTGAATGGGCCGACTGAGAGAAAAGAAACGCCAGAAGAATAATAATGAAGTACTTCATGACAAATTATTTGCTATGCAAATGTAATGAAAAGAATAATGAGAACCTATTTCCGGCACCAGGCTTTTGCCGGATTATAACTTCTTTTCAGGTATTTTTTTCAGGTATTCATTAAAGGTGTTTACCCAGAGGTTAAATCCATTGGCATTCCAGTGGCTGTCGTTAACCTGGTATACAGGACATTTGACAGTATCAAACACATCATAAATATCGATCATTGGCATGATCAGCTGAGGATGATGTTCAATTCGCCTGACGATGTCATTATAGATCAAATAGTCAGGGGCAATTATGCTTACCGGATTCGGAGCTATAAAAAAGCAGACCTCGTCAAACCCCTTGCTGCGGTAATATTTATAAAGCGTGTCGAGCCCCGTGGTAATTGAATTAATCTCATCATCGGTAACACAATTGAACGAACTGTTTTGAGAAGCGGGATCGACCGTTTCATTAAAAAACAGATTAGGGTAACCCTTAATCATGGTCACATCCTTATTTAAGCGACCAAACAAAGAGTAAATCAGCTGGGCTTTCAGCTCTTTTACCGGGTTAAAAAGGTAATAATCGAATAAATTAAATTCCAGGTTTTGGTTGATCTTCTCATTAAAGAGGTTGTCGTGCAGATTGTTGATTTGATCAGAAAGAAAATTTAACAAAAAGGCAAACCCGCCGGATGTTTCCTGTTTGCCTGAAGTATTGGGCTTTGAAGTATTTAAGAACCTGACCTGGCTTGTATAATTCTCAAGTGACACAAACCTTACATTACGTTCAACCGATTCGAGCAATAAAACATTTGTTCGTGTGCTATCCAGGTCCACATCCATGGTTTCGTTAAAACCGTAACGTACAAACTGATATTTTTTCACCCCGCAAAAAACCGAATCGGATTTAACATATTCCCATAAATAGCTGTCGCAGATAGAGTACAAATTAATGAATCGTGGTGTTGGGCAGATGTTTGGCATGATGACCGTTTTCTCTTTTCTTTGCGATGCCTGTTTTGCATAGGGCAGATAGCAGAGTCCGTACATATCTCCGTAGCGGTACTTTGAGGAACCGAGTATATTTTCTGTTTTATACCGGTACCGGGCAATGATTTTTGTGATAAAGTCGGAAGATGACGATATAAAAACCAATGAACTGAAGATAAAAATCACCGATAACCAGAACGTCTTCATCAAAACTGGAAATAAATAAATTGTCTGTAATTGAAAATACCGAAGAAGTAACAGCATAAAATGATCAGGCTCAGAGTTATCGCCCAACTGAGGGTTGTCTTTGCAGTGATTACAAAGAAGTATTTTTCCTTAATAATCAGTGAGATGATGAGGAAAACCGAAAACAGCAGCTCAATGGTGTTGATGGGTAACTGTAAATGATCTGAAATCGAGATACCGGCAAGTTGTTTAATAACCAACAAGGCCTGGGTGATGCTATCGGACCTGAAAAAGATCCAGGCGAAGGTGATCAGGACAAAAGTAATGATGGTTTTTGTGAAAGTATGGATCTGAGGGTATTTTGTGATTCCTGTTTTTTTGTAAAATTTCTTCCTGGGTTTGGATGTTGCAATTGAGAAACACAGATATAATGCGAATAAACCTCCCCAGAAAATATAATGCCAGGCCGGTCCGTGCCATAATCCGCATAAAAGAAATGTGACGGAGGTGGCAGCATAATAGATCCATTTATCGGATCTCACCGAGAGGTATCGTTCTTTTTTGAGTTTTCTTGACAGGCTGTAAGCGAGAGGGAGGTAAATGTAGTCACGCAGCCAGAATGAGAGAGTGATATGCCATCGTTTCCAGAAATCAGCAACTGATGTTGAGAAGTAGGGTTTGTTGAAATTATCGGTCAGCCTGATACCCAGCGTTTTGGATGCACCCAGAGCGATGTCGATATATCCCGAGAAATCACAGTATATCTGAAATGAATAGAAAATGGTTGCGATCAGCATTTCAGTTCCATTTTTTGCCTGAGGATTTTTATAAGCGCTGTCGACGACCATGGCCAGCCTGTCGGCAATAACAAGCTTTTTAAAGAAGCCGAAGGCCATCTGCGATAATCCGCTTTTCATCAGCTCAAAATCAAAATCATGTTTCACTCTGAACTGAGGGATCAGGTCTTTTGGCCGTTCGATAGGACCTGAAGCAATCTTTGGAAAGTACAGTATATACAGAGCATAAATACCTATATTCGGTTCCGGGCTGATGTTATTTCTGGATATTTCAATTTTATAGCTGATCGACTGGAAGGTGAAGTAAGACAGACCCACCGGAACGAGTACGCCAAGATGGGGCAGGGGGGTATGGCTGTAAAAGAGAGATAACAGATCCCCTATATTCTGGCTGATGAAATTATAGTAAATAAAAATCAACAAGAATAAAACATTGATCAGAATTCCGGCAATCAGAAGATGCTGTCTTTTCTTTCCAGATGCCTTTGCTATCCATTTTCCGAAGAAATAATCAATGATGATCAATAAGCCGGTGTCAAGGATAAAATCAAACGAGAACGCCATGTAAAAATAGACCGAAGAGATCAGCAGCAGAGGCCACCTCATGCGATACGGCAGGAGATAATAGAGAGAGAAGACGATGACAAAGAAGACAAGGAACTGTAAGGAGGTAAAGATCATTCTAACAATTCATTAATTGGGATAACCGATCATAGCACTTTCTTTATTTTCTTAATCTTGCTGTGCCTGTCAAAGGAGTAGGTCGAACTGGTCTGGTCAAGAATCTCAAAAATGATTAATGCTCTCTCGTACAAGCTTTTCATTTTTAAGATGTCGATATTCTTGGTGTTGAGTTCTTCGGCGATAAGGAACATTATTTCGGCAAGCTGTTCAAAGTTGTTGTCACTAAATTTCTTGGTGTCTATTAGTGTTGTAAGAAACAAGTCAGCCGGGATTAAGGTCAGATCTTCAAGATTCAAGCCCAATTCGGTTTTTAAATCCTGGCTTACCGATTCAATCCCCTGGCTTACTTGTACTCGAGCTTTGAGCCCCATCAAACCAGCAAGGATTTTCCCAAGTACTTTTCCAAGCTGATCGATTTGCCTTTTTAGATAGTCTTCTTGTTCCACTGGCCTGCCTTCTTGATTATCTTGCAATCGGTGTTGGTGAAAAATAACTCATTATCCCTTACGCAAGGCATATCGCAGCCGAATCTCCCTCTCCCGGCTTTTATCGGCAATAAACACAATTGTGCGGCCGTCGTCAAGCAGGACAGGAAACTTATCTGCCACTGAACCTGATGAGAGTTTTGATTTGGGAACCTTAACCTGATGGTTTGACATCGCCATCCTGTTATCTACGGAATCGCCACTTTTAATATGTCGAATGTTTTTCATGGTAGCATCGTATTGATTGCACCGATAAAAGTAATGGGCAATTTGGAATATGGGATACGAAAGAGATATGATTTATGAACAGATGACGGTGATAAGTATTTTTACCTATTCAAGCCTGCAAAGAAGAAATGAGATGGGCACTGAATAAACCAGCCTGACTTACCGATCCCCAAGCCCGGCAGAAAAGTTAAATTTTGTTATAAATGTTAATTTAGACTAAGTGTAAACTATATTTGCTGGATGTTCACTTTTAGGATTTTATCCTTGAACAGGATCAGGAATTAATTTTAATTTTTACATAAAAGAAAGAGAGTCATCATGAAAT
>Ga0194062_1001337_pt1 | contig 10337 bp, 10 predicted proteins | sample SepL2225m_MetaG_FD_155481 | JGI IMG/M metagenome (GOLD analysis project Ga0194062, IMG submission 155481) | Anoxic zone freshwater microbial communities from boreal shield lake in IISD Experimental Lakes Area, Ontario, Canada - Sep2016-L224-25m | ecosystem: Environmental > Aquatic > Freshwater >... | reverse complement strand
AGCCTCGGCCGCGTCGGAGGCCGCGACCGCGATCTGCTGGGACCGCAGCAACATCTCGGCGCACATGTGCTTGACGGCCTGGAAGCTTCCGATCGGCTTGCCGAACTGTTCCCGGACCTTGGCGTATTCGGTCGCGGTATCCAGGGTCCAGCGGGCGACGCCGGCGGCTTCGGCAGCCAGGACGGTGGCGGCGAGGTCGGCGAACCGTTGCCGCGAGACCGCGAGCCGGTTGGCCGACGCGCCGTCCAGCGTGACCCGGGCCAGTGGCCGGGAGAAATCGGTGGCGGGCAGCGGTTCGACGACGACACCGTCTGCGGCGGCGTCCACGACGACGACGTGATCGCCGACCGGCAGCAGCAGCAGTCCGGTCGCCAGTGCGCCCAGCACGAAGTCCGCCGACCCGGATACCCGGCCGGCCTCCTCGCGCAGATCCGCGCTCAGCGCCGCGCCAGCCGTAATCTGCCCCGCCGACAACGCTTGCAGCAGAACAGGATCGGACACCACCAGTGAGGCGAGCGCCGTGGTGGCGACCGGGCCGGGGATCAACGCCCGCGCCGCCTCCTCCACCATCGCGCACAGGTCGACCACCGAACCGCCGGCTCCACCGGCTTCCTCAGCGACGGCAACTCCGAACAGGCCGAGTTCGGCAACGCCGTCGTACACCGCGCGCCAGGCGTCGGGATGACCGTCCTCGATGTCGCGGACGGTGTCGGGTGCGCCCGTTCCGGATGCCCAACTCCGAACCAACTCACGCGCGGCGAACTGTTCGTCGGTGATGGTCGCGGTCACCGCGGCTCCTTCAGGTTTGTCCCGAGATGGGCGCAAGGCGGCCCGTTAAGATATTAGAACGTGTTCTAATAGTGCCAGCGAAGAGGCGTCACGTCGACCCGCGACCAGTACAGAGGGGGCCTGCCAGCGATGTCATCGCCAGCCGGGGGGGATGGTTCGCAACCGCGCGAGGTAATGCCCGTTTCGGTTCTCGCCGAATCGGAACTGGGTTCAGAGGCTCAGCGCGAGCGGCGCAAGCGAATCCTCGACGCGACTCTGGCGATCGCCTCCAAGGGTGGTTACGAGGCCGTCCAGATGCGCGCGGTCGCCGACCGCGCCGACGTCGCGGTCGGAACGCTGTACCGCTATTTTCCGTCCAAGGTTCACCTGCTGGTCTCCGCTTTGGGCCGGGAGTTCGAGCGCATCGACGTCAAGACCGACCGCACGGCAGCCGCCGGCGGTACGCCGTACCAGCGGCTGCACTTCATGGTGAGCAAGCTCAATCGCGCCATGCAGCGCAACCCACTGCTGACCGAGGCAATGACGCGCGCCTATGTCTTCGCCGACGCGTCGGCCGCCGGTGAGGTCGATCATGTCGAGAAGATCATCGATTCCATGTTCGCCCGCGCCATGAGCGACGGGGAACCAACCGAGGACCAGTACCACATCGCTCGGGTGATCTCGGATGTGTGGTTATCGAATCTGCTTGCCTGGCTGACCCGCCGGGCGTCGGCGAGCGATGTCAGCAAGCGCCTCGAACTCGCGGTCCGACTACTCATCGGTGACGGCGAAACTGTGTAACGCCGCTACTTCAGGTACGGCGCCAGCAGTGTCGACCAGGCCCGGCTCAACTGCTGGTACTCCTCCTGGCAGCCGGTCGCCCTGTCCTCGGGCAGCCTTCCGTCGGTGATCATCCCGGCATGGGCGGCGGGGTCGGATCCGTAGATCCAGCACTTGAAGTTGTACATCCGGGTCTCATTGAGGGAGTGCTCGGCGGCGAAATCAGTTTGGTCGGCGGTGCCGCGCTTGGCGGCCCACAGCTTGAACATCTCCGCGTAATGCCCTGCGACGCGGGAAGGGTCGGGGAAATCCTTCAGGACCGCATTGGGTTCGAGTATCGCGAACGCCGCGAGTTGGTCGGCGACATCCTCTTCGCGGCCGGTCACCGGCAAGTCGTACAGCGAGATCACGGCATGGCCGAGCTCGTGATAGACGGTGCCTACGGTCGCATCGGTGACGGCCACGACGGCCTCAGGTTGGGAAAGCTCGCCCAGGACTTCGCCGTCCGCCGGATTGCTGTCGAACAGACGCAGGTTCAGGTCCACGAGTTCGTAGCAGATCTTGATCCTGTTTTTCACGCTGTTCCACGTTGCATTCGCCTGGCCGCATTGTTCCCCTGCCAATTCGACGTCCCGCGGGAGTTTCAGCGAGTCGTTCACGTCAGCGGCAAGCCCCTCGAGTAACTTCTCGTTGCGCATCAGCGTGCGACCCCTGACCGCTTCGGGGGTGGTGGCATCGCCGTAGCTGACCGTCATCTGCCCGGAATCGGTTCCCGTGTCGGCACCGCCACTGCATCCGACGGCCAGTGCGGCGGCCAACAACAACAGCGCGGACCGTGAACTCGCCGGAACCCACCGCTGGCGCCGAACCGCGGCCGCTGCTGGCATCACTCGACCCTTCACAACGATGGCGCCCCTTAACACCGACGGCTATTTGAGATAGGGCTCAAGCAGCCTGGACCAGGCCCGGCTCAGTTGCTGATACTCCTCGCGGCATCCGGCTGCCCGGTCCGCAGGCAACTTTCCCTCGGTGACCATGCTGGCATGGGCGGCCGGGTCGGACCCGTAGGTCCAGCACCTGAGATTGTATGTCCGGGCCTCGTTTATCGAATGCGCTGCTGCGAAGTCGGACTCGCCCACATCGCCACGCTGTTGGGCCCATAGCCGGAACATCAGTGCGTAATCCTCCGCCACCCGAGCCGGGTCGGGGAAATCCTTCAGGACCGCATTGGGTTCGAGGATCGCGAACGCCGCAAGTTGGTCGGCCACGTCTTCTTCACGGCCGGTAAATGGTAGGTCGTAGACCGAGATGAGCGCATGGCTGAGTTCATGAAAGAACGTGCCGATGGTTGAGTTCGTCGCCTCAGCGACGGAATCAGGGGAATCGGAATCGCCGAAAATCCGCAGGCTCAGATCGACCAGTTCGTAACAGATCTTGATCCTGCGGTCAGCGGCGTTCCAGGTGGCAGTCACCCGTCCGCATTGCTCACCGACCAGGGCGATGTCGTCGGGAAGTTTCAGAGATTTATTGACGTCAGCAGCGAGAACTTCGAGCATCTGGCTGTTCTTCATCAGATCGCGGCCCAGGATCGCTTCCGGCGTGGTGGCATCGCCATACGTGGCGATCATCCGGCCCGGGTACGGATCGACCTTGGCAGCGTTACCGCAACCGGCAACCAGAAGTGCCGCCGTCAACGTTCCAGCCCAAAGAGCACCGTGAACGCCGGCCCGAACTTTCACCACGCACTCCCTGACCTTCGGTTCTCGGTGTCGGCTGATGTTACGCGTGGACGTTCTATTCGACTTCCGGGCGCAGCGCAGAATAACCATAGTTATTGGAAACGATTTTCATTTGTATTAGGCTTCATTCAGGCGGGAAGGGGTGATCGACGCATGAACGCGGCCGCAATCGGCTTGTCGGCAGTGGTCCTGACCATGGGGATCAGTGCATGCGGCGCCGAGAAGGCCGTCGGCACCCACGAAATGCCCAGTGTGGTCGCTTCGACGGACGTCTGGGGCAGTGTCGCCCACGCGATCGCCGGCGACCACGCGAAGGTGACCTCGATCATCTCCGGTACCGCGGCAGATCCGCATTCCTTCGAAGCCAGTCCCGCCGACGCCACCGCCATCATCGACGCGACCCTGGTCGTCTACAACGGCGGAGGCTACGACCAGTGGGTCGATGACATCCTCACGAGCCATCCGGGCGTGGCGTCGATCGACGCCTACGCACTGCTCGACGCCGCCGCACTCGGCGAACCGGCCCAGGCATCGACCCCGCCGGCGAACGAACACGTCTTCTACGACCTCGACACCGCCAAGGCCGTCGCCGCCGCGGTGGCCGATAGCCTCGCCGGCGACGACCCCAGCCACCGTGCCGACTATCAATCGAATGCCCAGACGTTCAGTCGGGAAGCCGACGCGGTCCGACAGATCGAAACATCAATCCGCACAACGCATCCCGGAGCCACAGTCGTCGCCACCGAGCCGGTTGCCCACTACATGCTGATCGCCGCCGGTCTGGCCGATAAGACGCCGAAGGGATTCACCAGCGCCGTCGAACAGGACACCGACCCCGCGCCGGTCGACGTTGCCGCCATGCTGGATCTGATAGCGGGACGACAGGTAGATGCCGTGCTGATCAACCCGCAGACCGCGACCGCTGTGACGAAAAAGATCCAAGCCGCCGCCGACAGCGCCGGGGTCCCGATCGTCACCATCACCGAAACCCTGCCTGCCGGCACCGATTACCTGGCCTGGCAGCGCGATACCGCCAGCCGGTTGGCCGCCGCGCTGCAGCAGAACTGACGGCCACTGATGGCTCTGGCTCATGAGGTTGTTTCCCTCACCGGTGCCCGGCTCGCCTTCGGCGACCGGGTGCTGTGGGACGACCTCAACTTGACTGTGTCGGCCGGCGAGTTCATCGCGATCCTCGGACCGAATGGAACCGGAAAAACCTCGCTGCTCAAAGTGTTGCTCGGCCAGCTACCGCTCAGTGCCGGCACCGCGCTGGTCGAGGGCTCACCCATCGAGTCCGGCAGCGATCGGATCGGCTATGTCCCGCAACACCGCACCGTCGACCGCGGACTGAGCCTGCGCGGACGCGACCTGGTCCGGTTGGGTATCGACGGCCACCGCTGGGGTCTGGCGCCACTGCGCCGGGCGGATCGGGCGGCGGGCCGACGGGCGGTCGAGCAGGCCCTGGCCTCAGTCCATGCCGGCGCCCTGGCATCGGTCCCGATCGGGGTGATGTCCGGCGGGGAGTTGCAGCGGGTTCGGATCGCACAGGCACTGGCCACCGACCCGGTACTGCTGCTGTGCGATGAACCGCTGCTCAATCTCGACCCGGCCAATGCTCGTCTGGTCGCCGACCTGATCGATCAACGTCGGCGGACAGGCACCGCGGTGATGTTCGTGACCCACGAGGTCAACCCGGTATTGCCGTATATCGACCGGGTGCTCTATCTGGTCAACGGGCGGTTCCGGATCGGCACGGTGGCCGAGGTGATGACGTCCGAGACCCTCTCGGAGTTGTATGGGGCCGACATCCAGGTTGTGCAGGTAGGTAATCGGTACGTCGTTGTCGGCGAGCATTTGGACCATTCCGGACACACCCACGGGCACGCCCATGAATGACAAACTCACCCACCTTTTGCACAACCTGTTCGCATTCGACATCACCGCCGATCTGCTGCGCCGCGACTTCGTGCAGCAGGCTCTTCTCGCCGCCGCCCTGCTGGCCCTGATTGCCGGCCTGATCGGACCATTCATCGTCATGCGGCAGATGTCCTTCGCGGTGCACGGATCCAGTGAGCTCTCACTGACCGGCGCGGCATTCGCCTTGCTGATCGGACTCAACGTTGGGCTCGGCGGACTCGTCGGAAGTGCCTTGGCAGCAATACTTTTCGGCGTCCTCGGGCAACGAGCCAGAGAGCGCGACTCCGCGATCGGAGTGGTGCTCTCCTTCGGTCTTGGCCTGGCTGTGCTGTTCATCCATCTTTATCCCGGACGGTCCGGAACCAGTTTCGCGCTGCTGACCGGTCAGATCGTCGGCGTGGGTTACTCCGGCCTGGCGCTGTTGATCGTCGTGACCGTCCTAGTCATCGCGGTGCTTGCCGTGTGTTACCGGCCACTGCTATTCGCCACCGCGGATCCGGAGGTGGCCGCGGCACGAGGGGTGCCGGTTCGCGCAATGGGCATCATGTTCGCCGCACTGGTCGGTGTCGTCGCCGCGCAGGGCGTACAGATCGTGGGCGCACTGCTGGTGTTGTCATTGCTCATCACGCCGGCCGCCGCGGCCGCACGGGTTTTCTCCTCGCCGGTCGCGACCATCGCAGCGTCGGTGGTATTCGCCGAGTTGGCGGCCGTGGGCGGAATCGTGGCATCGCTGGCGCCGGGCGTACCGGTTTCGGTGTTCGTCACCACCATCTCGTTCGTCATCTACCTGGTGTGCTGGGCCATCAGCCGGCGCCACCACGATCCCGCGGCGGCATAGGCTCAACACGTGCCGCCAATCGATCTCAACGCCGACCTCGCCGAGGGTTTCGGGATCTGGGAACTCGGCGACGACGACGCCATGCTCGATATCGTCACCAGTGCCAATCTCGCCTGTGGTTTCCACGCCGGCAACCCGGTGGGTCTGGCGCGAACCTGTCGGGCCGCGACTGCGCGTGGCGTGCGGATCGGAGCGCAGGTCGGATACTTCGATCTCGCCGGCTTCGGACGTCGCCGGATCGATGTCGCGCCGGCCGAACTGAGTGCCGACGTGATCTATCAAATCGGCGCGCTACAGGCACTGGCCAGAGCAGCCGGTGCGGCATTGGGATACGTCAAACCCCATGGCGCGCTGTACAACACGATCGCCACTGACCGCGACCAGGCACGCGCCGTGGCCGAGGCGGTGCACGCGGCCGATCCTGGCTTGCCGGTGCTCGGGTTAGCCGGTTCGGTGTTCTTCGCCGAGGCTCGGCGATTGGGACTACGAACGGTGGCCGAGGCCTTCGCCGACCGCGCCTATCAGCCCGATGGACAACTCGTACCCCGCAGTGAGCCGGGTGCGGTGCTCCACGACCCGATGCAGATCGCTGAACGAGTGCTCACCATGGTCACAGCGGGGATCACCACCGCCCTCGATGGTTCGACGATCGCCATCGAGGTCGAATCGATTTGTGTGCATGGTGATTCTCCAGGAGCAGTGGGAATCGCCAGTGCCGTACGCGACCGGTTGTTGTCCGAGGGGATCACGTTGGCGGCGTTCACCTGATGCCTGTGAACCCGGATGAATTCGATATCCCCGAGGTCATCGAAGGACTGGGAACCGATCGCGTGGTGCGACCGGTCGGTTCGCTGCCCCAACCCGCCGAGGTGCTGGATCCGTCGGCGCCGGTTCGGTCCCACGAGTTCGAGATCGCGGTGGAACGGCTGTGCCTGGACTCCACCTCGTATCGCACTATCCGCGATCAGGCCGGAGCCGACCCGACGAGGATGGGTGAGCGCATCCTCGAGATCGTTGCGGCGCGGGGCAAGATGCATAACCCGGTCACCGATTCCGGCGGCGTCGCACTGGGCACCGTATCTGCGGTCGGTGCGCGGTTCCCCAACCCGCCACAGATCGGTGACCGAGTGGTCACCCTGGCCTCGCTGACGCTGACTCCCCTGCGACTCGACTCGGTAGTCCGGGTCATGGCGGACTCAGCACAGGTAGAGGTCACCGGCACCGCTTACGTGTGTGCGAGTGCGCCATGGGGGCTGCTGCCCGACGATATGGATATCAACACTGCCGTCGAAATCTACGACGTCTACGGCGCCGCGTCGCATACCGCGCGACTTTCCCCGAAGTCCGGTGTCGTCTACGTGCTGGGCTGTGGTCACGCCGGCAAGCTGGCGATGGCGGCGGCGCGCGACACCATGGACGGCGATTCGACGGTGGTGGCCATCGACGTCGATGAGCGCGCTGTCAGCCGGGTGCGCGATGCAGGGCTCTGCGATATCGGTATCGTCACCGATCTGCAGAACCCGGTGACCGCCCTGGCCGCGCTGCGAGATGCCGGCGCACCACCGGCTGACCTCACCGTCGTGGTGGTCAATGCCGCACGATGCGAACCGTTCTCAATTCTTGCCACTAGGGAACGCGGGACGGTCTTGTTCTTCTCGATGGCGACGAATTTCAGCACCGCCGCACTCACCGCCGATGGGATGGGACACGATGTCACCATGCTGATCGGCAGCGGATACACACCCGACACCGGGAAATACGCGCTCGATCTGGTGCGGCGCACACCGGCGCTGCGCGCCGCAATGGGTGTTGCAAACCTGGGTGGCACACCGTGACCGGCCGGGATTACAAGGAGATGCTGCAATGAGCTGGAACTCAAAGCCCGTCGTCATCACGGCGGCGATCACCGGCGCCGACGTCACACGTGACGATAACCCCAATGTCCCCTACACGCCGACCGAGATCGCCGAATCAAGCCTGCGGTCGGTGGAGGCCGGAGCCGCGATCGTGGCGCTGCACGTACGTGAGGACGATGGCACGCCCAGTGGCCGGCCCGAACTGTTCGTCGCGGTCATTGACCAGATCAGAGCGGGTTCACCCCGGGCGGTGACCAATGTGTCCACTGGCGGATCTAACACGATGAGTATCGAGGACCGGATGGGCGGCCTGCGGGCCAGGCCCGACATGTGTGGCGTGGAGACCGGATCGATGAACTTCGGCGACGAAACGTTCATCACGCCGCCGCCGGCCGCCCGAGAGATCATCGCCCGCGCGCACTCCCAGGGAATTGGGTTGGAGGTGGAGGCGTTCGATGTCGGGCATGTGGTCAGCGCCGTACGCCTCTACGACGAGGGCATCCTGCCCGGCCCACTGCGGATGAATCTGGTCTTCGGTGTGCCGGGCGGAATCGACGCGTCACCGGAGGCCCTCGATGCCATGCTCCGCCCGCTGCCGTCCGACGCATTTTGGACGGTGACGTGTGTCGGGCGTCCGCACGACCGGGTTCTAGCGCTCGGCCTACTCCGCGGCGCCGATGGTGTGCGGACCGGACTTGAGGATGTCGCCTACATCTCCAAGGGTGTTCATGCTCCGTCGAACGATGCGTTAGTGGCCAAACTTGTCGGACTGTCGAAGACTTTGGGCCGCGAGGTCGCCACCATCGAACAATCCCGGGACCTGCTGGGGCTCAGCTAGCGAAATGCGCACCGATTCCGTCAAGGGTTGCTCCCACCAGGTGCCCCAGGGTCGGTAGGTGATATCCACCCTCCTGCACCACCACGGTCGGAAGTTTCAGTGCCCCAAGGATATCGCCGGCTCGGTGATAGCCCTGCAGGGTTACCTGCAGCGGGCTCTCGGGATCGTCGACCGCGGCGTCCACACCGAGCGCGATCACCAACGCGCTGGCACCGAAGTCAGCGGCAGCGTCGGCGGCCCGTTGGACGGCGGAGAGCCACACCTCGTCACCGGACCCGGGTTCCAGTGGCAGGTTGAGATTCCTATCGAGGCCACCGCCGCGGCCCGTCTCGTCGGCGAAGCCGACGTGGTGCGGGAACCAGCCGGTACCGGGGTCGACGTGCACTGAGGTGGTGAACACGTCGGGTCGCTCATAGAAGATCGCCTGGGTGCCGTTGCCGTGATGGGCATCAATATCGATGATGGCGACATTCGCGAAATCGTTCTCGCACAATGCCTGTGCGGCGATAGCGGCATTGTTGAGGTAGCACGATCCGCCGTACGCCGATCTCGTCGCGTGGTGACCCGGAGGTCGCGTCAACGCGTAGGCGCCGGGCGCGCCATTGACAACAAGATCCACGGCGGTACGGGTCGCATAGGTAGCGGCACGGATCGCTCGCCAGCTTCCCGGTCCGATGAGCGTCATCGTGTCGTAGCAGTACACCCCGACCTCGGCAGGCAGTGCCGTCGGCATCCGGGGCGGAAGCCCCTGACGGAGTTCGGCACTGGGGAACAGATACGGCACCACCCGTTGTGCGCCGAGATCGGGGTAACCACCCGCAACCCAGCGGTCCCACACCGTGGCAAGGTAATTGAGCAACTCAGCCGAGTGCACCGCCGTCAGCCAGGCGTCGTCGTATTCGCGTGCGGGCATCATCGGGTGCCCGAGTTCGCGCAGCGCAGCTTCGATGATCGTGACGCGATCGGCGACTTCGGCGGGCGCCGTCGTCATACCGATCCAGATCTCCGCGCCCGGATCGTGGTCGCGGCAGCGTGGGTCGCCGACCACCGGAATCCGCCCCGCCACCCGGGCAGCATGGCACGATGCGGCCATGGGCGGAAGAGTGCGACTGGCGGATTGGTCGGTCGTCATCGGCACCCTCCCCCGGGGACCCACCAACTCGGTGCTGGATGTGCCGGGCGTCGGACTCGGGCATGCCACGGTGATCTCCGACGATGTCGACCCACCGACTGGCGCCGGCATCGCACGCACCGGCGTCACTGTTCTCGACCCGGGCGCAAGTGTTTGGACGGCCCCGGTGCCGGCCGGTGTGGCGGTACTCAACGGCGCCGGCGAACTGACCGGGCGGTCTCAGATCCAGGAATGGGGCCTCATCGAGAGTCCGGTGTTCCTGACATCGACGATGCAGGTGGGCCGGGTCTATGACGCGGCATGCCGGCTACTCATCGCCGAAGAGCCGGACATCGGAGTCGACGACTGGGTCATTCCGATCGTCGGCGAATGCGATGACTCCTGGCTCAACGATGCCCGTCGCATGCACGTGCAGTACGACCATGTCGCCGAGGCACTGGCGGCCGCGCGACGCTCTGTCGGCAGTACC
>Ga0194062_1001336_pt1 | contig 10339 bp, 11 predicted proteins | sample SepL2225m_MetaG_FD_155481 | JGI IMG/M metagenome (GOLD analysis project Ga0194062, IMG submission 155481) | Anoxic zone freshwater microbial communities from boreal shield lake in IISD Experimental Lakes Area, Ontario, Canada - Sep2016-L224-25m | ecosystem: Environmental > Aquatic > Freshwater >... | reverse complement strand
ATTTATTATTATTTTTTTTGAACAAGGCGGTGGAGTATGGAGGAAGTAATCCTTGAAAGTAAGGCGTTAGAGGATTTGCAATATATTGCAAAAATGATGGGTATTAAAGCTATCTCAAAATACGAAAGAGATGAGCTAATTAAAAAGATAATAAAAAAAGGTGGAAAAACTGGCAGTGGAGAAACAGAAATCAACAGTGCTGAAGTTGGGACTAAAAGCGTAAATGCGCCTACCCGTGTTTTAAAGAGAATTGGCATTACTAAAAGTGATCTAAAAGCTCCTGACCTCAAAGAGTCTAATGCAGAAAGCATTGAGGAATCAGAAATTGAACCACTGGAGCAAGATAATTCAGTCAGTATAGACGAGGCTCCTGAAGTATTAAGAAAGTCGAGAAGAGGCAGGCCTGCGAAGTCAACATTGGTTTTGCAAGAAAATAATGACGAATTAAAAGTAGAAGAATTGCAAAACGTTGAAATTAAAGAGCAAAACAATAAACTTTTAGAGGTAAAAACCTCAGAAGTGGAAGAGCCAGAGAACGTTCTGTCAGAACGTACAACCACACAAATAGAAGCCCCTATTAAAAATATAGAAGAAAATCGGCAAGCCGAAGAGCCTGAGAAAAAAGTTTCTGGGCAGCCTGAAATAATAGAAAAGCTTGAACCTAAAATTTTACATAGGCATTTTGAACAAAGAAGGGACAATAACGTAATTCATACCGCAAATAATTTAGAAAAAATTGAAAGCGACGATCCGGTTGAAGGTGTTTTGGAAGTACTACCTGATGGTTATGGATTTCTGAGAAGTGACAATTATTTATCAGGCCCAAAGGATGTTTATGTGTCTCCTTCTCAAATAAGACGTTTTGGATTAAAGACCGGAGACAAAATTAAAGGTAAAGGAAGGATACCAAAAGAAGGCGAAAAATTCCAGGCACTATTATATGTGCAATTTGTGAATGGAGATACTCCTGAAGTAGCAGTTAAAAGAATTGCTTTTGAGCATCTTACTCCAATCTATCCAGATCAAAGAATTAATCTAGAAACAACTTCCAAAGAATTATCTACTAGACTGATCGACTTAATAGCACCTATTGGTAAAGGACAGAGAGGTATGATCGTTTCTCCGCCCAAAGCAGGAAAAACAATTCTACTAAAAAAAGTTGCAAATAGTATTACTGCAAATTACCCAGATATTGAACTTATAGTTTTACTAATAGATGAAAGGCCTGAAGAAGTGACTGATATGCAACGTTCGATAAAGGGAGATGTTATATATTCCACCTTTGATGAAGTTCCTGAACACCATATAAAAGTTGCTGAGATGGTCTTAGAAAGAGCGCAGCGTCTTGTAGAACAAAAAAAAGATGTCGTTATTCTTCTAGATAGTATTACTAGACTTGCAAGAGCTTATAATCTTACGATTCCCCCCACAGGAAGGACACTTTCAGGAGGTCTTGATCCAGGCGCATTACATAAACCTAAGAAATTCTTTGGAGCTGCTAGGAACATTGAATTTGGAGGCAGCTTGACAATATTGGCAACGGCGCTTATTGAAACAGGAAGCAAAATGGACGATGTAATATTTGAAGAATTTAAGGGAACTGGAAACATGGAAATACATCTTGATAGAAAATTGTCTGAGAAGAGAATATTCCCAGCAATTGATATAAACAAATCTGGAACCAGAAGGGAAGAATTATTACTTAGCCAGAGGGAACTTGAGGGTATTTGGTCAATAAGAAAGGCAATAAGTAATATGGGAACGGGCGAGGTTACTGAAATGGTAATTAATAAGCTTGTTCAGATGAGAACGAACGAAGAATTTATCAAAGCCCTTAATATTGCTTACGCAGAAAAATAGTACTTGCGTGTATAGCTCTTTTCTGATAAAATATTCTCTGTCTCTTAAAGACAGTACTGTTCTGATGTAATTTTTAATGATACCATCTTGTGAGTACGATGAAATATAAAATAATAAAATAATTATTGATGTTTGAAAGAAGGTGAATGATAATGAAGGAAGGAATTCATCCAAAATACGGTGAAGCTGTTATTAAATGTGCATGTGGTGAGACTTTTACAACAGGTTCTACTAAAAAAAGTCTTCACGTTGAAATATGTTCAAAATGCCACCCTTTCTTTACCGGAAAACAAAAACTTATTGACATTGGTGGACGTGTAGAGAAGTTTAAAAAGAAATTCGGTATTGTTGATGCAGAGTAATTTTATACACATTTTTAACTAATTTGATTATGTGCAATATTTGAAGAACTGATATCTTAAACTCAGCTTAGTCAAATATTATGTAGTAAATGGTAATCGCCTTTATTATTTGAAAATTATTTTGATACGTGTTAGACTAAAGGCTGAAGGTTAAGCCTTTAGTTTTTTTTATGGCGAGATTATGAACTATGTGCAGTATAGCTGCAAACGGGGGTAAGTATGAAAAAAACAACGATAGGCGGTATGGCATTAATAGAAGGGCTAATGATGATTGGTCCTGAAAATGCAGCCATCGCCGTAAGAAAGCCAGATGGCGAGATTGTAGTTGAAAAAAGACCATTACAAAAAAGCAATAAATTCTATAAATTCCCATTAATTAGAGGAGTTGTAGGGTTTTTCAGGCAGATGGTCATCGGGGTAAAAGCAATAATGTATTCAGCTGAATTTGTTGATGTTGGTGAGGATGAAGAAGTGGAACCCTCAAAGCTAGATAAATTATTTACTAAAATATTTGGCGATAAGATGTCTGATGTACTAATCTATATTACAGTTATAATATCAATAGCTTTTTGTGTAGGACTGTTTATTGTTCTACCAAACATTCTGGCAGGCTTAATGCATTTTAATAAGAGGGCCACAGATGGGCGAATATACTATAATCTTTTTGAGGGACTTATCAAGATAATAATCTTTTTCGGATATTTATCTCTAACTTCAAGGATTAAGGAAATGAAGAGGGTATGGGAGTATCATGGTGCAGAACATAAGACGATTCACTGCTACGAAAATGGTGATGAGTTAACTGTTGATAATATAAAGAAGTATTCCACCAAGCATCCAAGGTGTGGAACCTCATTTCTTTTTATTGTTATCGTAGTTAGTATTATCATATTCTCCTTTTTGCCATGGGGTGGGGTAGCTATGAATGTTTTATCTAGGATCTTACTAATCCCAGTAGTTGCCGCTCTCTCATATGAATTTTTGAGATTTATAGGGAGAAGTGAATGGAAGATAATGAAGATAGTCAACGCTCCTGGATTTTTATTTCAAAGATTTACGACAAGGGAGCCTGATGCAAGTCAGATAGAAGTTGCCATAGTAGCATTTAATAATGTACTATTTACGCAGAAAGATGCTGATAAGTGGTAGAATATGGCACATATTAGCCGGAGAAGCACATGATTTTAAAAGAAGCGCTTGAAAAGGCAATAGATATTTTGAAAAAAGCAAATATTGATGCCCCGGCAATTGAAGCCGGGGTTATCCTATGTCATGTTATAGGCAAAGATAAAGTTTTTTTATATTCTCATCCCGAATGTATTTTGAAGGACGAAACACTTTTTAAGTTTTTTCGATACATAGGTAGGAGGGCCGAAAGGGTACCTTTACAATATATAATCGGGCATCAGGAGTTTATGTCAATTGATTTTATAGTAAATCCTAATGTTCTTATTCCAAGGCATGATACCGAAACATTAGTAGAAGCAATAATAAACTATGCAATGCAACTAAAAGTTAATAGTATTGATATTCTTGATATAGGCACTGGATCTGGCTGCATTGCAATAAGTCTTGCTAAGTTTATTCAAAGCAGCAGCATTATAGCTCTGGATATATCAGAAGAGGCACTTGAAACAGCTAAATTGAATGCAATAAATGCAGGTGTTGAGGGGAAAGTAACATTTCTTAAAGTCGATATATTTGAAATGCTAAATAGATACCAAAAGGAAGTAACAAAGTTTGACATTATAGTATCTAACCCACCATATATAAGCGCCTTAGATATGATAACACTACAACGGGAAGTAAAGGACTTTGAGCCGATCTCAGCTCTATTTGGTGGGGAAGATGGGTTGGATTTTTATAGAGAAATAATTAACAATGGAGATAAATTTTTAAAGGCAAGTGGCCTATTAGCTTTTGAGGTTGGCTATGATCAGGCCTATGAAGTTGCAAACTTGATGGCAAAAAAGTATGGGAACATAAAAATAGAGAAGGACCTAGCTAATATTGATCGTGTTGTTTACGGCGTCCTTGTATAAAGCATAGATCAAGATGCACAAAACAAGGACTATGTACAAGAATGTATACAAAGTCCAAAACAAATCTCTACAAAGGCATATTCATATGGCTTTGAAAAATAGAAGCATATAAAGGAAAAATCTTAGCTAAATCAAAAATGGCATAGATAAATGTATCATAAACAAGCTTATTAGTGAAATTCATGAGATACTGATAATTGACTTATTATCTAGTAATATGTTGTAATGATATTATTACAATAAAGTATAAATCAATATAAAAATCTAAAAAATATATAAATTAATTTTTGAAAGGAGTAGATGCTGTGGGAACGCTGCTATTAGCTGTAGCTATCTTTTTACCCGCACTTAGTGCCGTATTATGTTATGTAGTGAGAAAAGCTATATTCCGTAATGTAATTGTGGTGCTATCTACTTTAATTATGTTCGCAGTGGCCGGAGAGTTTATATCACAAATGTCCGGTTCTGGTGGGAAGCTCGTAATTAATGTAGGGAATGTAGACATCTTAGGTTGGACAATTAAATTTTTGGATATGGCGCTGCTTTTTTATGTAGCGTATATTGGTGTTAAGCTAAGGAAACCGTTAATTGTAGTTTTAACAGCACTTCAATTCGTACCATTTTTTATGTTCGATATTTTCCAAGTTTTTGGTCCTATAAAAGAGATGGAATCAGTATTCGTTATAGACTATCTTTCTCTAGTTATGATTTTACTGGTTTCAATTATTGGTCCAATTATCACAGTTTTTGCGATTGGGTACATGAAGGAACACGAACATCATATAGGTCTTAAAAAATCAAAACAACCTAGGTTCTTTTTTATTCTGTTTGTCTTCTTAGGCGCGATGAACGCACTTGTAATGACAAACAATCTCTCTTGGATGTACTTCTTCTGGGAAGTCACAACACTTTGTTCTTTCCTTCTAATTTCTCATGATGGTAATACAGAGTCTGTTAAAAATGCTGGGAGAGCTTTATGGATAAACCTCTTAGGTGGAGTGGCTTTTATATTTGCAATTATTTTAATTTACAAACAAGTGGGGTCATTATCTATTGAAGATATACTCAACTCCGGTTTTACTGGATTATTACCCATAGGCTTGGGCCTTCTGTGTTTCGCTGGATTTACAAAATCTGCTCAGTTCCCGTTCCAGAGCTGGCTATTAGGTGCCATGGTTGCGCCAACACCAGTCTCGGCACTTTTGCATTCCAGTACAATGGTTAAAGCAGGAGTATATCTAGTAGTGAGATTTGCGCCAGTATTCTCTGGTCATTTATTAGGAAGTGTAGTTGCTTTAGTTGGGGGATTCACATTTGCAGCTGGTTCAGCAATAGCAATCAGTCAGAGAAACGGTAAGCGGGTGCTAGCATACTCAACCATAGCAAATTTAGGATTAATCATTTGTTGTGCAGGGATTGGAACTCCTATTGCTTTGGGCGCTGCAGTGTTGTTGATAATTTTCCATGCCGTCTCAAAAGGTTTGCTTTTCTTATGTATAGGAACTATTGAGCACGGGATAGGAAGTAGAGACATTGAGGACATGCAGGGATTAATGAAGAAAATGCCATTTACAACTATTATAACAGTTATTGGTATGGTTTCCATGCTTCTTCCACCTTTTGGGGTATTAATTACAAAGTGGCTGGCTATAGAGGCCGCAGTTGGCGCACCTTTAGTTCTTATTCTTATTATACTCGGAAGTGCGTTTACTGTAGTTTTTTGGTCAAAATGGATTGGAATAATACTCACAATGTCGTACAAAACTAAATATATTGTTGAAAAGTTAACGCTTTCAATGAAAAGTGCACTTGTGATGCTTCTATTAGCAGTTCTTGGTGCAAGTATAGGGATTGTTCCGTTATATAATAATTTAATAAAACCGTACATTGAAAACATTAAATTGGCAGGTGGACCAAAGCTTTCTGGAGATAGCTTGGGTTTATGGGTACAGGCTACTAAAAATGCAGTAAATGGTGGCTTTGCATCAATATTATTCTTTATAATAATTTTAATTATTATGCTTACAATTCCATATTTCCTCAATAAAACAAAACCAGAAAAAGTTAAGCCACCTTATCTGTGCGGTTTAAACACAGATGATAAAAAGGGAATTGAGTTCTTAAGTGTTGGTGATAAAGTTGAAAATGTTGTAGTTCACAACTATTATATGTTGGGGATTTTTGGCGAGAGCAAATTGACACTTTGGGTCAATTTAATTGCCGGTGCCATTATATTAATAATGTTCGGGGTGGTGATATAAGATGAATGATGTTATAAAGCAAATAATAATCGCGATCATAGTGATTATGACTGCTCCAATAGTAGGTGGTTTTTTAAGCGGGCTTGATAGAGTAATAACTGCTAGGATGCAAAACAGATATGGGCCACCACTAAGGCAGCCTTTTTATGACTTTTTGAAACTAGTGGGAAAAGAGAGAATAACAGTTAATCAAACACAAATGGTATACGTGCTAGGCCACTTATTTTTCGCCGTTGCAAGTGTTGTCATGCTAGTTTTGAAACAGGATATGCTTATGCTGATTTTTATAATGGCATTTTCATCAATATCCTTGGTAATCGGTGCTATGAGCGTACGTTCACCATTTAGTAAAATCGGGGCACAAAGAGAAATTATTCAAATGATGGCATATGAACCAGTATTACTATTAATGGTAGTGGGTGTTTTTCTTACAACAAAAAGTTTTATGATACAGAGCATTTTTGATTATAAGGATCCTCTATTATATAATTTGCCCTTGGTGTTTTTAGCATTTTTGTATGTCCTCACAATAAAGCTGCGAAAATCTCCCTTTGACTTCGCCACCTCACATCATGGTCATCAGGAATTGATTAAGGGATTGACAATAGAATTTTCAGGGCTGCAGTTGGCTATAATAGAACTAACTCATTGGTATGAGCTGGTTTTGTTACTCGGACTAATTAGTCTGTTTTTCGCAAAACCTTTATGGGTAGGAATACTTATTGCGCTTGCATGTTATTTCTTAGAATTGGTTATTGACAATATTAGTGCCAGGGTAACCTGGAAATGGATGCTTAAAGCAACCGGACTGGTCGGTATCGGTGCTGCCATGACAAATATAATTTGGCTTTACCTAAAAAAATAGGACGGTGAACATTATGGGAATTATAGAGAAATCAAGAGTAAAATCACCGTGGGTGATACATTACGATTGCACAAGTTGTAATGGTTGTGATATAGAGATATTGGCATGTCTTACACCTTTATATGATGTAGAACGTTTTGGGATAGTAAATGTCGGAAATCCAAAACATGCAGATGTATTAGTAGTTACTGGATCAGTGAACAAAAGAAATGAAGCTGTATTAAAGAACTTATACAACCAGATGCCTGATCCAAAAGCAGTTGTTGCAGTAGGTGCATGTGCTTGTACGGGAGGGATATTTAAGGAATGCTACAACATCCTTGGAGGAGTAGATAAAGTGCTCCCTGTAGATGTTTATGTCCCCGGTTGCTGTGCAAGACCTGAAGCAATAATTGACGGCATAGTTCTGGCAATGGGTAAAATAAACGAAAAAGAGCAAAATAAACACAAGTCTGAAATGAAGTGATGCCACAGAAAAGCTAGTGAGAAAGAAGCCCATAAGAGTGTCTAGGAGACAAAACTTGTGCCTCCTTTACTGATAGCAGAGGGAACTCTTTAAGCTTTAGAAATTTAAGGAGGAAGTATATGATTGAAAATGTAATTGAGATTTCTGTAGACCAGCTACTTATTGAAGTTCAGAACGCAATGTATGACGAATATAGATTTGTAACCTGTACTTGTGTTGATACAGCTGACGGAAAATTAGACATATATTATCATTTTGATAAGAAGCTAGTGCTAAAAAACTTAAAGATATCAGTTAAGAAGGGCGACGAAGTGCCAAGTGTTTCTAAAATTTATTTTTCTGCTCTACTTGTGGAGAATGAAATGAAAGAATTATTTGGGCTTAATGTTACAAATATTTTAATTGATTATGGTGGACATATGCTACTTTCGGACGATGAACTGACTTCTCCGATGTTAAAGCAGCAAATAGTTATTGTTCAGAAGGGGGAGGAATAAAATGTCTAAGACGGTAATACCTTTTGGGCCTCAACATCCTGTTTTACCAGAGCCAATCCATCTCAAGCTTGTAATGCAGGACGAAAAAGTTTTAGAAGCAATTCCTGCAATAGGTTATGTACACAGGGGATTAGAGAAATTAACAGAGACAAAGGAATATACTGAAAATGTATTTATTGTAGAAAGAATTTGCGGAATATGTAGTTTCATGCATGCTCAAGCATATTGTCAAGGGTTAGAATCACTTATGGGAGTTCAGATACCTGATAGAGCAAAATACCTTAGAGTTATTTGGGGTGAGCTTCACAGAATTCATAGCCATTTACTTTGGCTAGGACTACTTGCTGATTCATTTGGATTTGAAAGTTTATTTATGCAGCTCTGGAGAAACAGAGAAAAAGTAATGGATATAATGGAAGAGACAGCGGGGAGTAGAATAATTATTTCAACAAACCAAGTAGGCGGAACAAGAAGAGATATATCTAAAGAATTGCTAATTAAGATTACAATAATCGTTGATGAAATAAAAGAAGATATGAGACAGGTTGAAAAAGTGTTCTTAAAGGATTATACCGTTAAGCACAGGCTAGTAGGAATAGGGGTATTAACTTCTGAAAAAGCGTATTCCCTTGGAGCAGTAGGCCCAATGGCTCGAGCAAGCGGAATAAAGATGGACTTAAGAATGACAGGTTATGCTGCTTACGGGGAACTTGACTTTGAGCCTGTTGTTGAAAAAGACGGAGACTGTTATGCAAGAACTTCTGTAAGATTGAAGGAAGTATATCAATCCGTTGCACTGATTAAGCAAGCAATAGCAAAAATGCCTGCTGGAGAAATAAGTGTACCTGTAAAAGGCAATCCAACAGGTGAAATAATATCAAGAGTTGAACAGCCAAGGGGAGAGGTGCTTTATTACATGAAGGGAAACGGAACAAAGAAGCTTGATAGACTAAGGATAAGAACGCCAACTTTTGCTAATATTCCAACGCTATTACAAATGCTTCCAGGGAGCCAGCTGGCCGATGTGCCTGTTTTAATACTCACTATAGATCCATGTATAAGCTGTACAGAGAGGTGATCACATATGTTCGATATGATTGGTAATGTATTTAAAAATTTGACTTCAAAACCTGCTACCAGAAAGTATCCCTTTGAGAAAAGGCCTTCTTATAAAAGCACCAGGGGCCGAGTTGGAGGAGTAGGTATTGATGATTGTATTTTTTGTGGCATCTGTAGCAAAAGATGTCCCTCAGATGCAATTAACGTCAATAAACTTGAAAAGTCATGGGAGATAGATCCCTTTAAATGTGTTGTCTGTGGGGTATGCGCAGAAGTATGTCCTAAGAAATGCATATATATGGAGGAGGAATACACCGCATCGGCTTACAATAAGGGGAAGCTTAAGTATACACAGCAGCCTAAACCTGATGTGAAGGTTAGCCAGGAAGTTGTACAAAAATAATAGTATATATATTTTAGGCGGGGATTATATTGTTCCTCGCCTTTAGTTTAGAGGTGGAAGCGATACACGAATATGCCGTAACAAAGGGCTTGGTTAACATAGTAATAGAGGAGGCAAAAAAAGCGAATGCTAATCTCGTAACTGAGATAAGGCTTGTAATAGGAGACCTTTCGTCTATTTTCGATGACTCAGTGCAAATGTACTTTGATATGTTTACCGAAGGGACTTTGGCGGAAGGCGCTAAGCTGGTATTTAGAAGAGTTCCTGCTGAATTCATGTGTAAAGGCTGTCAGCATGTCTTCGTGAAACCGACGAAAGGCTTTGACTGTCCTATGTGTGGCGAAGTAGGAGCGCCGACTGAGAAAGGTAAAGAGTTTTATATAGAGAGTATGGAAGTAGAGTAGTAAGCGAGGGGGTAGTCCGTCGCTTCGCTAGAAAAATTGGAGTACAAAATTCGCTAAAATTACAATAAACGTTAATATGAAAAAACAATAAATCAAATATTTGGATACTGAATATGAAAG
>Ga0194062_1001335_pt1 | contig 10342 bp, 7 predicted proteins | sample SepL2225m_MetaG_FD_155481 | JGI IMG/M metagenome (GOLD analysis project Ga0194062, IMG submission 155481) | Anoxic zone freshwater microbial communities from boreal shield lake in IISD Experimental Lakes Area, Ontario, Canada - Sep2016-L224-25m | ecosystem: Environmental > Aquatic > Freshwater >... | reverse complement strand
GCGGCGGCATCCGCCGCTTCCTGACGCAGACGAGCTTTGGTGGCTATGGCATCGTGATGGGCTTGCACCACTGCACGGGCTTTGTCTAAATCGGCGTTGACTGTGCTTTGTAGTGTGACCGAGGCGTGTGCCTGCATCGCTTGCCAACGGTGCGTATCCGCCGTCAACGTCGCTTCGTAGATCGCATCGAAGGGCAGTCGCGCGTGGCGCGCGATGGCCGCAGCGATCGCGTCGAGTTCCTGTTGCGTGGCGGTGGCCAGACGCTCTAGTTCCAACTGCGCATCGCGTTTTGCGGTCAGGATTTTATAGACCGCATTGTCTTTGCCTCGGGATAAGCGAATCAGCTCGCGGATCCGTTCGGAATCCTGAATCGCCTCCGCCGCGCGTTGGCGAATACGGGTGCTGCCGCCGTCGACCACGAATTGGGCAATGGCGGGTTCACTGGCGGCGCTGAGCGCCTCCGTCAGCCGCGCTTCCTCCGCGGCGAATTCAGCAGACCGGTCCGGCTTGGGCGCTTTGGGTGGGGGCACGGGCACCACGGGAGCGATCGCGACCGGTGGTTTTTTGCCGAACAGCTTCGAAGTAAACGACATGAAAAGTGCCTTGGGGGCGAGAACTTATGTCAATAGTCTACATTGTCTCGATGTGACCATATCGTGACCCGATTCAAGGTCCGGGTGGGTAGCCGGGCAGCCCACCTATTGACCGTCCCGCGGGACGGTCGAATGCCACTCGCGCTGGCGCAGCAACTGCCCGTTTTCATACAGTTCTCGTCGGTAGGACACGAAGAAAGATGATTGGTCGCTAGTCGTATCGAGGATGCCGCGCCAGCGCAGCGTACGGTTCGGCAGTGTCACCACCGTCTCCGCTTCCCCGTGCACGCCACTGTGTTCAGGATGCGCATCGTCGGCGGTGTAGGTCATGCGCTCGTGCACCGTCTCCTGTCCCCAGTCGAAGGTCGAGGCACTGCCCCCACGCCACTCGACGGTGGCGGTCTGGGCGGCAGGGTCATGGCTGGCGGTCCATTGCAGTCCGGGGACATTGGAACTGACATGCAGACCTGCCTCTTCCGCGTCGTCGCTCGGCGCGCCGGCAACGGCGGCGAATTGCGGTGGTGGCAAGACACTTTGTGCTGGCACCACCGGCAGGTCGACCCTCGAGCCCAAGGCGCCACCAAAGCGCAGCGTAGTGCTCATGGGATAGGGTGTCGGCCATACCATCGGCCACATCGCGTTGGACACGGCGATGCGCAGGTGGTGACCGGGTGGGAATACCCACGAGATCAGATGCAGGTCCAGACACAAGGGGTACTCGCGGCCCGGCTCGAGCAGGGTCGGTTCCCGATCGGAGTCGCGCTGGGCGCCGGCAAGACCGGCGCCGGTCACCAAAGTGGTGGTGCCATCGGGTGCGACGTCGGATAAGCGCGCGAACCAATCCGCGGTGGGGGCGCTCGCGCTGGCAGCCAGACACACGCGGGGCCGGCCCAGTATCGAGATATTTTCTTTTAGGGGCGGTGAGTCATAAGTGAGGCTGTAGGCATCCACGGTACGCTGATCGCCCCAGATATCGCCCCACCAGAAGTCGGGGCCACCACTCTCCTGTGTGGCGGCCGGGCGGTAGGCCAGCGTATGCACGCCGGCGGGTGTAGGGGCTTCGTGCAGTGCGTGGTCTGATCCCAAATACAAAGTTTCGTGCCGTAATCCGGCCGGCGGCCAGGCCGCTTCGGCACGCCACTCACCCGGAATGGTGCGCAGCTGTAGATCCGGCGGATACGCATGATTCATGTAGACCGACAACGCGGGCCGGTCCATTGCACGGTTCGCTTCATTCTTCAGCCAATGCGCCCACCACTCGACCGCAATATCCCGCCACTCGATGGCCGGTCCCGGTACCGCTTCATGCGGCTCGCTGTGATTCCAGGGACCCAGCAGGGCACGGATGGGTGAGTGCACTTGCTCGAGCATGCGCGGGATGCTATCTCGGTACCCATCGAGCAGACCGCCAATCAAATACACGGGAATCTTGATCGACGATAACGGGCGCACGGGCGCCTCCCAGAAGGGCCCGTTGCGCGGATGTTCTTTGTAGGCGATGTACCAAGGGGGCGTGTCAAAGCGGGCGGCGAGGCTCGCCTCGTCGGTGGGAAAGTCGGGCGCGCGCGTCATCGAACTCAGCATGTCCACGTTCAGTTCGTATTCGTCCGCATGCATCATGCCGTCGAGGAAATGCACGTCTTCACGAAACAGCTGTTCGGTGGCATCGATTGCGATGATAGCTTTGAGCCCTGGCGGGTTGCGCATCGCCAGCTGGATTGAATTGAAGCCACCCCAGGAGATCCCAAACATGCCGACGCTGCCATTAGACCAAGTCTGATGCGCAAGCCAGGCGATGACAGCTTCGGCATCGAGTTGCTCGCGTTCGGTGTATTCGCGGGCAATCAATTGGCCTTCGCTGCGTCCCGTACCACGGATGTCGACGTGGGCGGAGACAAAGCCATGTTGGGCAAAGTACCGGTGGACGGGGGAGTGATTGCTGGACTCGTCCTTGCGATAGGGCAGGTACTCGAGTACGGCCGCAAAATGCTCCCCACGGGTCTTGGGTTTGGGTGCGTAGAGGGTGGCCGACAGTTTTACACCGTCCGGCAAGGTGATCCAGGCCTCGTGGATGTCGACCTCATAGGTCGCGCTGGGCGTTGGCGGGGGTACTGGCGTGGCGATCGTGGTAGCCGGTGTGGTGAGCGTGAGGATAGAAACGAGCACGAATAGGGAGCGGGCGATGCGCAAGACCATGAATACCTCCGCAGGACGCCGTCGGCCCGGATGGGTCGCTAGCCGACTCATTGTATGCAAAGCGCTGTCGTGGCGCTGCCTGGTGACGGTTGCGTAAAGAACCAGTGCACTGTAGTCGGTCGCCGTGACTAGAATGGCTATACCGCATCCGTCGGTGGGCGACGCGCGGTGTCATCGATGGCGCGGATGGGGTGCAGCGGGGATGCCCAGGCGGTTGCCGGCAAGCAGGAGCAAAGCATGAGTGGCTATCGAGGGAATCCAACGGGTTGGGATATCGGCACGGGTGTCGCGGGGTTTTGCTGGGCAGCCTCTAATGCGCGCGCCGCGGTGCTGCTGCAGCACGGCGTATCGGAATATGCTGAGCGCTATGTGGACCAATACCATCACTTGATTCCGCACCTGAATCAATTGGGACTGAGCGTGTATGCCTTCGATCTGGAAGGCCATGGTCGCTCGCCGGGCCGGCGCGTCGATACGGATGTGGAGACGTCGGTCTTGCATCATTTGGCCGCGCGGGCTTGTTTGGCCACCGCAGCGTTGCCGGTGTTTCTGTTTGGTCACTCGCTTGGCGGCTTGATCACCGCCACGAGTGTGTTGCGCGATCCACAGGGGGTGGTCGGCGTGGTGCTCAGCGCCCCTGCGCTACAAGTGCCAGCGCCGCCATTCCTCGCAGCCCTCGCGCCGCTGTTGGCGCGCTGGCTGCCGCACTTGCCGGTCACCCGCCCCGATCCTAATGGCATCTCGCGCGTGGCGGCGCGGGTACAAGCGGCGATCGCCGATCCGCTGCGCTATCACGGCGCGCTCTACGCGCGTTTGGGGGCGAGCGTATTGGCCACCAGCCAAGCCAACTGGGCGCGATACCCGGCGTGGACGACGCCTGTGCTGGTGCTGCACGGCACGGCCGATCGGTACACCGAGATGGAGGGTAGCCGTCGCTTCATTGCGTGCGTATCGGCTGTGGACAAGACGTTATACCTCGATGAAGGCGGCTATCACGAGTTGCTTAATGATCTTGGTGCCGATCGCGCGCTGCAGGTTGTGCTGGACTGGTTCGAGGCGCGACTGCGGCGGTAGGGCGGCGGGGCTGCGGCGATGGAAACCGTCCGCGCCCGACCCAATCGAGGGTAGGATGCGCCACCGTTCGTACCGGAGTCCTTGTCTGTAATGCTGATGCCCACCCCGGAGGCGGCCGCTCTGCTGGCTGAAGCGCAGGCACTGGCCGATTGCCCCCCCGAACAGATTGCGCGACGCCTTATCGAGCTGCGTCAGCTATACCGCGAGCAGCCGGCCTTGTTCGGCCACCCCACGCAGGCCTTGTTGCGCGCCGCCGCAGAACGGGTCAGCGCCGCCAAGGCGCAGGCCCAGAGTGCGCGCGCCCTGACGGTATTGGCAGAGGTCTTTGGCTACCCGTCCTTCCGCGCCGGGCAACTCGAGATCATCGAGGAAATTCTGGCCGGACGAGATTGTGTCGGGGTCATGCCGACCGGCGCCGGCAAATCCGTGACCTATCAGATCCCCGCCCGGCTCCTTGGCGGCATTACGCTGGTCGTGTCGCCGCTGATTTCGCTGATGAAGGATCAGGTCGATGCTATGCGCGAAGTGGGCATCCGTGCGACGTTTTTGAACTCCTCTTTGGAGGCGGAGGACCGCGCTGAGCGTATCGCGGGGCTGCGCCGTGGCGACTATGAATTGTTGTATGCCGCGCCGGAGGGCATCGATGGGGCGGTCGGCCGCCTGCTCGGTTCCTTGGACTTGCGGCTGATCGCTGTCGATGAGGCCCACTGCATCAGTGAATGGGGCCACGATTTTCGACCCGCGTATCGGAACCTGTCGGGTCTCAAAGAACGCTTTGGTGGCTTGCCCGTGCTCGCCCTGACGGCGACCGCCACCGAGCGGGTGAAGAACGACATCATCGGACAGTTGGCGTTGCGCGAGCCGCACGTGGTGCGCGGCTCGTTCTACCGGCAGAACCTGCGTCTGTATGCCGTCAAGAAGGGTCAGAGTCACGGCACAGGGCAGGGCGTACGCGAGATGATACTTGCTCTCGTTCGGGCGCGGCGCGGAGAGCCGGGCATCGTGTACTGCCTGTCGCGCAAGAGTGCGGACTCGACCGCCGAGTTCTTGGTCAGCAAGGGGATCCGCGCGGCGGCCTATCACGGCGGCATGCGGCCCGAGGCGCGTGCGCAGACGCAGGATCGTTTCATTCGTGACGATGTCGAGGTGGTCTGCGCCACCATTGCGTTTGGTATGGGCATCGACAAGTCGAATGTCCGTTTTGTCATCCACCGTGATATGCCGCGATCGATCGAAGGCTACTACCAAGAGATCGGACGCGCCGGGCGCGATGGTGCGGCATCCGACTGCATCCTGTTTTACTCGTGGGCGGACGTGCTGTCCTTGGAGGCGATGTCCGAGCGCTCGGAGGCTGAGGATCCGGATGTGGTCAACCAGGCGCGGCTCGCGGTGCGGCGCATGTACGACTTGGCCGATGCGGGTGAGTGTTTGTGGCGGCGGTTGGCGGAACATTTCGACGAAGAGATCGCCAACTGTGGGGCCTCCTGAGGCCTGTGTAATGGGCTCGATATCATTCGGCTCGCCGCGGCGGTCCGCGTGCCGGCAAGGCGCCCAATACGCGCGCACGAGTCCGGTGCGGTGGTCGATACGGCGACGACTGATGCGGCCTGTACGGCAGCAACGGATGGAGATCTATTTGACCGCTTGCGGCAGTTGCGCAAGACGCTGGCCGATCAGCGCGGCGTGCCGGCCTATGTCATCTTCAGTGACCGCACTCTCGCCGATATGGCCGCGCGTCGGCCCCGGTCGGGCGCGGCGCTTTTGGAAGTGCACGGCGTGGGCAATGCCAAGCTGATGCAGTACGGCGATGCCTTCCTGGAGGAGATTGGTCGTTCGGAGCGGTGAGTGCGGACCGCATACGCATAGCGTTGCCGGGCAGTGCCGGTGATAATCTGCCGACTAGTCAATCGAAGCTCGCAGGTTTGCGGGTGGGGAGTGCGTATGGCGATCGATATGCAACTGAATGGGAAGCCTTTTTCGGTCACGGTCGACCCGGAGACGCCGCTGCTGTGGGTGCTGCGCGAGCAGGCCGGTCTCACCGGTACTAAATTCGGTTGTGGTATTGGCGCCTGTGGCGCCTGCAGCGTGCATGTCGACGGGCAGATCACGCGCGCCTGCTCGGTGCCGGTGCGGGCGGTGGCGGGCAAGTCCATCACCACGATTGAGGGGCTCGCAGCGCCGGATGGCACGCTGCATGCCGTCCAAGAGGCCTGGTTGGCGGCGCAAGTGCCGCAGTGCGGTTATTGTCAGTCGGGTCAGATCATGGCGGCGGTGGCGTTGATTCGCCGCACCGGCCGGCCCAGCGCGGCGCAGATCGATGAAGCGATGACCAATCTGTGCCGTTGCGGCACCTATCCGCGTATACGCAGTGCCATTCTGGCGGCGACCGGGCAGGCGGCTGCGCAGGGAGCGCCATAATGGGTATCAAGCGCCGAGCATTTTTAATCGGGGGTGCCGCGCTAGTGGGCGGCGGTTTGTTTGCACTGTCCTGGACTGAACGGGCGGCGGCACGCCGTGCGGCGAAGTTGGTCGGCAAAGAGCATGCCGGTGTTTTCCAGACGTGGATCCGGATCGATGCGGACGATACGGTCACCATCTACTCGCCACATGTGGATATGGGCCAAGGCTCCCCGACGGGCCTTGCGCAGATGGCGGCCGATGAGTTGGACGCCGACTGGTCCAAGGTGGTGGTCGAGCCGGCTCCGGCGGACGAGGCCTTTGCGAACGTGCCTTTGGCTGTTGCATTCGGCGGCGGCATGCTGCCATTTCCCGTGCCAGGATTTCTGAAAGGCCTTGAGCAATCCGCTTTCGCGATGGCAGCGCGTCATATGCCCTTGCAGGTGACGGGGGGTTCCTCTGCCGTGCGCATGACGGGACAGAACGGCATGCGGCTGGCCGGTGCAACGGCGCGCAGCGCGCTATTGTTCACCTCCGCACGGCGTCTCGGTGTGCCGGCGTCCGAATTGACCACAGCCCACAGTCAGGTGACCCATGCGGCGAGTGGTCGCGTGCTGCGTTACGGCGAGTTGGCGTCCGAGGCGGCAGAGTACGCCCACTCCGTGACGCCGACCCTCAAGCAGGCGACGCAATTTCGCTTGATCGGCCAACCTTTGCACCGGCTGGATCTGCCGGCCAAGGTCAATGGCCGTGCGCAATATGGCATGGACGTGCAGCTACCCGATCTGCGGGTGGCGACCATCATGGCCGCGCCCGTGCGCGGCGGTCGGCTGGAACACGTGGATGCAGCACCCGCGCTGGCCATTGCCGGGGTGGAGAAAGTAGTCACGCTCGACAATGCCGTTGCCGTCATCGCCACCGGCTATTGGCCGGCGCTAACCGGCCTGCGGGCGCTTTCGCCCTCCTTCTCGGATGGTGGCCAAGGCGCGCTGTCCTCGGCTTCGATCGCCGCGGCCCAAGCGGCGCAGATCAAAGCCGGTAAGCCCAGTGCCCAGAGCGGGCATGGCGATGTGCCGGCAGCACTGACGGCGATTGGTGCGCGGCAACTGGAAGCGGACTATGGTGTGCCGTTTCTGCATCACGCGATGATGGAGCCGTTTGCGCTCACCGCGCATTTGAAAGACGGAAAATTAGAGTTGTGGGGTGGTCTGCAGGATCCCTTGCACAGCCGCAAAGCCGCTGCTGATGCGGCAGGCTTGCCGATCGACGCGGTGACCTTTCATCCGCTGATTCTCGGCGGCTCGTTTGGCCGTCGCTTGCCGGGCTTTTGCGACATCATCAGCCAGGTGGTGCAACTCGCCAAGCAAACACCGTATCCGGTGAAGTTGATTTGGTCGCGCGAGGAGGAGGTCCGACACGGCGCCTACCGGCCGCAGACGGCAGCGCATCTCCAAGCGGCGCTTGGTAGCGATGGAAAAATCCTCGGCTGGGCGATGGACTATGCGCTGGGAGCGGATGCAGCCGGTGAATCGGGTTTCGTCTATGACGTGCCCGCTTTTGCGATGCGTCAGCACGCGTTCACGACCAATCAACAGGACGGCGCGTGGCGCTCGGTGAATTCGAACCAAAATGGCTTTTTCAATGAAAGCTTCATGGACGAGTTGGCCCATGCGGTAGGGGTCGACCCCGTGGAGTTTCGTCGTCAACATCTCAAGCCCGGTTCGCGTCACTTGGCAGTGCTGAATGATGTCGCCGAGCGCAGCGGCTGGGGCTCGCCGTTACCGGCAGGGCGGGGGCGTGGGATTGCCATCGTGGAATCGTTCGTTCAACACCATCGTTGCGAACGTCATTGAGGCGAGTGTGCCCAAGGCCGTCCGCGTGCCCACAAAGTGTGGTCTACGGTCGATTGTGGTCAGGTCGTGAATCCCGATGGGGGCGCGGCGCAAGTCATGGGCGGCATCATCATGGCCTTGTCGTCTGCGATTGATGAGGCGATCACGCTTGAACAGGGCGCGGTGGTGCAATCGAACTTCCATGATTACCCGCTGCTGAAACTGGCCGAGGCACCGACGGTGGAGGTGCATTTCCTCGCCAGCGATGCCGCGATGGGTGGGCTGGGGGAACCCGGTGTTCCGCCGACGGCTCCAGCGCTTGCGAATGCGATTTTTGCAGCCACCGGGCAGCGCATTCGGCAGTTGCCCTTGCGCAACCAGGCCAAGGTCTAGTCATCGCTAGGGCTCGAGCAATGTTCGATTCATTTGTACAAGTTCAGGAGCGACCCCGATGAGTACCGCAACGACCCTATCGATCGACGCACTGATTCCGTTGTCGGCACTGTATGCAGACGCGCTCCAAGGTGCCCTCGAGCCTTGGGGTGTGCGCGAGGGTGCGGATCAAGGTAATCCGCAGACCGCGGGGAGGATTTTGTATACCGGTCACGGCATGCAAACGGGAGTGTGGGAGTGCACTCCGGGTGGTTGGGATACGGTGGATCGTCCGGCAACGGAGGCGATGATTTTTCTAAGCGGTCGAGCGCGTCTCACCACGGCCGGTAGTGAGCCGATGATTTTTCAGGCGGGTGACGCGTTTGTCTTGCCGAAGGGCTGGAACGGACGATGGGAAGTGCTGGAGACTGTTCGCAAGTTCTTCGTGGAAGTGAAATAGAACGGATTTCTTACTTCTGCAGAATGCGAACGATTGCGACACGAATGCAGTTGTCCGGGTCACAGCACCCTACGCCACGCCCGTTAGGGGCGGTCCCAGTGCCGTGTGTCTCGATGACGGGAAAGAGCGAACAAAGAGCGCGCACTCAAGCGCGCAGCGGGGCCAGATCGGCCGCCTCGTCGACTTTCGGGTATATCAGCTCTGTAGAATTTCAAAATCAAGGGCAATTAGCTTAAGTTGGTGTCCTTGGAGCCGGCAGCCGGCCAGTCCTTCATGTCCTACGGTAGACTGAGGCGATGCGCGGGTGTTAATGACTCACACCGGAATTGAATTACCACAGGGATTCTTGAACGCTATGAATACCGCTTCTGGCTTTGTTCCAAGGTTGGTTGTCAAAGCACTTATCACAGTGTTCGCTAGTGTTGCTATTGGCAGCACACCAGACGCAATTTCTCAGACCGTCGCGGTACGTCTCGGACAACTCGTCACCGGAAGAGGTGCGGTCATTCAGGATGCTGTGGTGATCATCGAGAAAGAACGGATCACGGCCGTTGGGTCAGGCGCAGCCGCTGTTCCCGCAGACGCTCGTCTGATCGATCTTCGCCCCCTCACCGGTGTGCCGGGAATGATAGACGCACACACGCACATGACCTTTTACTGGGACAAGGCCTCCGGCTCGAAGCCGTGGACCCAACTCGGCACGCTCAATTCCGCAGTCACCGTTTTTCTGGCCCAGGAAAATGCCCGAAAGACACTCGAAAGTGGTGTCACTACGGTTCGCGATCTCGGGTCATGGGACGGCAACGACATCGCGATGCGGGACCTCATCGAGCGCCGGGCTATGGTAGGCCCGCGAATGTTCGTCGCGGGATGCGGCTTGTCCATCACGTCCGAGCCGTTTCGACCCGGCGCCACCAAGCCCCAACCCTGCCGCGCTGACGGTGTCGCGGAAGTCGAGCGGGCCGCCCGGCAACAACTCGCGGATGGAGCGGACTGGATCAAGATGTACGGATCGACCGGTAGCGATCAGGACGTGACCGGCTTTGAAACCTTCAGTTATGAGGAAATGAAGGCGGCAACCGAAGTGGCTCACAGGGCCGGTAAACGTATTGCGATTCATTCTTACGGACCTGAGGGCGCACGTGATGCGGTTAAGGCCGGTGCCGACTCCGTTGAACATGCCATCGACATTGACGATGCGACCTTCACGGAAATGGTCAAACGCGGCACGGTCTATGTACCGACAGTGGATCACAACCGCTATTACATCGATCACAAGGAGGAATTCGGGTATGACCAGGCCGTAGTGGGCCGGCTGAACAGCTACATCTTGAAAAATGTGGAGACGCTTCGCCGCGCCGTCAAGTTTCACGTCAGGATCGCGATGGGCTCAGATGCCGTATTCACCGGTTTTGGGG
>Ga0194062_1001333_pt1 | contig 10348 bp, 7 predicted proteins | sample SepL2225m_MetaG_FD_155481 | JGI IMG/M metagenome (GOLD analysis project Ga0194062, IMG submission 155481) | Anoxic zone freshwater microbial communities from boreal shield lake in IISD Experimental Lakes Area, Ontario, Canada - Sep2016-L224-25m | ecosystem: Environmental > Aquatic > Freshwater >... | reverse complement strand
GGTGATTCCTGATGTGTTCGGGGATTCCCGCGGATTTTTTCAGGAGACGTTCAAGGCGGAAACTTACCGGGCGGCCGGGATCGGGGTGACCTTTATCCAGGATAACTGGTCGCGGTCCGTCAAGGGCACTCTGAGGGGTCTGCACTACCAGTTGCCGAATCCGCAGGACAAGCTGGTGTGGGTTGTGAAGGGCGAAATCTTTGATGTGGCCGTGGACGTCCGGCTCGGGTCGCCGACGTTCGGGAAATGGGTGGCGGCCATTCTTTCCGAAACGAATCATCACCAGTTTTTTGTTCCCGCCGGCTTCGCGCACGGATTCTGTGTGCTGAGTGATGAGGTGGATTTCATGTACAAGTGCAGTGCGGCCTATTCCCCGAAGGATGAAAAGGGGATTCTGTGGTCCGATCCGGAGCTGGCCATTCCGTGGCCGGTTTCGACGCCGATCCTGTCGAAGCGGGATACGGTGATGAAGCCGCTGGCCGCGATATCGTCCGATGAATTGCCGCGATAATCGACATGGATTCTGAAGCCCTTTATCGTACGTTAGAGAAACGTGTGGGCCGGGCACACCTGGCGCATCGGCTCCATATGCAGTCCCATTGGGTGGCCCGCGTTATGGGGCACGGGCTGACCTATTTCCACATTGAGAACATGCTTTGGCTGCATTGGCTGATCCGGCTTGGCCTGAAACTGACGGGCCTGTATGGGCGGGGCCGCCGCAATGCACTGCATGCGGTGGTGCGCCGGAATCCGGTGGCACTTCCCGGGGTGGGTTCCGGTTTTGAGGGATTTACCATTCTTCAGATTTCTGACCTGCACCTCGACATCAATCCCGGCATGGCCGATGCCATTGCGGCAGTGGTCGAACCCCTGCAGTATGACTTGTGTGTGTTGACCGGCGACTTCAGGTCGCGGACGCATGGCTCGACTAATCCGGTTCTGGAGGCCATAGCGCGCCTCCGCAAGACGTTGCGGGGCGAGGTCTATGCGGTACTGGGCAACCATGATTTCATAGAAATGGTTTCGCCGCTTGAGGAAATGGGCATCCACCTTCTCATGAATGAATCCGTCCAGTTGAAGCGGGGCGACTCGACATTATGCCTGGCAGGTGTGGATGATCCTCATTTTTACGAGGCCGATAACATTCAGAAGGCGGCGGCCAATCTTGAGAAGGGCGTGCCCTCCGTGTTGCTGGCGCATTCGCCGGAGATCTACCGGAAAGCAGCCGCGTGCGGGTTTGATCTGGTGCTTTGCGGCCATACCCATGGCGGCCAGATCTGCCTGCCTGGCGGGGTTCCGCTATTCATCAACGCTCGTGTTCCGCTCCAGATGGTCCGGCGGTCGTGGCAATACCGGGGCATGCAGGGCTACACCTCGGTGGGCGCCGGCTGTTCGGGCGTGGATGTTCGCTTCTGGTGTCGGCCCGAGGTGACGTTGCACACGCTGACTTCTACTCCAGATCCGTCCGCGTCTTGAAGAACCGATCCTGAATCTTCTCCATGTAGAGGTAGATACCGGGAGTCACGAAGAGGGTGATGACCTGGGCGAAGATCATGCCGCCGACTACCACCAGTCCAAGCGGTTTCCTGCTTGCGGCATCGGCGCCGTAGCCCAGTGCGATCGGCATGGCACCGAGAATGGCGCAGAGTCCTGTCATGAGGATGGGACGGAACCGGATGACGCAGGCGCTGTGGATGGCGTCATAGCTGTTCATGCCCTCCGCCTTCCGCTGTAATGCAAAATCCACCATCAGGATGCCGTTCTTAGTGATCAGTCCGAGCAGAACGAAGACCCCGATGTAGGCATAGAGGGAAAGCTGGCTGCCAAACATGAAGAGCGTCAGGAACCCGCCGAACACGGCCACGGGAAGTGTCGTGAGAATGGTGAAGGGGTGGATGTAACTTTCGTACAAGATGCCGAGTACGATGTATTTCAGGAAGATGGCGATCAATAGCAGGAGGCCGAGGCTACTGATGGACTTTTGGAATTCCAGTGCGTCGCCGACAAACCGGCCATGCACGCCGTTGGGCAGCATCTGGTTGGCCTTGGCCTCCACGGCGGAGGTGACCAGACCGAGCGGAACGCCCGGCCAGGCGCTGAAGGAAATTACCGCCGCCTCGTGTTGCTGCGCATGGGGCACATTCTGGGGGCCTGCTTCCTCGGTCCACTTGATGATCGACTTCAAAGGAACGAGTGAGCCGGTGGTGCCCGAGCGAAGATAGAGCAAGGACAGGTTGTCGGGAAGGCGCTGGTTGGATTTCTGGATCTCCGGGATCACCTGATACTGATCCTGATCCGTCGTGAACTGAGCCACGTAGCCCCCTGCAAAAGAAAGGGCGAGCGCCTGTTCAATTGAGGTGGCCGTGATTCCGAGCGCCGACGCCCGGTCACGATCCATCGACACGTTCAGTTTTGGCATGGTGAGCTTGACGCTGTTTTGGAAGGCAAAGGGGATCAGGAATCCGATCTTCCGCATCTCCCGTTCAAGTTCAAGGCCTGCCTTGTAGACGGACTCCCGGTCCAGACCGGTCAGCATATAGCTATACTCGGCGCCAACAGCGGTGGGGTCGCCGCCGGAACTGATCTTGAGAACAGGCATGGCGCGAAGGCCGACAATACCATCGGGAATCATCGCCAATTGCATCATGAATTTCTGGGCGATCTGATCAATGGGGGGGCGCTCAGACGGGGGCTTCAGGCGGATAAAGACAAACCCCATGCTCTGGTCTGCGCCGGGCATGAAGCCCGTGACACTGCCGAGCTTAAGGACATGCGGATCCTTCTTGATCACGGAAGCGACCTTGGCCTGGTAGGCCTGCATCTGTTCCGTCGAGGCGCCCTGGGGCATAATCATGGCTCCGAAAATGAAACTACTGTCGCCCGGCGGCAGGAACGTTTTGGGAATCAGGCCGGGGATGAAATAGAGCGCTGCCGCACCGAAAATACAGGCGGCCCAGGCGACAACGGCCAGCCACTTGTGCCGGAGTTGGAAATGAAGTGCCCGGCTGTATTGGCGGATGAGGGCGGCAATCGTTCCGGTGATCCACTGCTGAACCCGGTTCGGCGCCTTCTCATGGTGGAGGATCCGGGCGCACATCATGGGGGAGAGTGTCAAGGCGAGGACAGTCGAGACGATAATGGCGAAAATGACGGTCAGTGCGAATTCGCGCAGGTTACGCCCGACGGCGCCGGTCATGAACACCAGCGGCATGAAGACGATGATCAGTGCGGCGCTCGTGGAGATGACGGTGAAGGAAATTTCCTTCATGCTTTGGAGGGCTGCCGGAATGGGCTTCATTCCCGCTTCGAGATGGCGAACCGTGTTTTCCAGCACGACGATGGCATCGTCTACCAGAAAGCCGACCGCCAGGATGATGCCCATCAACGACAGGGTATCGAGGTTAAAGCCGCATGGCAGCATGAGGGCGAATGTTCCCAGCAGCGAGATGGGCAGGACAATGCTGGGAATGACCGTTTCCCGGATGCGGCCGAGAAAGAAAAAGATCACCATCACGACCATGATCAGGGCGATGACAACGGTAACCTGAACATCATGAAGCGATTCGCGGATCGGGCCTGCGCCGTTGAACATGGTTTCGAGGTTGATGGTGGAGGGGAGTTCTTTGCGGGCTTCCTCCAAAGCCTGGGTGACTTTGTCGGCCACGGCCACGGTATTGGCTCCGCTGACCCGGGACAGGCGCATGACCACGCATTTTTCGTGGTCGGGCTGGCCGGGCGGACTGTACCGGATGTTCACGATGTCATTGGCGATACTGTCCACGCAGCGGGCGACATCCTTCAGGCGGATCGGGTTGCCCTGGCGGGTGGCGATGATCAGTTCGTCATATTCACGGGCGGTGCGCAACTGCCCTTGAGGCTCGATGGTGTAGGTGCGCGACGCGCCGTTCAGGCTGCCGCCGGGGATGTTGACGGTGCCAGCCTTGAGAGCGAGGGCGAGTTCATCCACCCCGATTTGGTAGGCGGCGAGTTTGGCGGGATCGAACTGGATGCGAACCGCACGCTTGGATCCGAAGGCCTCTACCTTTGAGACTCCGTCAATCATGCTGAGTTTTCGGGCGACGATATGGTTGGCGTAATCATACAGTTCGCCATGGGGCAACGTATCAGAATACATCATCAGATAGTAAATAGGGGAGTCTGATGGATTGAATTTCTGGTAGGTCGGCGGGCTTGGCAGATCCTTTGGGAGATTGTTTTGTGCCCGTGTGATGGCGGCCTGAACGTCCGGCGCCACCAGATCCACATTTCGGTTCAAGTTGAAAGTCAGGGTGATGGTGCTGAAGCCCTGCTTGTTGTCGGAATACATGAACTCCAGGCCAGGCACCTGGGTGAATTCATTTTCAAGCGGCGTGGCGACTGCGGAAGCCATGGTCGCTGGACTGGCGCCGGGATAGGCGACGGTGACCTGGATCACGGGGTAATCAACCGTGGGCAGGCTGTTGACGGGAAGTTGCAGATAAGCCCACACGCCGCCGACCACCAGCAGAACAGTCATCAAAATGGTCATGACAGGACGCCGGACAAACAGTTCAGAAAATGTCATAGTGGTTTCCTCGTTATCGTCAATTTTTCTGGGGTATTTTCGCCGCATCCATCACCATGGCGCCGGGGGTCAGCATGAGCTGGCCCAAGGCAATCACGGCTTCGCCCTCGGCGACTCCGGAAACGATCTGGATCTGATCGTCCTGTCGGATTCCTGTTGTGACAAAGCGTAAGTCGGCCAAGTTGTTGGTTCCGGCCACAAATAGATACGGGCCTGTTTTTCCGAACTGGACAGCGCTTTCGGGAACCAGGATGGCGTCGGGAATCGACGCCACGATAATCCGGATGGTCACAAACTGGTTGGCCCAGAGTTTCAGATCCGGATTGGGCACTTCACCGCGCAGGAGCAGGGTGCCGGTGGTCGGGTTCACCGCGTTATCCATAAACGATAGCGTTCCTGAAAAACTATTGGTGTCGCCCCGTGGGGTGACCTCAACGGTAATGACGCCCCGGGTCATGGCGCTCCGGATGACCGGCAGATGTTGTTCCGAAACCGAGCACTCCAGGCGCAACGGATTGTAGGAGCGGATGTTGATCAGCCGGGTCATGCCTGCTGCCGCGAGGTTCCCCGCATCCACGTAGCGCTTGGAGCAGACGCCGGTCAGCGGCGAGACGACGGTGCATCGTGAGAAGTTGAGGCGTGCCTGATCCAGGGCGGCTTCGTCCATTTTCAACTGGGCTTCCAGGGATGCCACCTTGGTTTTGATGGTGTCAAAGGTGTCGGCGGAAATCAGGTGTTTCTCCAGCAGCGGCTGATTTCGTTGCAGGGTGGAGCGCGCCAGTTCCACATTGGAGCGGTCAACGGCGACCATGCCTTCGGCCTGCTGAACCCGTGACGCGTAATCACGGGCATCAATTTGGAAGAGAGGTTGGCCGTTGGTTACCACGGCCCCTTCCTGAACCAGAATAGTCAGCAGAATCCCGGAAACCTGGGGAACCACATCCACATTCTCCCGATCCTGGGTTGTGCCGTAGGCCGGGATCACGACCGGCAGGGTGGCCTTGGTGGCGTGCGCCATTTTGACTATGACGGGGGGGCGCTGGGGCGGGGCTCCCTTTTTCCCGCAGGCGCTGACGCCAAGGGCCAGTACGCTGATCATCGCGAGTCTTCCCGAAAACTGAAGTAGTGTATTCATGTTGCCGATTCTCCCTTGCGTCCTTATTGTCTTTGCTGTCCTTTGAATATCGTTTCGCCTTTTTCAATGATTCCCGTGGCATGTGCCAGATTTGCCAGGGCGGTGAAGACCTCCTGCCGGGCGGCGATCTGCTGGCTGCGTGCTTGAGATAATTGGTTTTCCGCGATCAACAGGTCGAGGATTGTTTTAACCCCCGTCTTATAACTCTCCAGCGCCATTTCCCAGGCAGAGAAGGAGCTCTTCATCGCCTGGGAGCTGAACTGGTGCTTCTGGAGGGCGGTTTCATAATTCTGGAACCGAGCCCAGATTTCGGCGCTGGCGGCCAGTTCGGCCTGCTTGAGTTGGGCGCGAAGGGCCTCGGTCTGAGCCTCGGCTGTGCGCACGGTGCTCAGGGTTTGAAGCCCGTCAAACAGGTTCCATTTCAAACTCAGGCCGCCCGTATAGGCCCAGTCATCCGACTGGGATGCGCGGTTGTTCAGTCCGTAAAGTTCATAATAATCGCGTGTGGCGGAGGCGGTGCCGTAGAGGGAAGGCCAGCGCGAAGCGCGAGCCACCCGGATGGAGGCCTGTCGCGCGGCAAGTGAGGCTCTCAGCGCGGAAAGATCCGGACGACGAGCCAGGGCCTCATCGATCAGGCGGCGCACGTTTTCTCCGCTGAGCGAGGCGGGTAGGGGCGCTTCGGGAGGGGCGAGGGATATCTGGTTATCGGCGAGAAGTCCCATCGCCTGGGCGAGGAGGCCGCGGGCGATCTGCAACTGACCCCGGGCACCAGTTAAGGTGTAGAGCGATTGATCGTATGCGGTTTGAGCCTGCAGCACATCCAGATCCACGCCGAGCCCCGCATCACGCCGTGTTGTGGCGGCGTCGAGAATGACCTTTGCGTCGAGGGCATTGGTGGTGGCGGCTTCCAAGCCCGCCTGTGCGCTGATGACGGTATAGTAGGCGATTTCCGAATTCAGCAGGGTGTCCTGAATGGCCCGGTTGAAGGCAAAATTCGCGGCATAGACGGTTTGAAGCGCCTGTTCCACCGCCGCACTGCGTCCGCCTCCGAAATTACAGATCAGGTAGCTGAGTTGAAGGCTGGGCCCATAAGACATATTGTTCTGGTCAAAACTTTCAGGACGCGCAGAGGTCGTAACGCGATTCACGCCAACGCCTGCCGTCAAGCTGGGCATGAAATATCCCCGGGCATAGCGGACTTGCTCGGAAGCCGCCCGGGCGTCGTTCCAGGTTTTTCGTGTGGCGGGATTGTTCTGCAGGGCAATATCGGCGATGGCCGATAGGGACTGCGGCTGGGTTAGGTCGGGTGACTGGGCGCGGAGTTCCTGCAACACGGCATCGGGCTTCTGGCTGTTCCCCGGGGGAATCCAGCTTTCGGTCAGGGAGGCCGGAGGAGGTGCCTGCACGCAGCCGGAAAGAAACAGACCACAGACCACAGACCCTAGACCACAGACTTTTAGATTCATTTTGGCGCCTCTCATTTTTTTACAGTTACCGCCGCCCTGAGAACAGTATCCACTAGGGTTTTCACATAAACCGCCGGGGTGGCGGATCGGTAGTTGAAGAGGGTTTCGCACCAGGCGTAGTGCGCAAGCGCACCGAGGAAAAGGTGCGCCTGAATCCGGGGGGAGGTCATGGTTAGCCGTTTTGCGCGGATTTCCGCCGAGAAATAGCGGCACAGCGCGTCCATTTTCTGAACCGGGTGGGGGACTTCGCCGGGGAGATCGTGGTTTGGGATCGTGACGCCACTGGCATTGACCATCATCAGACGCGGCAGAGTCAGGCGGAGTTGTTCCAGAAGCTGTAGGCCGGCCGAACCAAGCGCCTTGCGGGGGTCAGTCTTGCCGACGCTGGCCATCAGGCGTTCTTCCCATGCCGATCCGCCGGCCTCCACTTCCATGGCCGCCAGAAACAGGCCCGCCTTGCTCTTGAAATGCTTGAAGAGCGAGCCCTCCGAGACGCCCGCCTCCCGGGCGATGCTGGCGGTGCCGGCTTGGTAGCCGTCCCGCATAAACACCTTTCGGGCCGCTTCGAGGATCGTTTCCGTCTGAATGGATTTGGGTCGAGCCATGATCGTTTTGTCTTTTCTGAATAAGTAAGCGCTCACTCATTAATAAATTCCGGAGACAAAGTCAAGTGCCCGAAACGGGGGCCTTCATGTTTTTTGGGGATAATGTTTGTCTTCAACTTCACACCATGCTCTACCGGTATCTGCCTCAGGAAGATGACTGATAACGAAATCATTGAGAAGACTGAGGATGGCTCTGTCGCACGAGTCCGGTTCAAGGCCGTCAGTGCCGTGGCAACTCCTCGGGCAATGGAACAAATGGCGGAGAACTATGAGTCAGCCATTGAAAAGTATAATAAGGAGCCTTTGCTCGTCGCCCCGCTGACCATATTGGATTTCCTTTGCATTCATCCCTTTGGCGATGGGAATGGCCGTGTGTCACGATTGCTCACACTCATGACGTTGTATCACTTCGGTTACGATGTGGGGCGATACATCAGCCTCGAACGAATCTTCGAGGAATCCAAGAAAACCTACTATGAAACACTCGAAGCCAGTTCACGGGGTTGGCATCAGGGGAAACGCGATGTCCATCCTTGGCTCAACTATTGTTGGGGTGTGCTTATCCGAGCCTACAAGGAATTGGAAGAACGGGTTGGGACGATCAGAACCGGAAAAGGCTCCAAAACAGAGCAGATCCGATTGGTTGTCGGACGGAAGACGAGGCCCTTCTCCATATCGGACATAGAATCAGACTGCGCCGGAATAAGCCGCGACATGGTGCGGGTTGTGCTTCGTCAGATGCGTAGTGAAGGTCTTCTTACTTCGACAGGACGAGGCCCTGCATCACGCTGGTTAAAAAAATAGGGCGAAATCCGGAAACGTAACACCGTAACAGTGCCCCTCAGGGCGCAGAGCGAAGGATGGCGGAGAGGGTGGGATTTGAAGTCAGTTGGTCTGACTATTCATGCATCATCTTGTATTCATGCATCTTATGCATAATTCAGTTTTGGGTTTTAGGCAGGTAGGTATCCGGTAGGTGTAATTCCTGACCATCCTCGTTCTTCCGTGATTCAGGCCTATCACATTCGCCGTGGACTGCCTGCATGACCGGTATTATAGTCGATTGATATCAAGTGACTGTGGTCAGGAGCAACATGAGCGAGCATCAAACCGTCGAATGGAAAGAGTCGTGGCGAGACGAATACCTCAAGTGGATTTGTGGCTTCGCCAATGCTCAGGGCGGGATGTTGGTCATTGGAAAGAACGACAAAGGCGAACCTGTCGGCCTCCAAAATGCCAAGAAGCTGCTTGAAGACATCCCGAATAAGGTAAGGGACATCCTTGGCATCATGGTGGCGGTGAATTTGCGGGAGGAGGCCGGAAAGGCATATCTGGAGATTGTGGTTGAGTCCTACCCGTATCCCGTGAGCTATAAAGGCGAGTATCACCTGCGCAGTGGGAGTACGAAGCAAGAACTGAAGGGGGCCGCTCTGGATAAGTTCCTGCTCAGGAAACAGGGAAAGCATTGGGATGGGTTGCCGGTGCCTTATGTGACGGTGAAAGACCTCTCAAAGCCGACCATCAGCCTCTTTCGCAAACTGGCGAAACAAAGCCAGAGGTTGGATTCCGCCATCCTGAAGGAATCCACACCCAGTCTCATTGAAAAATTGCGGTTGATGGACGGCTCCTACCTGAAGCGGGCGGCGGTACTGCTGTTCCATCCCGATCCCGAGCGTTTTGTCACGAGTGCGTTCCTGAAGATCGGGTTCTTCCGCACCAACACGGATTTGCTCTATCAGGACGAGATTCACGGTGATCTCTTCACGCAGGTGGAGAAGACGATGGAATTGTTGCTCACGAAATATCTCAAAGCAGGGATCACCTATCAGGGCATTCAGCGGTTTGAGACGTTTCCGGTACCCGAGGCGGCTCTCCGTGAGGCAGTACTCAATGCCATTATCCACAAGGACTACTCATCTGGGGCACCAATTCAGATCAGCGTTTATCCTGACAAGCTCATGCTTTGGAATTCTGGTGAACTCCCTCTTGATTGGACGGTCGCTAAACTGAAAGGCAAACATCCCTCGCAGCCCTTCAATCCGGATGTGGCGAATGTCTTCTTCAGGGCTGGCATGATCGAGGCTTGGGGAAGAGGGATTGAACGGATCATGGAGGCATGTCGAGTGGCCGGAACGCCGAAACCATTGCTCCGTTATGAGCAGACCGGGTTGTGGATTGAGTTCACTTTCCCTGCTCCCGCTCAAGACGTGTCGAATGAGATGACGGGGAAAATGACGGGGAAAATGACGGGGAAAATATCTGACCAGATTCTCGCCCTGCTCCGTGCAGACGGTTTCTTATCAGTCCCCGCTGTTGCTTTGAAGATTGGGAAATCACTTAGTACTGTCGAGAGGGCGATCCGTCGCCTACGCAAGTCAGGCATGATTAAGCGTGTTGGTCCTGATAAAGGCGGTCATTGGGAAGTTATCAGCGTAAAGAATACATAAGAAGGTGAGGAGCCCACGATGATCCCAGAGAAACTGTTGGAAATCATGAAGAAGGACGGAGTTGTTGCAATCGCCACCCTTGGACCTGATGGCCCCCACATGGTCAATACCTGGAATAGCTACCTAAGAAT
>Ga0194062_1001332_pt1 | contig 10355 bp, 6 predicted proteins | sample SepL2225m_MetaG_FD_155481 | JGI IMG/M metagenome (GOLD analysis project Ga0194062, IMG submission 155481) | Anoxic zone freshwater microbial communities from boreal shield lake in IISD Experimental Lakes Area, Ontario, Canada - Sep2016-L224-25m | ecosystem: Environmental > Aquatic > Freshwater >... | reverse complement strand
GTGTATATGAGTAGTATAGTACCCGCCGAGAGGGGCCTTGCCAAGGGAGGTTGGGGGTCAAATTGCGGATAAATCTTGTAAATGTGTTTTATGCCCATAGCGGTTTAGTCGCCAGTCAACAATCACCCCCAAAGCCCCACTCCGTGCGGAACGAGGCCAAGTAAGAATTCACACATGGTCATGTGATTACTTACGCTTACTCCGTCGCAGCAGCAAGCCCGCAGTACCAAGACCCAGCAGACCCAGGCTGGTAGGCTCAGGCACCGTAATGTAGTTATAAGTGAGTGTTACATGCCCGACGGCTTGTGAAGGGTCAGTTTCTGACCTGATGAGCCCAACTTCGCTGACACTGTAAGTCTGGGTGGAGTTGTAGGTTGCGTCAAAGGTACCCAGACCAATAAAGTTAACGGCTGTGACGTCTCTGGGGCCTTCGGTAATGATCAGGCGATTGGCGTAGTTCGGTCCTGCCAGACTGGCGTAATCCTCACCACCAATATTGAAGGTTGTCGTACTGTCGGAGTCGTATTCATTGGGAGCCAGATCAACCCCCAATGTGGAAGAAACCTTGAGGGTCAAATAACTGGCAGGGATATTACTATAGTCATTGATGTTGCTATCCGAGAAGGTAATGACGGCCTGAGCACCCTTGGACATCAGACATGCCACACGGCTGCCACCGTCATTATCCACACGGACCACACCATCCCAAGTCTCTAAATGCGTTTCGAGTGAAACCGAAACCAAGGTTCGGGTTCCCCCCAGAGTATCGAAATATTGGAAGGCATGCGTGAAGTTCTGATCCGGGTAGTGCGCGGCAACATCGAAAGTCTGCACGATTGATGCGGCTTGCGTTGAAATCGTCGCCAGCGCTAATACTGCGGCCATTCCTGCATGCAAAACCTTCATGATCCGAACTCCTCGCGGGCTGTCATGTAACCATTACGTCACAATCCAGACTGCTCCGTGCAGCCTGATTTGAGGTGAATGAACACGTGCATATTAGCAACTTTCAATTCAAAAACAAGGTAAAAAGACAGGAAAAGACTTATTCGAAGGAGGGTAAATACCGGTTGAACCATAAAAAAGCCCTATTCCTTGCGGAACGGGGCTTGGAATAATCGGTTTTGTGTAGTTTGCTTACTTACTCTTCCGCCGACGCAAGAGCAAACCAGCCGCTCCGACTGCCAACAGCGATAGGGTGGTCGGTTCGGGAACGGCAAAGGATACGATGGACAACGGCATGCTGGCATTGGCAGGACCGTTTGATACCACATACCCATGCATACCTTCAGAATCGTTACCATTGATCGTATATTGACCCGCGGCATTGATACTGCCCACGTTGTTCAACGTGAAGATTGTCTGCTGATAAGTTGCATCAGGGTCATTCGAGAAGGCCCACTGGGTCGAACCAACCGGGGACGACTGGGCGGCGATACTGTACACCACCGCGTTATCAGAACTGAGTACCGTCTGACTATTGGCTTTGGTCAACGAAGCTGAGGAAAAATTAGAGGTGATATTAGCGGTAACACCGTACACGTTGGCGGCAGAGAAAATACCGCCTGCCGTAGTGGATGTACCGCTGAGGGCACCATTAAAGTTGACCGTCACCGTGCCGCTACCCTGCGTCGCACCGTAGATGTACCAAATTTCGGTTTCGGTATAGTCTGCACCGGAGTATACAGACGCGGAAGCGCCGCTGACGAGGGTCAGAGCTTGGGTGGCACCACCATCCACTTTCCAAGCGACTGAGGTCACATCACGATTGATGCCTGACCGGAAGCCCAAGCCAACAATCAGGACCTCGTTGGTTCCCACATCAACCGTATGATCAAAATTCTGGGTGGCACTGCGATTCATGCCGGTATTCGAGATGGTGCTGCCCAAGTGTGCGGCGGAAGCCACGCTGCCAACCGCCAGCGCCAAAACCGCTCCCACTCCTGCATGCAAAACCTTCATAATCCGTCTCCTTCTATGACCATGTGACCACTACGCAAGAAATTAGACTGCCACAAGCAGTCCACTTTTCAGATAGTGAACGTTCGCATTGTACCAACTTTCAAACCAACAACAAGAGTAAAAGATATAAAAATATGTAATTATATATAGTATAATAATTGTGCGGAAAACCGGTGTGGTGGAACAATGGTCGTAGGCTTAGAAGACGTGTCGCAAATACATACTAAAAATGTATATTTATACAAAATATTCACATGTATCGCACTTGTATGCGCGAGGCCTAATATTCTGCATTGGTGCAGTTGCTACCCAAAGGAAGACTCTGTGCGTATGACGTTACGGATTGCAATCCTATTCTGCGGGATGTTAGCGCTACCCACAGCCACTCCGGCAGCCGATATCGTTGATGCCGTTATGGTCAGCGACCGCATCCTCATGCTGCGTGTGGTGGATGGAAATGCATTTTATGGCAAACTCGGGACGGTGGGGAAGGACCGCGTGGAGTTATCCCCGCTTGATCTCGTGCGCAGCAGTCAAACCGCCAGCTACAAGATCAGCAGTGATACCGACGCTAATTACTTCCGGCCCCGTCGCCCGGAGCGGATTGGGCGCAAGACCAAGGGGCAAACCTTCGTCATTACCCAGGACCAACGCTACCAGTGGGTCAGTCTGCATGAAATCTACCTGTATCTGGATCGGGCCATGAAGCCCGGAGCCACCTACACCATCAGGGCTGCCGATCTGATGCAGAAATCGGAGAGTGCCCTCATTCCCTTTGAACCCTTGGACAGGCTCTCGCCCACCCTCCATGTTACCCAGCTTGGGTTCGTACCCACGGCCGAGAAAAAGTTTGCGTATGCCTCCGCCTGGTTGGGCGATTTAGGTCCGTTGGACTTGAGTTATATGGAACCAACCCCGTTTTATCTGGTGGATCACACGACCAAGAAAGTCGTTTATACCGGACGGGCCGTGCGGCGCAGCAAAGGCGACGAGCCGATTGATTCGCAGCAACCCGATGAACGCAACCATACCCGAACCCCGGTCTGGGAACTGGATTTCTCATCCTTTCAGCGCCCGGGCAATTATCATGTGACGTGGGATCGTTTGGGCTGCTCCCAACCGTTTGGCATTGTCGATGATATCTACCGCAGCGCCTACATCATGGCCGCACGTGGGGTATACCACCAACGCTGCGGAATCGCGCTGGAAAAGAAATACACCGATTTCACCCACCCGCGTTGCCATCACTACGAGGACCGGACTTTTCTGCAAACCACGCATCGGATGATGGATAAGGTCTATTCGGATGGCAATCCCAAAGCACAGGATCTGTCCACCGGCGTGCGGGTCAAACACTGGGGCGGGTACCACGATGCCGGGGATTGGGACCGCGAAGAAAGTCATCCATATATATCCCACACCTTGCTGCTGGGCTGGGAACTGGCCAGCGATCATTTCGCTGATGGCGAGTTGAATATCCCCGAGGGGGTCAATCGCCTGCCGGATATTATGGATGAGGCCCGCTGGGGCGCGGATTACTACCGGCGGTTACAGAATGAAGATGGGGGCGTGAGTGGCGGGTGCTTTGCCGATAATTGGCCCCGGCCCGGTGAAACCGCTCATACTGACAGCATGCAATATTATGTATACGCCCCCGACCCCGCCGCGACCTTACGTTATGCCGCACTGGCCGCACGCTATGCTTGGTGCCAGGATCGCGTGGGCTTGCGCACGGATTACAACCTCTGGACCGATTCGGCGGAAAAGGCCTGGACCTGGGCGCAGAATAATCTGCAACCCGGTGATGAAGCCAAAATTCGTGATGAACGTCTGCACGCCGCCGCGTGCTTGTTCCGGCTCACCGGCAAAGATATCTACCATCAGCAGTTCCGCGCGGACCTGCAAGTTCACGATGCCCAAACCGCCCCCGTGGTCTGGCCCAAATACGATCAGCGCTGGGGTATCTGGACCTATGCCCTGGCCGAACGTGAAGGGGTGGACCGCACCCTGCGCGAGACCCTGCGGCAGAGTCTGCTTAAATGGGTGCAAGAGGAATATGTCCAAACCACCGAGAAACGCAGCTACCGACAGGCGTATGGCGCCTGGCAACCTTTGACCTGGGGAACACAAAGCGTCCCGCAGGTTTTACCCTTACTTGTAGCGCACAAACTCAGTCAGGATAAACAGTACTTATGGCCGATCCAAACCACCTGTGACGCTGTGCTGGGGGGCAATGCCTTAAATATGTGCTGGATGACCGGCTTTGGAGCCATATCACCGCAACAGATTTTCCACCCCGTAAGTTGGTATGACGATCAAGCGGCGCCTGTGCCGGGGTTATTCGTGATGGGGCCGTATAAATTCTCCGGTTTACCTGACCTGAAGTCCGGTCCTTGGGATGTCAAGTTCATCCACCAGAGTGCCTATCCCACAGCCAAAGATTGGCCTCCGGCAGAACTGTACTTTGAAGCTCGGATAACCCCCGCCCTAAATGAACCTATCGTGCTAAATTCTGCCACCGCAGCCGCCGTATTTGGCTATCTGTCCGCCCCGGCCAAGGGGCGATAATCCGGTATGACGGTCATGCCGGAAGGGTGGTCGGCTGGCTGGCGGATTCCTGAACCGGTTGGGTGGTGGGTGGGGCTTTGCCGCCTGCGGTGATCAAATAGATGCTGGCGATGATACCCAGCAGCACCACGACCGTCAGCCCCAGAATCAAACGCGAACTGGAAGGGGTGTCGGAGGGGGTAAAATCTACGGTAGCCCGTTTCGTCCGGGGGGCCAGCAGGGGATCGGGATTCAGCAGCACGCTTTCGGGATTGAGATAATGGCCGGCCCCCTTACGGGCGGCTTCGATTTGAATGGCGCCGCAGAGCCGGGCCCACATATCCATCGGGATGGCCGCCGATTGGGGCTGGCTGGTGGTGGCTACGGGGCCTTGCGGCATGGCCTGAACCAGCCACGTGATGAAATCCGCGGTTTCCGCCGGGGCTTGGCCTTGGGCAAAGTCGTCCAAACGACTGCGCAGCGCGGCGGAAAGGTAGGCTTCGGCCTGGACGGCGGTGATTCCGCGTTGCAGGGCATAGCCATATAATGTCTCGCGTGCTGGCATTATCGCATCCAGATAGCGATGATAGATCGAGTCCGGCAGTTTTGGGTTGTTACTCATAGCCCATATTTTACGCAATCTATCGCGGCAGGGCTAGCGTACGCCCCCGAGAGGGTCGAGATGAACGAAAAAATGGCAGTTTTACCTTGGGCCCGGGCCGGTCAATCATGGCTGGTCGCCATTGCCCTGATATGTGGAATCGGACTGCTGGTCCATGCCAACAGTCTCGGGGCGGTATTTTTACTCGATGATGTGGATGCAATCCTGAAAAATACCACGATTCGTGATTTGGGCAATCCTGCACAGGTAATGCAACCACCCAGTGCCGGGGTGGCGGTTCAGTATCGGCCGGTGGTAAATGCCTCGCTGGCCGTGAATTATGCCGTGGCGGGTTATCATCCGTGGGCTTATCGCTTGACCAATTTGGCGCTGCATTTGGCCAATGCCGTCGTGTTTTATCTTCTATTACGGCGCTTGCTGCCGGTACCGTGGGGGATGCTGGCCCTATTGATTGCCATCGGGTGGCTGGTACACCCCTTCACGACCGAGCCGGTGGCCTATACCGTGCAACGGACGGAGTCCATGTTTACGCTGGCAACGTTTCTGGTTCTGCTGGGGAGTGTAGGGGCATACCAAGCCCAACAGGGCCGTTTGACCCACGTAATATGGACGGGTGGAGCGATCGTTGCGGGTTTATTGGGCGCGGGGTGTAAAGAGGCGATGGCCGTTGTGCCTTTGCTGGTCATACTCTTGGATCGTGGCTGGTTGTATCCGTCCTGGCGGGCGTGCTGGCGTGAGCGACGCGGGCTGTATATCGGGCTGGGGTTAATCTGGGTGGTGTTGGCCATGCTGATGACCACTGGCTCGGGTACGCGCGGCCCGTCGGCGGGCGTGGGCTTGGGCATGAGTTCTCTCGACTATCTGCAAACCCAAAGCGTGGCGCTGTGGCACTATGTGCGTTTGCTCATTCTGCCCTGGCCGCTGATTGTGGACTATGGCTGGCCGTTGGTGCATGATCCACGGCAATGGCTGCCGGCCCTGCTGGGGTGGGGGGTGGTCGCGGGGCTGGTCTATTGGTTATGGCAACGGTATCGCCCAGTTGCGCTGTGTCTGATCGCGGCAGGACTGGTACTGGCGCCGAGTTCCAGTTTCATACCATTGGTTACGCAAACCATCGCAGAAAAGCGGATGTATCTGCCCAGTGCGTTGGTCTTGCTGGCCGTGGGGTTGGGGTTGGCGAAACTGTGGCAATATTGGGCGGGGAGGCGGCGCTACCGGGTGCTGCTTATCTTGGTGGTGGGGGGCATGGTGATCATGTGGGCCACCCTGACGGTGTGGCGCTATACCACCTACCACGATCCCGTGACGTTATGGCAAGATACCGTGGCGAAGCAGCCCCACCAACCCCGGGCGTGGCTGAATCTGGGTTGGGCCTATTGGCAGCGCGGGGATAAAGCCCAGGCGCGGAAGTGTGCCATGCACGCACAAGCCCAGTTACTCACCGATATTCCCGCGCTCCAAACGCTTTACCTGCCTGAATGTGATCGGCTGCTGACCGCGACGAAGTAATCATAAGACCCATAATAAACAAGGGCACACGTGGTCACGTGTGCCCTTGGGTGTGGTTTTGATTTGCTTCAGCAAACGTTTACTTGGTCACCAGATCCCGGTAATAATCCTGAATCGGCTTCACGCTCCAGTCGCCCGCACACAGTGCCAATATGGCCTGCGTGGCGGCATCGGCGGCGGTCATCGTGGTAATAATCGGTACTTTGCTCAAGGTCGCCAGCGCGCGGATACGGCCTTCATCGGTGCGTGGTCCCTTGGTGGTGGGTGTGTTGATGATCAGATGCACTTCGCGGTTCTTAATGGCGTCCATCAGGTTGGGCCGACCTTCATTGATCTTGTTCACGCGTTCGGCCTTGATGCCGGCGGCGGTCAGGGTCTGATAGGTGCCTTCGGTGGCGATGATGCGGAAACCCGCCTTGGCCAGCCGCTGCGCGATCGGCACCACGGCGCCTTTATCACTGCGCCGCACGGAGACAAACACCGTGCCACTGGTGGGCAAACTGCCACCCGCGGCCATCTGGCTCTTGGCATAGGCGATGGGGAAGTTGGAATCTATACCCATGACTTCGCCGGTACTGCGCATCTCGGGACCGAGAATCACATCCACGCCGGGGAATTTGTTGAACGGAAATACCGACTCTTTTACCGCCACGTGGCTGGTGGGGACGATTTCCTTGACGCCCAATTCTTTGAGCGTCTTGCCCATCATGAGCTTGGCGGCAATCCGCGCCCACGACACGCCGCAGGCCTTGCTGACAAACGGTACGGTCCGCGAAGCGCGGGGGTTGACTTCGAGAATGTAGACCTTGTCTTCCTTGATGGCGTATTGCACGTTCATCAGCCCGCGCACATTCAGTGCCTGGGCAATAGCCAGCGTCTCGCGCCGCACCCGGGCCAAAATCTCCGCCGGCAGACTGAATGGCGGCAGTGAACACGCCGAGTCGCCCGAGTGAATCCCGGCCTCTTCGATATGTTCCATCAAACCGCAGACCATATAATCGGTGCCATCACCGATGCAGTCCACATCCATTTCCGTGGCATCGCCCAGGAAGCGGTCAATCAATACGGGATGCTCGTCGGCCACGGCCACAGCGTATTTGATGTAGTAGTTAAGCTGCTCTTCATTGGATACAATTTCCATCGCCCGGCCCCCGAGCACAAAGCTGGGCCGCACCAGTACGGGATAACCGATCCGGTTGGCCACCGCGCGGGCCTGTTCGGCGCTGCGAGCAATCCCACCTTCAGGCTGGAGCAGATTCAGCTTCTTGATGAGCTGGTTGAACTTGTCACGGTCTTCCGCAGCTTCGATGGATTCCACTGACGTGCCAATAATCGGTACGCCATAATCCTTCAGCCCACGGGCCAGATTCAGCGGGGTCTGCCCGCCGTACTGGACAATCACACCAAATACATTGCCCTGATGCGGCCCGCCGGGGTTCAGCGGTTGGCCATTGAGCCGTTCGACAATATTCAGCACATCTTCCTGCGTCAACGGTTCAAAGAACAGCAAATCAGAAGTGTCATAATCGGTGGAAACCGTTTCCGGGTTCGAGTTGATCATGACCGATTCAAAACCCAGTTCCCGCGCGGCAAACGCCGCCTGCACGCAGCAATAATCGAATTCGATACCCTGACCAATGCGGTTGGGCCCGCCGCCGAGAATAATCACTTTCTTGCGGTCGCTGACGCGAATTTCATCATCCCGCACGGGGTGAATCTGGCCCTGCGCATCGAGCTGATACATCGGGGCTTCGTAGCTGGAATAGTAATATGGCGTGGCGGCTTCAAATTCCGCCGCGCAGGTATCCACCAACTTGTACACCGGCTTGATGCCAAAGCCTTCGCGTACCTTGCGGATTTTCGCGGGGGTGGTGTTCCACACTGCCGCCAACTGCACATCCGAGTAGCCCCATTGCTTGGCCTGTGTGATCAGCCCAACATATTTGTTATCGGTCGCCGTGACCGCCTGAGGACCGGCCGCCACCAGTTCGTCTTCAAAGTCCACCAGTTCCTTGATATGGGTCAGGAACCACGGATCAATATTGGTCAGCTTGAAGACCTGCTCAATGCTGTAGCCCATCTTGAAGGCATAACGCAGGTAATACATCCGACCCTGGGACGGTACCGACAGCTTGCGCCGCAGTGTGTCTTCCGGGATCGGCCATACTGCGGCCGCCTCTTCGCCAGTCTTGACGCGCGTCGCATCCGCACCGCGTTCACCGAGGGTTTTTTCCTGGGTTTCATGCTGCCGGCCCATTTCCTGCAGCCACTTGTCATTCTTGTCCAGCCCCAAGCCAAACCGTTTGATTTCCATCGAACGGATACCCTTCTGCAGGGCTTCCTTGAACGTGCGGCCAATGCTCATGGCTTCGCCCACGCTCTTCATCTGCGTCGTCAGGGTCTCATCGGCATCAGGGAATTTCTCAAACGTCCAGCGCGGAATCTTGACCACCACATAGTCAATCGAAGGCTCGAAGCATGCCACCGTGCGTTTGGTGATATCGTTCTGCAATTCGTCGAGGGTATAACCGATGGCCAATTTCGCGGCGATGCGTGCGATCGGGAACCCCGTGGCCTTACTGGCCAGCGCGGAACTGCGGCTGACCCGCGGATTCATTTCGATCACGACCATATCGCCGTTGACCGGATTGATGGCAAACTGAATATTGGAACCACCCGTTTCCACGCCGACCGCCCGGATGACCGCCAGCGAGGCGTCACGCATCATCTGGTATTCTTTGTCCGACAGCGTCTGGGCCGGGGCGACGGTAATTGAATCGCCGGTATGCACGCCCATGGGGTCGAAGTTTTCAATCGAACAGACAATAACCGCGTTGTCCTTGCGGTCGCGCATCACTTCGAATTCGTATTCTTTCCAGCCGATCAGGCTTTGGTCAATCTGGATTTCGGTGATCATGGACGCATCCAAGCCCCGCTGGGACAGCGTCTCAAACTCTTCCATGTTGTAGGCGATCCCACTGCCGGTGCCGCCCAGTGTGAAGCTGGCGCGGATAATCGCTGGCAACCCCGTATGGCGGATAACTTCGCGGGCCTCGTCCATCGAATGCGCCAGACCCGAAACCGGACACTGCAGGCCGATTTGGCCCATAATCTCTTTGAATTTCTTGCGGTCTTCGCCCCGGTGAATGGCTTCGCGCGTGGCACCGATCATCTGCACGCCATACTTTTCCAGCACGCCCGCATCGGCCAGCGCCACCGAGGTATTCAACCCCGTCTGTCCCCCCAGCGTCGGCAGCAGCGCGTCCGGCCGTTCTTTTTCAATAATCTTCGTGACGGCTTCCACCGTGATCGGCTCGATATAGGTGCGGTCCGCCATTTCCGGATCGGTCATGATCGTGGCGGGGTTGGAGTTGACCAGAATAACAAAATACCCCTCTTCGCGCAGGGCTTTACAGGCCTGCGTGCCCGAGTAGTCAAACTCGCAGCCTTGCCCGATCACGATGGGGCCGGAACCAATGATCAGGATACGATGGATGTCGGTACGTTTAGGCATCGGGCCAAACCTCTCAGCAAGCGGAATAAAATTCGCAGAGTTTTAGCAGAAAATTACCGCCGGGGCCAGCGGCCACGGCGAGATAATTTTTCCCGGCCCACTACATCACCATCTGGTACGTCTCGATGCGTGGTGGGGTGGAGACTAAAGACTCTGTATGGGCTAACAACGAGAGTGTATAAGGTTCGTAAAGATGAATAT
>Ga0194062_1001331_pt1 | contig 10360 bp, 8 predicted proteins | sample SepL2225m_MetaG_FD_155481 | JGI IMG/M metagenome (GOLD analysis project Ga0194062, IMG submission 155481) | Anoxic zone freshwater microbial communities from boreal shield lake in IISD Experimental Lakes Area, Ontario, Canada - Sep2016-L224-25m | ecosystem: Environmental > Aquatic > Freshwater >... | reverse complement strand
TCTCCATAAACACAATAATTCAATCGTTTCAGGGCATATTCCCCGAGCCTTGCACAGTCGGCACACAACTGTTTTCGACCATGAACCCGCTTGCAATACACTCTGATCATCGCGGTCAAAATTTTTTTTTCGGTAATGTTAACCTCTTTCATCTCATTTTATCTGATATCTGCTATCTGACATCTGTCATCTCTTAACAACCGACCATCCGCCCTTAAGACCAAAGATGAACCAGGCCAGGGCAAGTGTTCCCGTTGCAAAGATAGTATCACCGAAGACTCTCATCCAACGGAAAGTCCTGAGAACCGGGTCCTGCATGAATTCGGCTGAACGGGCATACCACATGCCATATTTCACGCTCACCCAAGTCTGGGCAAGGCCAACAGGAAGTACGCTAAGCAATACCATTGCTGCGAGGCCGATATTGATTGCCCAGAAAGCAAATTTGATCCATTTGTCATTCCAGACTTTTTCGGGCTCCATGCTTTTTAGTACAAATAACATAAGTCCGATGCCCAGCATTCCGTACACCCCAAATAATGCAGTATGACCATGAACAGGAGTGGTGTTCAGTCCCTGCATATAATATAACGCAATCGGTGGATTGATAAGGAAACCAAATATGCCGGCACCGACCAGATTCCAGAACGAAACAGCAAGGAAGAAATAAATGGGCCATTTATAACCTTTGATCCAATCGCTGCTTTTTGTAAGTTTCAGGTTTGTATAACCTTCAAACCCGATCAGCACAAGAGGTACCACTTCCAGAGCGCTGAATGTCGCTCCCAACGCAAGGATCGCTACAGGCGTCCCGGTAAAATATAAATGATGGAAAGTACCTATAATACCGCCGGATAAAAAGACGATGGTAGAGAAAAGCACGCCTCCCGTGGCTGTTATCACACGCACTAGTCCCAGGCGTACAAACAGGAATGCAATTGCAACAGTAGCAAACACTTCAAAAAATCCTTCAACCCAGAGATGGACCACCCACCAGCGCCAGTATTCGGCAATAGCTAGATGAGTCTGCCTTCCCCACATCAGCCCTGCCCCGTAAAATACAGCAATAGCTATGGTGGAGATCAAAAACATGGTGAGTAGGCTTCGGTTTTCTGATTTGTTCTTTAAAGCAGGCATAAGTGCCCGCCCCATCAGCACAAGCCATAAAACAAGTCCCACAAAAAGGAAGATCTGCCAGAAACGGCCAAGATCCACGTATTCGTAACCCTGGTGCCCGAACCAGAAATTCTGTATCAGTCCTAAACGCTGCATCACTCCAAGCCACTGGCCTGCAAGGGATCCGACGACAATCACCAGCAATGCAACAAAAAGAAAATTCACTCCCAATACCTGGAATCTTGGTTCTTTACCTGAAACAGCTGGTGCAAGGTAAAGGCCTGTTGCAAGCCAGGAAGTCGCAATCCAGAAAATGGCAAGCTGGATATGCCAGGTTCTTGAGATAGAATAAGGCAGGAAATCGGCCAGAGGCAATCCATAAAAAGCCTGTCCTTCTACACCGTAGTGCGCTGTGATAATACCCATCAGTATCTGAACAAGAATCAGGGCTGTGACAACCCAGAAATATTTTAATGTGGCTTTCATCGAAGGAGTAAATATTCCTCCCAACAAGGGATCTTTTTTTGGAAATTCATGAGCTTCCAGGCTTTCATCCTTTCTTTTGGCATAAAACCATCCCATAAGGCCTATACCTGCAATGAGCATGATCACGCTGAAGCCAGTCCAGAGAATTAAAGCGCTTGTGGCTTTGTTGTCGACCAGTTCTTCCGAAGGCCAGTTGTTGGTGTAACTGATCTCCTGCCCCGGACGGTTTGTTACGCAGGTCCATGAGATCCAGAAGAAAAATGCATTCATTTTAAACATCCTGTCATCCGTCTTGATGGAATTGGGAGGAATGGCATACGCGTCACGAAGACTAGCCTTGGCCGGGTCATTCATAAACAAACCGGCATAGTGTGAGGCGACTTCTTTGATCGCCCTTGCCCTTAATTCCGAAACAATGATCCTGTCGGAAACGGCATCGTAAGTATTAGTGCGAAGCTCCCTCTGAAGTTTCACTTTCATAGCTGCCTGATCCTCGGCCGGGATGTCCTTATATAACTTATGGTATAATGAATCAGCAAGGTAATCGAGAATGATTACCGATTCGCGATGAAGCCAGTCGGCCGACCAGTCAGGCGCAACATAGGAACCGTGACCCCATACCGTGCCAACTTCCTGTCCGCCTACCGATTGCCAGATGTTCTGTCCGTCCTTAATATCCTGACCGGAGAAAAGGACAATGCCCGATGTTGTTACCACCTGCGATGGAATAGGTGGTTTTTCGCGGTATATCTGCCTTCCGAAGAAGATCAACACACCAAAGCAGATCACCATGACTGCTATAAAACCAATCCAGAGTTTTTTTGTTTTCATAAGCGTTTTAGGTTAAAAGTAACATTTAGGTACCCGAATGCGCAAATATACAAAGATTTTTACAAATGGAGCAAAAAAGGAATTATTTTTTAATAAAATAGCTCGTTGAGGTGCTTCGCGTTGATGGAAGATGCGAGCGAAAGCCGCGCCTCATCATCCCTCGTTGTACGGCACTCTCTCCGGCCAACGTAGTCGTGCTATCTTACGGACCTGCTGAAAGATCGCTTCCCTGAGAGTGTCAACATGAAGTTTTTCTGTAGCTGAGATAAAGAGGGAAAAATTTTCTCCCCTGGCCATCCATTGTTTCTCTAGTTCTTCAAGGCTGAGGTTTTTTTTCAACACCGGGCTGAGATCATCGTCGTCCTTTTCTTCGAAGCGGTAAGCATCAATTTTGTTGAACAGCAGAATCACGGGCTTGTCGGAAGCCTTAATATCGGTAAGGGTCTGCTTCACCACATTGATCTGTTCCTCATGGTCGGGATGGCTGATATCGGCTACATGGATCAGAATATCGGCTTCCCTGACTTCATCCAGGGTCGACTTGAACGAATCGATCAGGGTGTGCGGGAGTTTGCGTATAAATCCGACAGTATCGCTCAACAGGAAGGGCTGATTATCGATCACCATTTTGCGCACGGTTGTATCGAGTGTGGCGAACAGTTTATTTTCGGCAAACACATCCGACTTGCTCAGCAGGTTCATCACCGTTGATTTTCCCACATTGGTATACCCGACGAGAGCAACGCGTATCATATCCCTGCGGTGTTTTCTCTGGGTCGTTTTTTGCTTATCTATCTCTTCCAGTTTATCTTTCAGCAGTGAGATCCTGGCGCGGATATGCCGGCGGTCGGTCTCAATCTCCTGTTCGCCGGGTCCCCTTAAACCAATGCCACCCCTTTGTTTCTCCAGATGGGTCCAGCGCCTTGTGAGCCTGGGAAGAAGGTATTCATATTGTGCAAGCTCAACCTGGATCTTCGCATTGAAAGTCTGGGCCCGCTTTGCAAAGATGTCGAGAATGAGACTGCTACGGTCGATGATCCTGCATTTCAACTCACCCTCGATATTCCGGATCTGGCTGGGAGTGAGTTCATCGTCAAACACAGCCATATCGGCCTTATGCGATTCAATATATTCGCGTATCTCATTAAGTTTCCCGCTACCTACATATGTCCTGGGATCAGGATATTCGAGTTTTTGTACGAACTTCTTTAATGCAATACCCCCAGCAGTATCGACCAGAAAAGCCAGCTCTTCCAGGTATTCCATGGTTCGCTCCATATCCTGGAGTTTAGTTGCTACTCCCACCAGGACAGCAGTTTCTTTTACCGGATTTGTATCAAGCATGAATTATGATTATCTTGCAATTAATTTTTTATAAAGATTATTTTATTCATTTTGGTCATTCCGCTGTTCTCAGTTTCCCAACGATAACCTGCATCACCCTTTCTAAGCGGGGAGCATGACCTGTAAACGCCCTAGCCTGGTCAGGGAAGACTTTGCCCGACAGAAACCTTCAGCTTCTTTCGCAAATGTATAACATTACCGAAAACAAAGCACAAAACAATCCGGCGAATGACACCTTAGTATTATCTCTTCAGGAAACCGAAAGATTATTCCTTCCCCTTCGCTTGGGGCAGAACCCGGTTCCAGAGCTCTGCCCTGGGATTAACACCGGTATATAATATATAGGGACTCTCTGGTCTTTCTCACGTCTGGCCTTCAGAATGCATAAAAATATCGTATCTTTATGCACATCGAGACCACAGACTTTTTTCATATCTTTATAGGGTATGTAAAACTTATATTTACTTCATCACTATGTGTCGCTTTATTTGGATACTTTTAAGCTTACCCCTGGCGGTTTTTTCTCAGATCGTCCCTCTTCAGGACCATGATATCCCTCAGGCACTGATATCCCATACCGATATGCTTACTGGTCAGGATTTCAGAGATTACAAGAAAGGCAGCGGAGAAGTTTACCTTGAATATGGGTTCAGAAGCCTGCTTGTTCAGGACCTGCGGTGGAATAACGAACATATCATATTTGAAGCGTATGAGATGGCCGACCCCACTTCAGCCTATGGTATTTATTCAGTCTCCGTACCATTCTGTAAATTACATGACACCCTGACAGCGTTTGACTGCTTCTCAGCCGTGGGTTACCAGGCTGCATACGGAAGGTTTTATCTCCGGATGATCAGTGATGTTCCATCACCCTCCGATAAAGGGTTTTATGCAATAGTTGCCAAGCAATTCATGCGTAATAATCCCGACAGCCTGTTTCAGCTTCCTTCGGTATTTATCCAGGATCTGATCGGCCGTTTTGGCCGTGATCCGTATTGCACCGAGGGAGTGCTCGGGGTTCAGCATACTCCTGTTCCATGGCAGGATCTTTTCACCATGGTCCGCAATACCATGTTCGTGGTCATTCTTCCATTTGAAAGAGATGTTTATTTTGCCAGGATCAGCTTTCCGGGTCAGAGTGACAAGAACACGTTTCTGAAAAGGGCCGGACTTATGAACGGATTTACACCGGTTCAGAGTGCAACAACTACCGATGGGCAATACCGTGAGTTCCGGTCAATAGACGATCTGAATATTTATTTCCTCGAATGCCAGCTACCTTTTCCAATATCATCCATCGTCCCATGAAAAAAAGAAGATTAAGGCTGTCAGCCCTGTTATTTACGGTTGTTTTCCTTGGAATGCATCTGGGATCCTATGCTCAGGATAGCGGGAAGAAAGAGGTCCCTCCCGAAGAAAGAGCTCAGGAGATCACGACCCGTCTGGCAAAGAAAATCCCGATGACCAAAGGGCAGAAGGATTCGGTATCCACGGCCTTTATGCAGCTTCTCGACGATGTGCAGAAATATAATGCAATGAACAATCCCAAGATTCTCGAGTTGCTCATCCATAACCGTGACGAAAAGGTCAAAAAGATTTTGCATGATGATCAGAAGTTCGATCAGTTTCTTCTGATCATGGCCGATATGAGAAAGGAAATGCAGGAGAATCAGGGTCAGCAGCGATATCAGCAGCAGCAACAGCGTCAGGGCGGACAGCGAGGGGGTATGCCTGCCATGCCGGGCGGTGGAATGCCCGGGGGGCGCTAGTTTTAAAAAGGCAGTCTGTCACACAAGTTCATACCTCATGGTATCCTGCTTTATAAAAATGAACAGCAGGATGGTGAATGCCCAGAGGGAAGAGCCCCCATAACTGAAGAATGGCAAAGGAATACCGATAACCGGAAGCAATCCTAGAGCCATGCCGATATTAATCGCAAAATGGATAAAAAAAAGCGAAGCTACTCCGTAGCCATATAACCGGCTGAATTTCGACCGTTGTTTTTCAGCATTCAGAATGATCCGTATCATCAAGCTTAGAAAAAGCGCTACCACGATAAATGAACCGATGAATCCGTGTTCCTCACCCACGGTGCAGAAAATAAAGTCGGTACTTTGTTCGGGTACGAAGTTGTATTTTGTCTGGGTCCCCTGCAGAAATCCCTTGCCAAACATCCTGCCCGAACCAATAGCGATCATCGACTGGTTAACGTTATAACCGGCACCCTTCAGGTCAGTATTGTCGCCAAGAAGCACATTGATACGTTGCTTCTGATGGGGTTCCAGGATGTGGTTTACAGTAAAATTTACCGAGAAGATAAACCCAATAGAAGCCAGAAATACCATCGCGATGACCAGGGTATTATTTGCTCTCCTTTTTAACCTTAGAAAAACTATAAGGGCAAAGGCAAGCAAAACGGCAGAGAGAATGAATTTATTTACAATCAGCGCCAGCACTCCTAAAACGGGCAAAGCCGCAAGAGCAAGAAGTACTAAACCACTCAGCCCGGCCCTGTAAAGCACCAGAACAAAGCAGATAAATACAAGAGCGGAGCCGGTATCATGTTCAAGTAAAATAAGAAGAGCAGGAAGCAGGATGATGGCCAGTGAAGTCATCAGATGCCTTCTGCTTTTCAGGTTCCTTTCAAAATATCCCAGGAACTTCGCCAGAGCCAGGGCTGTGGCCATCTTGGCAAACTCGGCAGGCTGGATTCCGAAGCCCCCTATCTGGAACCATGATTTGGACCCGGAGATCTCACGTCCTGCGAAAATCACAAGCACCAGGCTAATCAGAAAAACCCCGTAGATGAAGTATGAAAACTGTGAAAAGAATTTGGGATCGATGATCAGGGTAATCACAGCCAATACAATAGCAGCGATGATAAACAACAGCTGCTTCCCGTATTTCTGATGCATATCGGTGATTTGCTGGTGGGTGTCGTTAAATACCGCCGCATAAATATTAAGCCAGCCCATGATCACAAGGGCCAGGTAAAGGATGACCATCACCCAGTCAATCCGGTAAAAAACGCCCTTTTCCGACATCAGTTTTGATATTTTTCCCATGGATGAGATCCGCGTTCATGATACGTTCTTCCATTTCCTTTCGTTTGACTGTTCGCCTGAGGTATTTCTCAATCATCAGACTGGCGACCGGGGCTGCCCATTCAGCTCCGTACCCTGCATTTTCGACCACTACCGAGATTGCGATTTTTGAGTTCACTTTGGGAGCGAAGGCAATAAATATGGAGTGGTTCTTACCCTGGGGGTTCTGTGCAGTGCCCGTCTTCCCGCAGAAATCAATACTGTCGATCTTTGAAGCCCGCGCGGTACCCGAGGTGACCACATCAGCCATACCTTCAACAACAATATCAAAATACGCAGGGTTCACGTCAGTGACTTTTTTTTCGGTGAACCCCGGATTTATTGAATCCTTTTGTCCCATCGCCCTGATGATATGGGGGGTAAAGTACCATCCCCGGTTGCTGATAGTTGCAGCCAGGTTTGCCATCTGCAGGGGAGTGATCCCGATCTCGCCCTGCCCTATACCAAGCGAGATGATAGTCATCGACCGCCATCGGTCCTTGCCGTGATACCTGTCGTAATAGGCTGGTGTGGGTATATTGCCGTTGACTTCACCCGGAACATCGAGCCCGAGTTTCTTTCCAAGCCCGAAACTCATCACTTCCTTTCTCCATTTCTCATAAGCCTGGCGGGTGCTTGTATAAACCTTATTGTCGATGATCGATCGGAAGACCCTGCAGAAATAGGTATTGCAGGATATCTGGATTGCACCGATCAGGTTCAGGGGTGAGGGATGCGGATGGCATCCCACCATTTTGCCATTGCCAATGCTGAACCCACCGGGGCATCCGTAAGTCGTTGTAGGGTAAAGAACACCTTCCTGCTGCCCGACCAGGGCATCCACAAGCTTGAATGTTGATCCGGGTGGGTACATGGCCATCAGCGCGCGGTTGAACAAGGGCTGATACACCGTATCGAACACCAGGTTCCTGTAATTTTTTTTCCTGATGTTACCTACGAGTAGATTCGGATCATATGAAGGACTGGTGACCAGACACAGGATCTCACCGGTGGAAGGTTCTATTGCCACAATGCTGCCTTTTTTGTTCATCAACAGCTTTTCACCATATTCCTGCAAATCCTCATCCATTGATGAATACAAGTTGGTGCCGGCATAGGCAAGGGTGTCGTATTTCCCTCCCTGGAAGCTTCCTTTGTCGCGGTTCAGTACATCCACCACCCGGATCTTCATCCCTTTCTCTCCCCTGAGTACCTCCTCGTATGATTTCTCAATCCCGTTAACACCGATATAATCGCCCGATTTGTAGTACGAATTGGATTCAATAATGTCGGGGTTGACTTCTCCGATATACCCGAAAGTATGTGCGGCAATGGGATAAGTGTATTTACGCAAAGTGCGGGACTGAACAAAAAATCCCCGGAAACGGAACAGCTTTTCTTCCAGAAAGCCATAGTTTTCGCGGGTGATCTGAGCTTCAAAGATCGATTGCCTGTAAGGCGAGTAATTACGGGCTTTAGTCAGCCTCCTGATATATTCATCTTTATCGATACCGAGGAGCCGGCAAAGTTCCATGGTGTCGACATTCTTCGCCTGCCTGGGTATGACCATCAGGTCGTATGCCGCCTCATTGTATACAAGTAGTTTCCCGTTACGGTCGAAAATAAGTCCACGGGCAGGAAACTGGGTGATATACCTGAGAACATTGTTGTTGGCCGAAAGAATATATTTGTCGACCAGGATCTGCACGTAAAAAAGCCGGGCAATGAAAATCAGTCCGACAGCAAGGAATATCCCTATGACGATCAACTTCCGGTAAGAAAGAGCCCTCTCCATTATTTCTCAGGGCCTTCTGACGACAATCTCAGGTGTAGTCACTACGTTGCTTTTATGCAAAGCACGGTCATAAATGAACATCGAAAACTGAATCGTGTCATAGACCGGGTGGGGATTCAAGGGAATAGTATCTACAATAAACCCTTTAATGGCTTTATTGGGATCGTCGGGAGTGAGGTTGGGGATACGGGTGTACAGCGGAGGGTTCAGAGTAGTGTCTTTCACAAATGCTCCGTTGCGTTTTTCCCAAATGTCGACATAGTAATTGTAGAAATAAATGCTGGTACTGTCGTAAGGCGGGAAAATATCCCAGGTGTTCAGGCCGATATCGCCGTCCCCGTCCTGGAAAGTAATCGTAAGAACGCCTGTTTTTGCAATCCTCGTCGTGTCGAACATATTGTAATACCCTGCAAAGGCAATCTGGGGGATATCGGAATAGGATTCTTTTTTCATGCACGAGATCAGCAGCAGAGTGCAGATTGCAGCTGGCAGGATAGTATAAAAGACTTTCCGCTTGTTCCCATTTACTCTCATCCGATGCCTGATTTTTAATCTTTCCGGGCCAATTCCCCGCCCCTCTGGGGCGGAACCCGGGTCCAGGGCTTGCCCTGGGATTAATACCTTTTTCTTATCTTTGAACCCTCACAAAGGTATTAAAAATACGTGAATCACGAGCTTGAAATAACCTCAGGGAATCTAAGGGAAAGGATCTTCAATGTTGCCGACGGAGCCGGCTTCGCGGACCTCGCATTGGATATTTACAGGTTCCAGTATAAAAACTGCGAAGTATACCGTGAATTCGCCGATGCCTTATCACGCAAACCCGAACGTGTTCATCAGATTGAAGAGATTCCGTTTATCCCGGTTGAATTGTTCAAATCAAGAGAGGTCATTTGTTCTGGAATGAACCCGCTGCAAGAGTTTCGAAGCAGCGGTACGACGGGTTCAGTCACTAGCCGTCACTTACTCGCCCATCCAGCCATATATGTCACTTCACTGCTGAAATGTTTTTCCCGGGCCTACGGCGAACCCTCGGGTTATACCTTTCTTGCGCTCACACCCCGTCCGGAAGAAAATCCGTTTTCATCCCTGATCTACATGATAAGTAAACTGATGCAGCAGAACGAGGGCCTGCCGCATGGGTTTTTTCTTGATGCGCCTGAAGCGCTCCGGCAAAGACTGAATGATCTTACAGCTTTCTCAGGAAGGATCATCCTGATTGGACTTACTTATGCCCTTCTTGACTTTGCCGAAAAACACTCTTGCGATTACCCGGGAATGGTAGTGATGGAGACCGGAGGGATGAAAGGCCGCCGAAAAGAGATCACACGACCAGAGCTGCATTCGAGGCTCAGGGAAGCATTCTCATCGGCTGAAATTCATTCGGAATACGGAATGACAGAGCTGCTTTCACAGGCTTACTCAAGGGAGGCAGGGGTGTTTATTCCTCCGCCATGGATGAAAGTTTTAGTGAGGGAAGTGAATGATCCGTTCTCATACTGCCAATCAGGCCGCAGTGGGGGGATCAGCATCATCGACCTGGCAAATCTGTATTCCTGTAGCTTTATCGCAACTCAGGACCTGGGAAGGGTAGCGGAAGATGGTAGTTTTGAAGTTTTAGGGCGCTTTGATGCGAGCGATCTCAGGGGCTGCTCTCTCATGATACAGGAATGAGAATATCTGCCGAATCATTCTTTGAAGAATT
>Ga0194062_1001330_pt1 | contig 10363 bp, 3 predicted proteins | sample SepL2225m_MetaG_FD_155481 | JGI IMG/M metagenome (GOLD analysis project Ga0194062, IMG submission 155481) | Anoxic zone freshwater microbial communities from boreal shield lake in IISD Experimental Lakes Area, Ontario, Canada - Sep2016-L224-25m | ecosystem: Environmental > Aquatic > Freshwater >... | reverse complement strand
GGCAGGTTCGTGGCGTGGCGCTCGAGATGCTGGAAGAACTCGGCCTGCGTGGCGCTGCGCAGATGCACCGCGGCCCCGTACTTCGCGTTCCACTCCTGGATGATGCGGCAATACAGCTCGCCGGGCGGGCTGTTATCGGTGTACAGGCCGGAGCCCATCAGCGGCAGGAAATCGTAGGGGTAGCCGCTCGTTTCCAACCACTGGAGGAAGGGCAGCAGCTTGCGCTCGGCGAAGGTGATGTCCTGCACATCGCTGTACGTCCAGGAGCCGGACGAGTCGAAGCCGGGGACGCCGGGATCGCAATCCGGCGTCTGCCCGCCCATCACGCCAAAGAGGTTGGCCTTGTGGTACGCCATGCCGTTCCAGACGAGGATCCGCTTGCCCGAGGGCGACTCCCAGTAGAAGGGCACGTTGAGTTTGCCCAAGGGATTGCCGCCGTGATGCGGGTTGATGTTCATGGAGAGCCAGCGCACCCCGACGTCGGCGAGCGCATCCGCCATGCCCCAGGAGAGCCCGTTGATGTCGCAGTGCATCGCCAGGTGCAGCGGGATCCCTGCCTCGCGGGCAAACCTCACGGCCGGTTGCAGGCTGCGGTGCAGGAGGTCCTGGTTCAGCAGTTCCGTGAAGTGCAGACGACTGGCCGAGAGTTCCATCACACCGCTCTTGAGCGCCCGGACCAGGTCGCGCCGCTCCTGGGCCGTGGCTTTGGCGAGAAACTGCTCGACCTGCCAGAACCCCTCGCAGGTGAACTTGAAGCGGCTGGCTTCGTCGCGCATTTTCTGCTGCGGCGACAGCGCCAGTTGCACGGCCTGCCGTATGAACTGCGCGTGCTGCTCAGCCGTCAGTTCCTGCTTCTCGGTGTACCCGATGTCAATGTGGCTGTGCTGGACGACAAAGATCGTCCAGCGCCGGCTGAGCCCCGTAGGCGCGGGCGTTACTTCGGCCGCGTCACATATGTCTTTCTTTGAATTCATTTTGACTTCTCCTCCATCAACGCAAGGCGGTCACAGGATTTCCGAGACGCTACTTCACCGGCGCCGGCATCGCCTCCCGCTCGCCTATGAGCTTGCCGTTCGCATAGATCTTCCACGCGCCGCTGCCGCCAAATGCCACCACGAGGTGCGTCCAGCCATCTTTCGGAACTGTAAACGGAGCCTGCAGTGTGTAGCCGGTCGTGCGGAAGGCGTCAGCCATGAGCGAATTCGGATCGACCCTCAGGACCAGCCCCCACATCCACACCACCTGGCGGACGATGAGGATGCCCGGCCCCGTCGGCCGCACCCACGCCTCGAGGGTGAGCGCCGCGCTCGCATCCAGGCGCGAATCCGGAGCGACCTCCAACCACCCCTTGCGGGCCAGCCGCACATACTTGCCGTCCTTGTCCTCCACGTGCTCCACCTTGCCCATCACCTTGGCGGCCAGGCCCTGGCCCGCCACGTTCGCATACGCGCCGTCCTTCAGCTCGTCGAACGTCCAGTCCGCTATCAGCCCCTCGTCTTTCGGCTTCTGGCCCGCCGCGTTCGCCGCCGCCTCCTCGGCCGTCAGCACCCTGGCATACAACCGCAAGCGGTCGATGTCGCCCACCATCCCGTCGCGTTCGGTCCCGATGCACAACGGCAGCGTCGACGCGGGGTACACGGCGGGATAATCGCCCACGCCCGCAATTGCGGTCGCCGTGATCGCGGGGTCCGCGTCGCTCGACAGCGTGATGGTCACGGTGCCCGCTTTCGTGCCGGTAAACAAGCCATCCTGGCTGATGGCGCCATCGCCCGGCTGGCGCGCCTGCGCAAAGTGTTGCCCGGCACCATACGCCGTGCCAACATCGATCGAGCCGCCAGGCTTCACACTCCACTTCAGCGGCACGTCGATCTTCTCGTCGTACTGATCCCGCGCCTGCGGCGAATATCGCACGGGGATCCCCACCGGCATCCATACCTCCTGCGGACTGGTCGACAGCCTGGCGAGTTTCGGCTCGCCGAGGGGGCCGTTCGACACATCGAAAAACAACGCAAGGTCCAGGTTCTCGTCAAGGTCGCGCAGCATCTGCTGCTCAACCTCCGGATGATCGGTGTAAGGCTCCACGAGCAACTCGCACTGTGCGCCAGCCTGCACGCGCGTGACGGACGTAGGCTGGGCGTCCAGCAGGCCCCAGTGCGCCACCCTGATCTTTTTGCCGCGATACTTGCCCTGCGCCACCTGCAGCACGTCGTACTCGTGCACCACCAGCGCGTTGCGGTAGGGGGCGATTTCCTCCAGCCTGGGCACCGCCGCTTTCGCAGTCAGCTTGGCGATCAGCCGCGTTCTCCGGATTTGCGGCCTGGCTTTCAGCACCTCGAAATAGGATTTGGAGTTGCCCTGTGCGTCGGCGGCGCTCAACGCCCTGCAGTAGATGGCCACGCCCTCGATCTTGCCGCGCCACAGCGTGCCCATCGGCTCGCGGCCACCGAAGTGCAGCCCCTCCGTGAACGTGGAATTCCGCCAGGGAAGCCGGCCGCTCATGTCCTTCTCCACGGTCAGTTTGCCGTTCAGCCAGCCGCGCAACGTGCCGGACGCGTAACTCACCACCACGTGCTGCGGCTGCTCCGCCGTCACGGGACCCAGCAGCGCGCGCTCGGCCTTCGGCGCGTTATTGCCGTCTTGCAGCGTCAGGGCCACGCTGAGATTGCCCGCCTCCTGATCGAGGGAGAAACTGAAATCGGGGCCGCCGTCGCGGTTGCATCCGATGATGCGCCGCGGTCGGCCGGGCCGCCCCTGGAATGCGTTGGCGGTCGTCAGCGTCGCTTCGAGGCTCCATTCGCCCGTGGTGCGGCAGCGCTCCGTGATGCAGCGGGCCGTGTCGGACGCGTACATTGCCCCGCCCTCCAGCAGCATCGCACCGAAACGGTCAAACCTGGCCTGCCCCCACGGATTCATGCGCACGGGATCGAACCATCCCCGCGCGTTGTCCCTGCAAAAATTCCCCTGGCGTTCCGTCTCCCACAGGAATACCAGCCCCGCGCGGTTTGCCGGCCACGCGGGCTGCAAAACCGGCACTGTATCCTGCACGGGCGGATTCGGCACCTGCGCCAGATCGAATGCCCCTTTCAGCGTGAGCTCGTCGCGGCGGGGGAGCGGCGCCGCCAGCGAGATCAGGAGGTCGCGGGCCAGTGAGCCCGCTTTCAAAGCCGAAACCGGCGTGCCCGACGCCAGCGTGGCGGAGGCGGCATCCAGTTTCATCGGCTCGTCGAACTCCGCCAGCACATGGCGGTCGTCCATCACTCTCAGCGTCATGTGCGGCGGCTGGCGCTTCAGTACCGTCACCGACTGCCGCAGCACCGTCCTTCCTTCCGTGGCGGCTACCGTGTAATCGCCCGGCTTGGAGAAAGTGTGGCGGCCGCTGGCAGCCTTCTCGCGGGCACCGTCGCCGTAATCCCACTCCCACACGCGGCCCGCAAGCTTGTCGGATTTCAACTCCACGGTGAAGGGCGCCTCGCCTTCGAGCAGGCCGTCCGCGAGATCGTTCGCCAGGCCGGCCAGCCAGAAGTCTTCACCCTCGTCGCACGCGCTGCCGGCAAGCGGGTTGCTGGTCACCTGAATCTGTCGGCCGTCGCGCCAGTTGTACAGGACCATGTTGGTCTTCTTCGTGCAGCCGAAGTCCATGCCGTGCGTCATCACCACCCAGCGGTCTGAGTTCACCGCCCAGCGCGGCCGGTAGAAGTACATCCGGCCGTCATGGGGCGCTTCCGCCCACTCGTTGACGTGAAACTGCCGCATCAGCGTGCCCAGGCTCCAATCCCAAATCAGGATGTCCGAGTGCGAATGCGCCATTTCGGTGACGTAGAGGCCGTTCATTGAAACTGCCGTTCCGCAGTTGAGCTCGCGGGTGTTCAGCGTCCTGCCGGGGTCGGAAAAGTCCAGCAATGCGCCAGTCACCGTAAACCGGCCCGACGTCTTCGTCGTGTTGGCGGCCATGCTGAGCTGCCAGATTTTGCGGGGCGCCACGGCTGCCAGTTCGTCTTCGCCGGTCAGCACGTTTACCCTTCTGATCGTGCGCTTGTCGGGAGTATCGTCTTTCTCGAGTGCGTTGAAGACGCCGTCGGGCGACGATCCCTGCTCGGAATAGTAAACCCAGTCGCCCGCAGGCCATTCGATGCCGCTGGCGTTGCGGTTCTTCGTATTCGTCAGCTCACGGAAGTTGGAGCCATCCATGTTCATCACGCACACGTGGCCGTCCAGCTTCAGAAACGCCACCTTGTCGCCGGCAAAGTTGATGCATGCCCCGCGTGCGCGGCCCTGGTAGATGACGGTGCTTTTCGCCACGCGGCCGGCCTTGATGTCGTGCCGCACGAGGTCCCCGAATATCTCCGGCGCCACACCGAAGCCGTGGTCGCCGCCGTCCGCGCGATGCGTCGAGATGGCGATGCCGTCTGGCGCCAGGCTGGCTGCTTCAGTCTGGCTGCAGAATGCCAGCAGGGACAACACTGATAGTGCGATGAACCTTGAAGTCACTGTATTTGTGCACATTTGGAGCTTCACTCTTCGAACCGCAGCTCGCCCCAGTTGCCGGGCTGGAGCTTCAGTTCGAATACGTCGTCGTCTACGATGCCGGTCGACTGGTTGCTCCAGAAGGTGCGCAGCGTGGTCTGCTTGCCTTCGCGATCGCCGTGCGTGGCGCCGAAGTCGCCCGTGGTGGCGAAGCCGGACTTCAGGTGCAGCCCGAGGACGGTCAGTGGAATACTCGCCTCCACGACGTATCCGTTCTGGCGCTTGCGGAGTTCGATTTTTGCGTCCTTGATCACCTCGACGCTGTCGACCACGTAGCCCTTGACGACGCCGGAGCTGAAGGTGCGGGAGTTCGGCCCCTTGCGGTCAGGTGCGACGGGGCGGAAGAGGACGGCCGTGGCCGTGCCTGTCCCGAGCGCAGTCGAGGGGCCCTGGAGATTGCCGAGCGACAGGCGGACGTCTCCGGCAGCGGCCTCGCCGCGACCGGGGGCGGCAGCAGGGTTCAGGGCGATCTGGAAGTCGACGGTATCGCCGCAGGTGTACAGGTATTCGGCGGAGTCGGCGCCGTTGACCCAGGGGGTGGCGTCTTCGACTTCCCATCCGAGATACAGGTTTGTGTCGTCCCACGCCGCCACGGAGGTGACGGACGCGTTGGGTTGCCGACTGTATTGCAGGCGCCGGGCATCGCCGAAGTCGCGGCCGAGGTCGCCGGTGAAGGTGTGGATGGTCTTCTTGCGGATGACCACGTTCGTCGCTCCCGCCTGTGCCTGCTTTCGGGCTCCGGCGGCAAGTTCCGCCGCGATCGCCTCGGCCGGGCTGATCGAGAGGGTGCCTTTCCCCAGTTTCCTGATCGTGTCGAACCCGACTGCCTCGAGGCTCCAGAGGGCGGTCTTGCCGGCCTCGATGTAGATGCGGCCGTCGGGCGCCTGGATGAACGAGCCGCCGAAGTCCTCGCCACCCAACCCTGGCGGGATATCGTCGACGACGGCGCCCGGCAGGGCTTTCTCCGGGTACTTGCGCTTCTGCGAGTCGGGCTGGAACAGCCGTGTCAGGTAGAAGCCGTCTTCGGTGAGGACGTGCCACTCGCCGACGTTGCTATTGATGGCCCAGATCGCGCCGGCGGGTTTCGGCAGCATGGCATTACCGACAATTCCGAACGCTCCGCGGATGAGGCCGGTGGCCGGGCCGGGGGCGCGGTGCGAGCCGTGCACGCCGCTCCAGGGGTTGGGATAGGTCCACCGCAGTTTCCCGGCGGCGGCATCGTAGCAGCGGAAGGCGCTTCCATCGGGATGCTCGTGGTCCACCGACAGCACCAGGCGGTTGTCGGGCGAGGAGAGCGGTCCGCTCATCAGCGGAAGTTGGCTGGCAGTCTTCAGGTCATAGACCGGCGCCCCGCACTGGGTGAACCCGCCGACGCGCACGCCAAGCGTCTTGTCGCGGCCGGTGCCGTAGAACGTAAGGTCGGTGTTCAGGTTCAGCGACCATAGCTGGTAGCCGCCGACGGCAAGTTGCCCGGGCAGCGACTGAACCTCCTCGGGCTGCTGCTTCTGGTCGCCATCGGCGTCGGCCCAGAAGAGGGTCTTGCCCTGGTCTCCCACGATGGAGGCGCGGAAGGCGTAGTTGCCTTCGCCGAGGCGCTCGTAGATGCGGATCTGGGGGGGGGCGCCCGCGCCCCAGACCTTGCCGCTGAAGGTGACGCCGAGGTACTGCTTGCCATTGGAGCCGTCGCAGAAGCGGGCAGCCCCGTGGTAGATGTCGTCGGTGATCATCCCCAGCAGCTTGGCGCGGCCGGTTTTCGGGTCGATCCGCCACTCGCAGCCCTCGCCGACCAGCAGGCCCGGATCGCGCGGGTTCACCGTGCCGCCGCTGGCGCCGTAGTGCGTGGGGCCGAAGTATTCCTTGAGAAGTTCGCCGGTGCGCGTGTCGAACGTGGCGAATCGCTTGGGCAGCCCGGTCTCCGCCACCCAGAGCCTGTTAAGCCGGTCGACCGTCAGGCCCCAGGTGGAGGTCAGCCGATAAGGATTCCAGGGGCCCGGGGCGTGCCCGCCCGGCTCGCCGATCTTGCGCAGCAGCTTGCCTTCAGGACTGTAGACGAGCACCTGGTTGTTGCTCCACTGCTTGTCGATGACCACCGAGACGTAGATGTTGCGGTCGCTGTCGGCCGCGAGGGCGCCGGGGGAATCCAGCCCTTCGACCAGCAGGCGGCTCTCGCCCGTCCGCGGGTTCAGCGCCAGGATCTTCGTGCGTTCCGAGAGAACATAGAAGAGGTCGTCGCTGACCACCACGATCCGGCCCGGCACCTTCACGGGGATCGTCTTGACGAGCGAGAGCGTCTTCGCGTCCATCACGGCAATGACATTCGACTGCATCGGCTTGAGGAAATCAGGGAAGGCCTTCTCGAGGAAGCGGCGGTTGGCCTCGGCCAGTTGGTCGGGCGTCAGCTTGTCCCCGCCTTCAACGAAACGCTTTTCCGAGAGCATGGCGGCGAGCGCGTTGGCGGCCACTTCGCGGACGTCCGGGGTGTAATAGTTGGGCCCTTTCAGCGCCTCGTCTTCCGGCTGGTTTCCCTGCAGCCACTTCGTGACGATGCCACGCTCGCGGTCGCCGAGGCGACCCCAGATCGCCGCGGCAAGAGGATCCTTCTTTTCGGCGAGTTGCGTCACCTGCGTGAAGAACTTGCGCCAGTCGGTGATCTCGGAGCGGCGCACCGTCCAGCCCGAGAACGCGAGGTAGAGCTTCCCGCCGTGGGCGGCAAACCCGTCATGCGGCCACAGCCTGAGCTGGTCGGGCAGGTTCACCCCGTCGCCCCAGAGGTCGCCGATGCGCAGATCGGTCACACCGCGCCCCGGCCAGGGCAGGCGCTTGCCGTCCGCGGTGTCCAGGTGGTGGAGGATCTTCCCGTTGCAGTAGTAGACGTCGCCGGTGACGGCATCGCAGGCGATCATCGTGCAGCCATCGAAGCCCTGCCCTGAGCCCCACTGGACGCTGCCGTCCAGGTCCACCGCGACGATCGCCTTGCCCGCTTCCGAGCCGGCCCAGCCCAGGTACATCCGCTTGCCGTCAGAGGCCACGGCGACCGCCATGGCTTGGTCGCCTCCCCAGTAGGAGGTCGGGCTGATGTCCCAGGGGCCGTTGCCTTCGTGGCAGGCCCAGCCTTTGAAGCGCAGGCCGATGCCCTTGTGCCAGATCGCGCGCCACGTGTAGGCGCCGGACGCCACCGCTTTGTTTGGCGATCCCATGTGCGGGTTGTTCAGGGCGTCCCACGCAACGACCTGCTTGCCTTTGGGGAAAGACTCGCAGGCCAGAAGCTGCCGGACGACCTGCCCCTGGCTGTTGAAAATGTTCAGAGACACGTAGCCATCTTCGGGCATCGTGAAGCGGATGCTTTTGATCGCGTCCCGATCCTGTTCAGCGGTGCAGATGCCGCCTGCGGCTGCCCAGACAGCGGCCAGAAAAACGCGTTTCCATAAAATCAGGATATCATTACTCATTGCCTTTGGTCTGCCTTTCCTGGGCTTGTTTGCTGTATACGGTGCCGTGTGCGCCGGCCTTCGCGGCAAAGCGGCGCTTGATGACGTCGAAGACCTGCTTGGGCCGGCGATGCTCGTCCACCGCCCCCTTGTTGTTCATGCAGCGGGGGCGCCCGCCCCACATCACTTCGTCGACCCGCACATCGCAGTATTGCCAGACGAAAACCCCCGCGACCCGCGGGTGGTTCAGCACGCACCCGAGCTGTTCGTCGAGGATGTCCAGGCTGAAGGTCTTGCGCACGACATGTTGCTGAAACATCCGGTCCATTCTATTTTACCTCCGCGCCCAGCGGCGCTTCCAATCTTGATGATCGTCTCATGGAGCACCGCTCAGTTCTTGACGATCAGCCGAGGCGGCTCCATGAGGCCGCAGGGCACGAGTTGGTAGTGGTCCACCCAGGCGTTGCCGGTTGATGCAAACTCGCTTGGTCCGGTCCAGATCGGGGACTTCACCGAGTTGTGCAGGGGGCCGTGCGAATTGCGACGGTGGCCGATGACCTCGATCATCAATTGCGCCGGACCATCGCCGATCAGGTCGGTGAGGTCCAGTTCGTTGGGTTCCCAGGCGATGATGCCGGCATCCCTGCCGTTCACGCCAATGCGCACGGCCACGCCGCGGTAGGCCGGCACCTCGACGAAAAGGCGCTCGCCTGGCTTGAGCTCCGGGTGGATGGTCTCCAGGTAGGCGACATGGCCGGAGTAGAAGGGAAGCCCCTGCTCAACCCAATCGCCGCAGCGGAGCGTGGATACGGGCGCGCCGATCTCGGCGTCCTTCAGTTGATTCTTCAGGTTGACTGCGAAATGGCCAAGCAGGTAGGCGGTCTCCAGCCCGGAATGGCCGGCGCCGTACGCGCAGGTCATCGTCACCTCGTTCCGTCCGGTCCTGAGGAGCGACGGCCGGAACGGGATCTTGCGCAGGGAGCGGTCGCACCACCAGCCGCACTCGGAGTCCATGTCCAGCGGCACCCCGTTGACGGCAATGGTGAACGACTCGGGCCGCTCGATGGCCAGGTGCATCGCCCCAGAGGGGATCTGGGCGACCTCGAACGAGTAGGCGAGCGCGACCGGCGTTGTCGCGGCCGGCTTGCCCGGCTTCTTGCCGCCGCGGCGGGGGGTGCCGCAGGCCTGCCGGACGAGGGCGCCAATGCGGAGGATCTCCTCGCGATCCTGCCATTCCCCGTTGCCGATCCTGAATGCCGCGCGATCGAGGACCAGCACGTTGTCCTCCGAGAGCGACACGCGCCAGGACGCCGGCGCGAGCGGCGTGACGGAGACCGGCGTCAGCCTGGGACGCCTCGGGAACGCGTCAGCCCCGGCCTTCTTCGGCAGGACGTACAGACGACTCCCCAGCGGAGGCAGGGAGGTGCTGATCCGCCAGCCGGCTTCCCAGCGCTGGGCGTCGGCCGAGTAGATGGCGCCGGTTTCCGGATCGAGTTCGAGCGGGACGCCGGCCGTGTCCAGGTGGACGCTGATCATCGCCTGCGCGAAGCCGGCCCTGCACTCGCGCACCACCGGCCCGCCTTGGTGCGCCGCGGTGAACTGCGTCCGGTCGTGGCCGGTGTTGCAGATGAAGAGATAGAAGTTGTCCGCGTCCTCCCGCAGCAGGTGGAGCGCGGGCGCGATGCGATCGCCGGAGCCGTCGTGCACCGACACGCGGCGGCAGGCCGGCTCCACCGTTCGTATCAGCTCTTCGCCGGCAGGCTGGGTCGAGACGCAGGTGCGGGCGAACTCAGCCACCGCCTCTGACGCCACCGCATCGACGTTGGCCGGCGCCTCTCCGGCGAACACCACCAGGCCGCCCTGTTCGCGGAAGTCCTTGAGGAGCTGCAGGGTCGTCGCGCGCATCGTGAGGAGAGGCGGAACCAGCACGGCCTTGTAGTCGGCCTTCGCCATCCGGAACACCGGCTTGCCCTCACGCTGGACGATCCTGCCGTGACGGGACAATAGCTCCTCGTCGCCATAGTCGAAGTCAATGGAATGGGTGAACAGGGTGTCGCGCATCTGCGCCACCATGACTTCCATGTCCTTCACCGACCGCTTGGTGCGCCACCCCTTGCCGACGAGCAGCCACATGCTCTCGTTGGCGTGGAGCACGAGCAGATCGCGGACCTCGGCGCCGCGGGTCATGACCGCCGCGATGCGGCCGAAGTAGTCCTCGACCTTGGGATAGAGATCCCACCACGGGCTCTGATACGAGATCGAGGCTGGATAGTCGCGCTTGGCTTGTCCGAGCATGGTGTACCAGGCGAGATGCTGGCACCTGAGATTGATCCCCAGCGCGAATTGCCAGTCGCCAAGCGCCTTGTGGCCGGCGAACGGGAAATCCCAGCCGGTGCAGCCGTAGGTCTCGG
>Ga0194062_1001329_pt1 | contig 10367 bp, 10 predicted proteins | sample SepL2225m_MetaG_FD_155481 | JGI IMG/M metagenome (GOLD analysis project Ga0194062, IMG submission 155481) | Anoxic zone freshwater microbial communities from boreal shield lake in IISD Experimental Lakes Area, Ontario, Canada - Sep2016-L224-25m | ecosystem: Environmental > Aquatic > Freshwater >... | reverse complement strand
ACTTTAAGGAAAAGCCGGCCCAATTTGAATTATTGAAAGATGACGAGTTAAGGCTCATTCGCCTGGTCCGCTATTCCGCTCCTTGTCCAATCTGTGGGGCTACCGTTTACCTTGAGGATGGTGCGCCTGATCACCCGGGCCGGCTGGTGGGGCGCTGCCATGAAAGTCCCAGGGAACACGTATTCAGTTTTGATCGAGTGACGCGCAGAGGGAGTGTTTTAAAAACCGAGTAATTGAAAGCAGCGGCACAAGTTGCGTCACACTTAGCTGAATTGAAGCGGTTACAAACGGAAAATGCCCCCAGCTTGAGCAAGTTGGAGGCTATGAGATCATTAGAATAGACAGAGATGACCAGTAACATTGTCTCTAAAGAAATTGTTGAATGCTTTACTAGCGGATCAAGTCGTTCTCATTGCTCAGGCTTATCCTGTTGACAGAGAATCCTATTTTATCCTTAGGTGTTGAATTTCTGGGGTTGTAGGAGGTTGATTTCATTTAACTAAGATACATAAATTTAAGTTTCAAATTAATTTTAACGGGAATTAAATATGCAAATGAAAAGCCATGCCGAAAGACGAATGTCTCCCGGCATGGGCCAGATGAATTAAATCAACTTATGCTCAATTTTCACACCCAAGTGCTTCAAGGCATTGCGTTCTGTCTGGTTTTGTGGCAGCCGATCAATATCTTGCTCAGAAACGCCATCGGCTGATTGCCTATAAATCCGCCTAAGCGACGCGGGCGACCAGCGTTTTGATCTGAACGGGACGAAAGTAAGTTTCCTCAACAACATCATAACCGTCAAGCAGTGCAATAAAGTTACTGCGAATGGCGTCACATGTTGCATCAAATGCGCACACCAGTTCGACACGTTCACGCAGCGCTGCCATTGACCAAGCTTCGGCAGCAAAGTCCTCATCTTGATCAAGGCTTTTGCTTGATACCCGTAAGCGTGACGGTGGCACACAGAAATTGCGACGAGGCTGATGACAAATGCCGCACTTATCGGAGGCGGAACAATCGTGCAATGCCGTTTTGAGCTGTACAATGAGGGATAATTTGTCATCATCCGATAGAGACAATGCTTGAATAGCTGGATGCCCGAGGTAAGCGGCCGCGTGACAGGTATTCTGGCTGCTGAGTATTTCCCGGGCAATAACCACTTCATTACCATCCTGATAAGAGGCGGGCGGCACTTTTTTAAAGTTCCGCTGACCGCAGTCAGGGCAGTAACTGAGATGTCCGGTCAGTTCCAGACCAGACGCGTGCAAGACCAGATAACCTCCAGAACGTCCATTCAAACCCATGGTGTAGCGATGGTTTTGCTTATGCGTAAAGTCATCAATAGGATCTCTAATATCTTCCCAGTAATTAACGCCCAGCATTTCATAGGCTTTATTGTCCTGTTCAGACGACAAACCCAGGTGGTGAATCTTGATGTTATTGGCGTATGACGTTAATCGGTTCCATGATCTCATCGTGTCGTAACGGCAATGACCTTGCAAAAAATCCACCATTGCGGAACGACTTCGACGGTCTACGTTCTTTTTAAAAAAAGGTATCATGCGATTTCTCCTGTTTTAAGAAGCTAAAAAAGCGGCAAAAAACAATTACCTCGATGGGAAATTGAATTTTCCCGCCGGGGTAGGTAAAGTACGGCTAATGAGTCAATTGGAAACCGGTAGGAACCGGTTCCATTACGGTCAAAGCCCGAAGAAATGTAAAACGCTTGCCAAACATGGAAAGACTGCCCTGCGCTTATTGGGTCAAGGCTTTTTGCGCCCAGGGCATCAGTTCATCCAGGTCTTCCCATTGAATGGATCCCCCGGACGCTTCGCCCTGATTATAGGCCTCGGTCAGCCCCCGGCACACACGGAAGGCCGCCTGGTCTTTATACAGTTGCTGCACCGAATGATCGGGTTCTGGATAGTGTTCGACAGCCTCGCATTCCCAGGCCATGCTGTCATCACCGGCTTCATGGTAATCATCAGACAAGAGCGGCAGGGCTTCGGTATCATCCCAAAGCGTGGCATCATTGAACGCCTGTTCGGCGCGTTGTTGAGCCTCGATTTCATCCAGTGCTTCAATACCCACCGTTACCCGGTGGACATAGTCAATTTCATACGAGACGATAAATTTTTTCTTCATGGGATACTCTCCAATAAATGGCAAGAGGTCTGGCCCCAACAGGACGCAGACCCTTTGGGTTAATAGTCGATAAGATCACTTTTGAAAGCGACGATTTCTTGATGACAGGATGGACAGCGATCATTACAAGTACAGTCCCACTCATCCTGCCAAGCCAGCTGGCAAGTAGGACAGCGATAATGATTCAAATACCAGACTGGCGGCATGGTCGTTGAACACGGCATTTCAACAGGTGCGTGAACAACGTCATTCTGTATTACTGACATGGTTGGTTCCTCCAAAAATTGCAGGAACCACCGCCCGGCGGGAGGGCTGTTCCCGCAGGGTTAAATAAGGCTGTCAAAGCGTTCAAAACGCCTTCAACAGCATGCTTGTTTTTACGACATATTCGGTTTAAAGTAGCTAAAATCCTTTAACTTCTAGTAAATTAGCCATGTTTAAGCCTTTTTCGAGCATTTTTCATTTCCTTAGTCCGAACCGGACTGAGCAACGTTTTAAACCACGAAAGCCGATGGCCATTCCGGTTGCTTCGGATGCTCATAACCGCCAACTGTGCAAAAAGCTCTTTATCCAACTGGATGACGCTGAAGCTGAAGTGCTGAATGACATAACCGATCCTGAAAAGGCTTGGCAGCTCTTGAGTAACATTCGCCAACTTAGACGGGAGAGCCAACAAGAATTCGCCACCCTGTTACCGGAAGATTCAATAGCACCCATTGGCGACGAAGAAACCGCACTCAGCCCCGTTCGCACCGTGATCACACGAACAGGCACTCAGTGGACGGTTTTCAATGGCGGACGCGACCGGTAGACGCATCTGCATCTACGTTACCGCCCTTTAAAGCCGCGCGTAACTGCTGAACCTGAGGCGATGGCGTTGTGGACGACATGTCCTCTACAACCCTGGAAGGTTCCTGTTTTGAGCGTCTGCGTTTTTTGCCCGCAGCAGGCTCTTGCAACACCACAGCGGGTTTAATTTTGAGTAATTCCTGCTCCAGCCGGGCGATTTGAATATCGGCTTTGAACAGCTCCATGGTTTTTTGTTTCGCCTGCAACTGGGCATCCAGTCGATCGATTTCACGGCTAAACTCTGTGTTACGCCGATGTATTTCATGGCGAAGACTATCTGCCATCCTGTCCCAATCGACAGGGTGTGGCAGACAGGGGATGGCCGCCGGCACTGAAGGCGCAGAGGCGCTTGAAGTCCGCAGCACCCTGCGCTGCTTGAGAACCTGAAGTCCGACTTTCAAAACAGCGAGGGTTTGCAACAACGTTGCCCAAATCACCCTGACGGCGATGATGAACACCGCCAAAACGATAATGCCAAAAATAAAGTTCATTGAACGTCTCCTAAAAAGTGCAACTTCGAATGAACAGTCCCCAACGGGACATGATCGCCCGAAGCGGGATTGAAAAAATAATGCCAAAGGCACCAACAACTTACTGACGGGCTTGACGCACCCGACACGCACAGGGTTTCCCCTGTTCGCCGCTCAAAGACGGAACGCCGGCCGAAACCGGAATCAGCATTCCCGAAAGAACGCATGAACAGTCTGTTTTTCCATTGACCTCGGCGGGTCACAAAACCATTGGAAAAACCGCTGTGATTGATCGGCTACCAATAACCGCAACCGCCTGGCTTGAAGCCAGGGGCTGGGCTACTGATAGCTGACCAGGCCTTAGGCCACCTGCAACAATGCTTTCGAGAGTTCGAACAATTGCGTTCTTAGCTCCTGAAGATCGTTAATCGCAAGGGCGACCGGAAACAGATGGCTGACATCGATTCCCAAACCAATACCCACGGTTTCGATACCGCTGTCACGGCAGCGCAGCAAAATTGCCAGCGTGCTTACAATATCGTCCGGTTGACCATCGGTCATCACCATCAGCACTTTGCGGGGCTCCCGACAACGCAGCAAAGCCGCTGCGCTGAACCAGATAGCTTCGGTCATCGGCGTTTTCCCATCGGCAGCCAGCGAAAAGGCTCCCGTCCGTTGCCGGATGCGTTGACCATGCTCCAGCAACCGGTACACCGAGCCCTCCTGTTGATCACCCGGAAAGGCGGTAATGCCCGGATTAACCCCGGCAATCCCTTCAAAAGCCAAGGCCAGCGCTAAAGTCGCTTCAAGGGCAATCGGCAGTCGCGTACCCATCGGTTGCCCCCGCGTATCCGATAACGGATAGCCCATGCTCTCGGACTTGTCGAGCAACAGATGAATTGCGGTATTCGGTGCCGGTTTGACGGTATTGCGTTGAAACACCTTGGTCTCGCCAAAGCGTAAACGGTGCAAGCGTTTGCCGTCGAGTCGGCCCCGGTAGCCGGGCTGCGGGCGACTCAAGCTATGCGACTGCACCAGCCCTTGCAGAGCAGCGCGGATTTTTCCCGATTCACCCTGCACCTTTTGAAACAACTGCAACCCACCCCGTTCATCCGTCGGCGGTTCAGTGCCAATAGGCATGACGCACTCGGAGACACTGTCAGCTTCCAAAGCCAGGGCCGATTTAATGGTTTCAAACACATCCTGTTCAAAATCACCCTCTCCAGCCGTCAATAATGCGTCCAGAATCTGACAGTGATTGGATTTTCCGGTTTCACCGTCATCATCGCTAGCATCCGACGGTTTGTCGTCATCTTGCGTGGATTGAATAGAGCCTTCATCCTGTTCAGATTGACCGTCATCATTTGAATCCGATGAATGATCAGGTCGATCCGACTGAGCGTCGTCAGCGGATGGGTTCTCCGCCGCCGACGAAGGCGTTGACGGATTGCTCTGATCGGGTTGCTCGCATTCCTGTTGAATCATGGTCAGGATGCGATCCGCCAGGTGCAGGCAGTCGCTTTCCGACGTTAAACCATCGGGGACTTCCGACAACAAGCCTTTCAGCCTTATCACGGCGCCTTTCGGAAAACAGGCGATTAGCGCCGTTTCGGTCAAGTCGACCAAAGGCTTCAAGGCTGCTTGTCCAAGCACCTGCGCACGCAGGCTTTTCAAGACATAGCCATAAAGTATAGTGGCCGGATGGTCTTCGATACTACTGGCGGTAAAACCACCGTTGACGATCATTTTTTCAATCACCGTAGCCAACGTCAGCCGGGTACCGGGAAAGTCTTTCGCCAGCTCATACTCGATCCTGACATCTTCGATGGCGCCGCATAAGCGCCGACGTAAGACCGAACCGCCGACATATAGCGTAAAATCGGAATAGCGAATATGCGCTGCCTCATGTGCCAGCAAGCCCCAGGCAAAATCCTGATAATCCGGATCATCGCCCTCGTAGGCCGGCAATTGAATCGCCTTACCCGTCGTATAAGCCTGATCGCCGCCGACACTGACTTTGATACCAAAGCGATTGCCAATCGCGGCAGCCACAATGGGAAAGGCGTGTTGTAATGTTCTGTTTTTCATAGGTTGCCCCTGTAAGTGAGGGCAAACCAGGCCCCAAAGGGACAATGGTTTGCCCCAATGGGTTATAAACTTCAGTGTCTCAGAACCAGTAGTCCTGGTCTGATTTTTTCTCGGTGTCTTCAGTTGCCGTCACTACTTCCCGTTCGGCTTCATCATCGCGCTTGGATGGTGATAGCGCATGGTTTGGTAATACCGCGTGGCTTTGTGCAATCAAGACATCGACCGCCCAATTGCCAGCGTCATCCTCTCTCTCACCATCATCATCAAAAATGCCGTCGAACAGACCGGAAAATCCCGCTGGGTTCTGAACTGAATCGTCGCCTTTAGCGTCAAGTCTACCGTCAACCGGAAGAGAAGTTTTCAGCACTGGTGTCGGTACTGCCAACCCAGTTAAGGATTCATTGACCGGCAACTCAGAGACCTCATCCTCGACAATTTCTGCCTTCGGTAAATCTTGAGCCGCCAACAACCCTTCGCCGTGGCGCCGGGTTTTATCCGGATCAGCCAACAGCAAGGCGGTAGCAAGTATCTCTTGCAGAATACCGCCGGCAATCGCGCCTTTGTCAGGAATTCTCGCCAACAGGTCGTCAATAGTCTCGACCACAGGTGCCACCCGATAATCCAGGAAGCCCAAGCCATCGAGTTTATCGCGCATGCGACGTATCGGTCGCAGCGCATTGCGTGTTACCTGATCCTTCCCCAATAACGATTGCTCGATAAACTGATGGGCTGCCACCGAGATTTCATAGAACATCTGCTCGCTCATTGAGCCAATTTTGGTCTCTAAGCGCTCAATATCTTCTGGTGGTAATGCTTCAGGAAGTCCGATGGTGACGATCCAATAGTCAAACGACAAACGCGTCGACACAAACTCCACCGAATCGACCGCTTGTTCGATGATGCTTGCAAATTCCGGATGGCGGACTACCCAGTCTGTCACCGCCGCATCGTAGCCGGCCAAAAATCCGGTTTTCGCCACCGCAAAGTCTTGGGCAATGCGCTCAAGCTCTGGGGTAATACCGGCGGCCGCTTCGGTCGGGATGGCAAAGCCGCCCAGAAACCGGGTACCGACCCGCAAACAAATGCGTTCGGCTTCCTTTTTCAGGCGGTTGAATACCGTTAGCTGCTCAGGATCGAGCAAGCGTTTGGAACCCAGGCTGGCCAAATCCTCGGGCGGCAGTTTACTGCCATCGGCCAGTACCAGATCTTCTTTTTTCAGCTTTTTGCGGGCGCCGTAGATATTGGCTTCGACTTTCACCAACACAACGCGCTCTAAAATGATGTTTGCTTTATGAGTCATGGGAACCTCCTTGGGGAAAGAGGCTCGCCTGCCCCGGATGGGCTGGTTTGCCCCTTCCGGGTTAAGTAAAGAAAATTAATTGATCGCTGCCTAAAACCAGCAATCGTCTGTATCAGACAAGACAGCAGCCAGATTCAATCGGGGTTTAAGCAGGCCTAAAATTTCAGCTGTTTCCCTGATACTGTCCAGATCCGTGCCGAAAAAATCCAGAACGTCCTGTTCAGCTTTCAGATTGGCTGACACTTCACGACTGCTTTCGGTGGCAATACCGATCTCAACACCGTCAAGCGCTTGGTGTTTTAATGCCATTAATAACAACCAGGGCAGCACACCATGCGCCTGTTTGATCTGGCCGCTTTGCACAAAGGGCTCGGCATTCAGGCTCAGATCAAGCAGCTGTCGCCAACCCGACCAGGTTTGCTCAGGGTTAGCTCGGTTTTCGGTCAAGGCTTGCATAACATCAAGCAGTCGCCTAATCTCAATAGCCAATGCCAGGCCGGTGTCAGGGTCGGCCCGACACTCGATCTGCCAATACAATGCACCCATCGCGGGGAGTGGCGGCTCAGGCATGACGTGTCCAGCGAGGAACACCTTGCCCTCGCTGTCAATATCAACTTCGGCCACGAACACATAGCCTTTGGCCTGTTTCTTCTTTTCAATGTCGAACTGTCTGACACCGTTGCGGGTAGAGACTCCCGGCAAGCGGTCTGCGGTTTTACCCCAACGCGTGGTGATACCGCCACCCGGGTTGGTTCTCACCGCCCAGTCTTTCGAGCTGCCGTCACGGTTACGGTAACGGTATAAACTCCAGGATGTCATGACTACACCTGCCAATCATCGCCAAAAACATCCTTGGCGATACGATGAATCGCTTCGCGTTCGGCAGGTTCCGCCCTGAAGGTTAAGGCTCTGTCCAGAGAATAGGCCAAGGCATTGGGGGCGCTTTTGAAGGTAGCCACCAGGGAAGCCCAACGCACCAAGCCTCGGGTCGACAGCGTCACCGATAACATGCCGCCGCCATCCTGACCGCCAATAAAAACCTTGCGGATCTGATTGGCGACTTTGATCATACTGGCGCGGACTGACTCCGGCATGCTCGGAACAACAGCTGCCAGCAATTTCATTTCGTCGTCCGGATCGGGGTAACCCACTTCCAGTAAACGAAACCGATCCAGGAATGCGAGATTTTGTCTCAACACGCCCTGATACAAGCCCGATTGATCGCCGGTACCCCGGCTATTGCCGGTGGCCACCAGCCGAAACTTGGGATGCGGTGTAAGCACAGCGCCGGTTTGCGGAATCATTAACGGCTTGCCTTCCACAATTTCGTTCAAGCCAATCAATTCGGCCGGATCGACCGCATCGATTTCATTGAGCAACAATACATGGCCGAGACGCACCGCCAGCGATAACGGACCGTCGATCCAGTGCATGGCGCCGCCCTCGGCCAGCCTATACTGGCCCAGTAAATCGTTGAGTTCCAGGCGACCGTGACCGGTCACCGCATGGACGCCCCACTGCAGACGCGCGGCAATCTGTTCCAGCAACGAGGTCTTTCCCGAACCGGTAGGTCCGCTCAGATACAAACCATCGCCATTGGGAAAGCCCAGAAACGCCAGGACATCGCGCAGATGATCCTTGCGAAACACGTACGGTTTGTTAACCGGCACATAGGGATTTTGTGCGGGACTAAAGCCTTCTACCGTCATGGACGCCGGGGCTGAAATGCCGAAGGTGTCGGCAACCGAATAAAGTTGAATCATGGTGAACTCCTTAAATTTCGTTGAATCCGAACAAGAGGCCCACCACGCCCCTGAAGGGCACAGTGTCCCCCCGTCGGGTTGAGTGATTTCCCGGTTACCCAGGGGATGAATTGGAAAAAACCAATTAAACTAAAGTGAAAAAATCGGTTTTATCCAGCCATTGACACGTGTCTGACGTTGTTCGCCAGTTCCGCACGAACGACAAGCTCCTCGTCCATACCGCGCAAGATCCGGCGAATATCAGCTTGCAAGCCAAGATCGTTGGACTCACCCAGCATTTGACGCACCAAGTGCTGCTTGGTTATGATTTCTTCCAGACTGGCCGTATCCAGCCAGCAATACAGGGTTTTCCAAAAGTCTTTGTTCATGAGAGACCTCCTTTGCTAAAATAAGGGGGCACCCTGACCCGGCGGGGTAAGGTACCCCGACGGGACTGCAAAATCAGGCTTGACGCACCTGATACAGGAAAGGGACTAACTTTCCTGCCGCTTGATAGCGGAACGCCGGTTGAAACCGGATTCGGGCTCCCTCGAAAGGAACACCTGAAATGTTCTGGTTTTTCCTCTAGCCTTAATAAACAAGGGCAGAGGAAAAACCAGGACACCCCGCAAGCCAAAGCGGCCATGCAGGGGTCCTGTTCCGGACAAGAAACTATCAAAACCAGTAATCGACCCGGGCAAGGTCTTTCAACACCTCGGCATCGAATGGGACCTCAGCCCGTTTGCCGTCGTCATCGCGACAAGTGATGCGAACCCGGTTAGCCGGTTTCTTTCGGTAAGCTTCCAGCGCGGCTTCATGCAGCTCCGGCAGCAGGGCATTAAGGACAGCTTTATAGTCAATACTGCCCTGCATCTGAAAGCGACTGACCCGCAACCCGGAATGCTCGGCCGCCATGAAATCGCCCATCAAGCCCACCAAGGTTTGTTCGATGCCGCCTTGCTGTAATTCCAGTGCTTTGAGTTGCGATTTGAGGTCGTCAATCTTCACCGCGTTCTGGCGATAGTTAGCCGCCAGCTGTTGCCACTGCGGTTCGGTAGCGCCGTTGGGCAAATAAAGATCGCGCTCAGGATCCTTGTGCGGCTCCTGGCCTGCTTTGAGGGCCGACCAGAAATCCATGGCGGTTGCGATGAGATCCGTAAGAAAGGCTTCATCACGTGTAATCTCAAATTCCACGTCCTGTCCTTGGTGATAAAAGAACAGAAATCCACGCGCTGCCTCTGCTACCAACAGCTGCTGTTGCACCTGGCACCAGTACAGTTGATAAGCGGACGAGTGTTCGCGGTTTAGCAGTACATCCAGAAACGTGCTTTCATGGGGACATTTCACTTCCACCGGTTCATTGCTTTCGGATAAGCCATCAAACGATGCCCGCATCAGCGGATAGCGCTCGGACTCGCCGCATAGCGGCAACAGCAGGACATCATGCTTGTCCTCAAAACGTTGCAAAGCGTGTGGCTCGACTTCGATACCGATCCGGACCAAGGGATTGTTGTCCATCGCTTGTTCCAGCACCAGGCCGGTCTTTTCCGCCCACAATCGCCAGGGCGTCTTGTAGGGAGAACGCCCCATGATGATTGCCGCTTCACTGGCACTAAGACCTTGTGAACGCCACACCCGCCAGTCGGGTGAGCGCTGCGAGACATTGATGACCTTCATCACCAAGTCCCATGCAGTTGAATGTGGCAACCCCAACGCTGTGTCGACTGTCCCAGCTTGACGAGTTAATTGTTACAGCGCCGGGCCCAGTGA
>Ga0194062_1001327_pt1 | contig 10376 bp, 7 predicted proteins | sample SepL2225m_MetaG_FD_155481 | JGI IMG/M metagenome (GOLD analysis project Ga0194062, IMG submission 155481) | Anoxic zone freshwater microbial communities from boreal shield lake in IISD Experimental Lakes Area, Ontario, Canada - Sep2016-L224-25m | ecosystem: Environmental > Aquatic > Freshwater >... | reverse complement strand
CCGCTGTGTCATCCGTCTCACCGAGCCCACGAGTGGCAAGATCGTCTTCGACGGCCGCGATGCGCTCGCCCTTAAGGGCCGCGACCTCCAGGCGTACCGCCGAGAAGTCCAGATCATCTTCCAGGACCCGTACGCGAGCCTGAACCCGCGCTTCACCATCGGCGAAGTCGTCGCCGAGCCGCTGACAATCCACAGAATAGGCACACGTGCCGAGCAGATGACGCGCGCCAAGGAGCTCCTCGAGGTCGTCGGCCTCAATCCCGAGCACACCAACCGCTACCCGCACGAGTTCTCCGGAGGTCAGCGCCAGCGCATCGGCATCGCGCGTGCGCTCGCGCTCAACCCCAAGCTCATCGTGTGCGACGAGCCGGTCTCGGCGCTCGACGTGTCGATCCAAGCGCAGGTGCTAAACCTGCTTGACCAGCTGCAGGACGAGTTTGGCCTGACCTACATCTTCATCGCTCACGACCTGTCGGTCGTGCAGCACATCTCCGACCGTGTCGCGGTCATGTATCTAGGCAAGATGGTCGAGGTGGCCGACTGGCGCGAGCTCTACGCTGCGCCGAGCCACCCGTACACCCAGTCGCTGCTTTCGGCTGTGCCGGTGCCCGACCCAAACGTGCAGCGTACGCGCAAGCGCATCCTGCTCGAGGGCGACGTGCCGAGCCCCATCGATCCGCCCACCGGTTGCCGGTTCCACACACGCTGCCCGATCGCGCAGTTCCCGATCTGCTCCGAGCAGACGCCCGAGCTCAAGTCGGTCGGAGAGGACCACCAGGCGGCCTGTCACTTCGCCAAGCCGTTCCCGATCGAGGAGTCTTCCAAGAGGCTTCTGACGCACGGAGAAGCCCACGCGGTGAGGGTCTAGAGATTCGAGTTTTCGAAGGTTGCGGCGGAACCACTCGGTTTCCTCTAGTCTCGCCGCAGACCCTTTGCTACACTACCGACTCGCGCCCCAAAGGCGCCAAGCAAGTCCGAGTGGCGGAACGGCAGACGCGCTAGGTTGAGGGCCTAGTGCCCGCAAGGGCGTGAGGGTTCAAATCCCTCCTCGGACACCATGAATGACAAGGGCTTTCCTTCAAGAAGAGGGGAAGCCCTTTTGTGTGTCAGAGGTGCCTTCTAATGTTTCTTCTAATGTCGGTGTTGAAGAACGTGTTTGAGCGGACTGATTCAGGGGGTCCCAGCCGCATGACGATTGATCCAGCACTCTGGTGTCTTCAGTGGGTTTACTTTCGTTCTGAGGGTGAAGGCAAGTGGGATGGAGGTTCGCTCTATCCGGTCTGTGATTGCCTTCCCTGATGGAATACCGGATGCCAACTACTGGGATGCTGGAGATCACACCCAATAGGGAACTGGTGACAACGGGATCAGGTTTGAAGCACACCCCCTAGGTGGACCTTCGTAGAAGGAGATGTAGGGGGAAGCCGAAAAGGATGAGTGAGCACGCGACCCACAACGAGGAGACCTGTCGTCTGTTTGCTATACGATGTCAACGTGCGCTCTTGGGGGACTTTAGTGCATCGGGAATAGCAGATATTGTCATGTGACTTCGCAGCAGGAGGGGACTCATCTTGGCTCGACTTACCGAGCAGGAGCAGCAGGATATCATCCGATTCTTGGAGGCTGACAAGCCGCTCCCGGACAAGTACAGATTTCTGCTCTTCGAGGACAAGCGTGAGGTCGAGCTCGTCTGGAATGGCAAGACTAATGAGGTCTGCAATATCGTGCTTCCGTTTCAGACCATCGAGCAGGTCGATGAACCTCGAGCGGAGAAGGCGGACGACACTGTTCTGCAGATGGATCTCTTCTCTCTAGATGATCGCGGCCGTCAGCTGAAGGGTTGGACCAACAAGCTCATCTGGGGTGACAACAAGCTCATTCTCTCGTCTTTGAAGAACGGTCCGATGCGAGAAGCAATCGAGTCTCGGGGCGGTCTGAAGCTGATCTATATCGATCCGCCGTTCGACATGGGTGCCGACTTTTCGATGAATATCGAGATTGGTGATGACACCTTCACCAAGAAGCCCAGCATCCTGGAAGAGCTCGCATATCGAGATACGTGGGGCATGGGTGCTGACAGCTTCATCTCGATGATCTCGGAGCGTCTCGTTCTGATGCGTGATTTGCTCAAGGACGACGGGAGCATTTTCGTTCACTGTGATTGGCGCGTTTCGGGTTATCTGCGGATGGTTCTGGACGAGGTGTTTGGCAAGGGGAACCTCGTCGGGGAAGTGATCTGGAAGCATCAGATCATGGGTGGTGCACATGGTCGACGACTACCCAAGGCTCACGAATCTCTGCTGTGGTACAAGCGTTCGGATGCGTTCAAGATCAATGAGGAGGCGCCGGAGGTCAGGGTACCTTTCAGCGAGTACGTTCGGTCGACGATGCAACAGGATGCTGATGGTCGGTGGTACTACACTCGGCGGCGTATGAGTAGGAAAGCCACGGACGAGGAGCGAGAGTCCAAGGCACACACGATTACGTACGTTGACGATCCGGACAGGGGGACGCTTGCCTCCGATGTCTGGGATGACTTTCCGTCATACCAACCCAAGCCGACAGACAACACAAAGTATCCGACACAGAAGCCAAATGAACTCCTGGAACGAGTGATCGGTGCAGGGTCAAAGGAGGGGGACCTCGTAGCTGACTTCTTTTGCGGGTCAGGCACGACTGCTGCTGTCGCCGAGAGAATGGGTCGGACGTGGATTGTTAGTGACTTGGGCAAGTTTGCCATCCACACGACGAGGAAGAGAATCATTGGTGTGCAGCGACAGCTGAAGGCTGCCGGGAGTGACTACAGAGCCTTCGAACTCCTGAACTTGGGGCGATACGAGCGTCAGCACTATGTGGGAGTCAATCCCGATCTTCGAGAGGAACAGAAGCAGCAACAACTTGATGCCAAGGAGAAGGCATTCCTCGATCTCATTCTCCGTGCCTATCGAGCAGAAGCAGTCGAGGGATTTGAGACCATCAGTGGCAAACGAGCGGGCAGACTCGTCGTCGTCGGTCCGATCAGCCTTCCAGTGACACGGTTGTTCGTCGATGAAGTTGTGCTTGAGTGCAGAAAGCACCACATCACTAAGGTTGACATCCTTGGTTTCGAGTTCGAGATGGGACTCTTCCCGAATGTGCTAGATGAGGCACGGAGCAAGGGAATCGATATTACTCCGAAGTACATTCCAGTTGATGTCTTCGACAAGCGCGCGGTGGAGAAGAATCAGGTTGTGTTTCACGACGTGGCATTCATTGAGGTCAAGCCCCATGTGACAAAGAACTCGGTTGCCGTGGAGCTGACTGACTACTCGGTCTTCTACTCGCAAGACTCGATCGCCAGTGCGGAGGAATCCCTGAAGAAGAAGGGCAGCAAGGTTGTCGTCGAGCAGGGACAGATAGTCAAAGTGAGCATGGATGCAGCCGGAGTCGTCACACGTGAAGTGCTGACCAAGCAGTGGACGGACTGGATCGACTACTGGGCAGTCGACTTCAATTTCGAGAGCAAGCGAGAAATCATCAGGGTCAAGAACGAGGAGTCGGATGAATGGGAGGAGCGCTGGACCGGAGACTTTGTGTTCGAGAACGAGTGGCAGTCATTCCGAACGAAGAAGGATCGCGATCTGGAGCTCAAGAGCGTGTCTCATGAGTGCACTCCCGGAAGAAGGAAGATTGCAATCAAGGTGGTCGATATCTTCGGGAACGACACGATGACCATCAAAGAAGTCAGCATCGGGGGGATGTAGTCATGGCACTGCATCCTGGCTTTCCCGAGTCTCCGTACTCGATTCTTGATCCCGAGATTCGCTGGTTCCCGGCTGATGAAGCCATGCGGGGCACTACCATGGACAAACTCATGCCTCCGTTGGTCTCGCGGATCAGAAGGAAAGTGAGGGAGTTTAGGGATGGTGGCTACGTTGGGGCCACGGACACGAGTCGAATCCTGCTTGAGTGGTGGTTTAAGACCGCGCACCTGATGCCGCAGTCAGATGGCACGATCGGGGAGTTTCAGTACTACTTCGCCCAGAGGGAAGCACTTGAGACCATTGTCTATCTGCATGACGTGGTCGGTGCGAAGGACAAGTACGACTTGATGCGTTTTGACAGCAGTGGAGTCGTTTCTGCGGGGATGTTTGACGAAGATTGGTGTCGCTTCGTCATCAAGATGGCTACAGGTAGCGGGAAGACGAAGGTCCTGGCGCTCACGTTGGTGTGGAGCTTCTTCAACAAGCTCTATGAGCCGGACTCTAGCCTCTCGAGGAACTTCCTAGTCATCACCCCGAACATCATCGTGCTCGATCGCATTTACAAGGACTTCCAGGGATTGCGGATCTTCTTGAATGAGCCGGTTGTTCCCGATGATGGTTTCGAGGGACGCGATTGGAGGAGCGACTTCCAACTTGATCTTCATCTGCAAGATGAAGTGAAGGTTACTCATCCCACTGGCAACATCTTTCTGACGAACATCCATCGCGTGTACACGGGTGAGGATGTCGCTGCCTCATCAGACGATGAGAACACGATGGACTACTTCTTGGGAAAGCGTCCGACTGGAGCGACCAATGACTCCAAGGTCGATCTTGGAATGATCGTTCGTGACGTTGAGGAACTGATGGTTCTGAACGATGAGGCACACCATATTCATGACTCGAAGCTTGCGTGGTTCAAGTCGATCCAAGACATCAGGAATCGGTTGCTCCAGAAAGGAAGCGAGCTTTCGCTTCAAGTTGACGTGACTGCCACCCCCAAACACAACAACGGAGGAATCTTTGTTCAGACCGTGGCTGACTATCCACTGGTTGAAGCGATCTCCCAAAACGTGGTGAAGCATCCAGTTCTTCCTGATGCGGCAAGCAGAGCGAAGCTGACTGAGAAGCAGAGTGCGAAGTTCACTGAGAAGTACGCCGACTACATCGATCTCGGTGTGGTCGAGTGGCGCAAAGCCTATGAAGAGCACCAGAAGATGGGACAGAAGGCCATCCTGTTCGTCATGACAGACGACACTCGCAACTGTGATGACGTGAAAGAGTATCTCGAGGGGACGTATCCCGACTTGAAGGATGCCGTTCTTATCATTCACACCAAGAACAATGGTGAGATCTCGGAAGCCACATCAGGGAAGAACGTAGAGGAGCTGAAGGCTCTTCGTGAGCAAGCGAACGATATAGACAGTCCTGACAGTCCATTCAAAGCGATTGTCTCGGTCCTCATGCTCAAGGAGGGATGGGACGTTCGCAATGTCACTACGATTGTCGGTCTGAGAGCCTATTCAGCTTCCGCGAATATCCTGCCTGAACAGACCCTTGGTCGAGGGCTTCGGAAGATGTACAAGGGTGGGCTTGAAGAGTACGTGAGCGTCGTGGGAACTGACGCATTCATGGAGTTTGTTGAGTCGATCCAGGCAGAGGGTGTTGTGCTCGAGCGTCGCCCAATGGGAGTGGGGGCACAGCCGGCTACACCTATTGTCATCGAGGTTGATACCGAGAACCCGAAGAAGAACCTTGACGAACTGGATATCGAGCTTCCAATACTTACTCCCCGTGCGTACCGGGACTACAAGAACCTCGCTGATCTTGATGAGGGCAACCTGCACCATCAGAAGGTGGCTTATCTGGAGTTCAGTGAGTCTGAGCAGCGAGAGATTGTCTTCAAGGACATCACTACAGGTGAGGTCACCCACACCACAATCCTCGACACTGCCGGTGTTGCCGACTATCGCAACGTGATCGGGTACTTCGCTCGTACGATCATGAAGGAGCTCCGTTTGGTGACCGGCTACGACGTTCTGTACGGGAAGCTGAAGTCGTTTGTCGAGCAGGATCTGTTCGTGGTCCCGGTGAATCTTGAGGACCCGAACACCCTGAGGAACCTGTCTGAGATCGCAGCAACCAGAACCGTCATCGAGACCTTCCGGAAAGCAATCAACGAGCTGACGGTGAAGGACAGGGGCGACGCTGAAATCCGGGACACTATCAAGCTGCGGGAGACCCGTCCCTTTGTTGTGAAGGACCAACGCTACTTGGTTCCGAAGAAGAGCATCTTCAACCGTGTCATTGGCGATTATCAGCTGGAGCTCAGATTCGCTGTCTTCCTTGAGAACGCTGAAGACGTGGTCTCATATGCCAAGAACTACTTTGCTGTGCACTTCAAGCTCGACTACGTGAACGCGGACGGGAACATCGCTGACTACTACCCGGACTTCATCGTCAAGGAGACGAGTGGTGACGTCGTCATAGTCGAGACAAAGGGCCGTGAGGATCTCGATGTTCCGTTGAAGATGGAGAGACTCCGGTTGTGGGTCGATGACATCAATCGTGCGCAATCAGAAGCCAACTTCGATTTTGTCTACGTTGATGAGCAAGGATTCGATAGATACCGGCCTACGAGGTTCAGTCAACTGAGGGATGCCTTTACCGAGTACAAGGCTGAGTAGACGTGTTGCTGGTAACCGCATGGTTGTACTGGGGGACTAATGAATCTGTTCAAGATCAGCGACGGGAAGCTCGCTACTGTGAGGGCTGCCCGGTTTGAGAAGGAGAAGCCTCTTCAGGCGCTGATAGAAGCCAACCTGGAAGAGACCTTCGGAGTCAGATTCCTGGCCTCCGAGTACTCCACCGGTGAGAAGCACGCGGGTCGGATCGACACACTCGGCATTGACGAGAACAACACTCCTGTCGTGATTGAGTACAAGCGATCGAGTGATGCGAATGTCGTGATGCAGGCTCTCTATTACTTGGACTGGCTTGTTGATCACCGAGCTGAGTTTGAGAAGCTTGTAGCCGAGAAAGAGGGTTCGGATGCCATTGAGAAGGTCTCGTGGTCCGCTCCTCGAGTGGTCTGCATTGCCGAGTCCTACAGCAAGTTCGATTTGCACGCAGTGACACAGATGGGCCGTGACATTGAGCTGGTTGAGTACACGTACTATCCCGAAGGCTATCTTGTTCTTGACTTGAAGTCTGGAACACCAGTCTCGGCACCAAGTGTGAGTGTGGCTCGGGAGCCTGCTGTAGAGAAGAAGGACTACACGACCGAGATGCTCCTTAACCAATGGGGTCGCAACCGTCCATGGGCTGAGGAGATCCTCGAGTTCGCCGCTGAGCTGGGCGATGACGTGACTATCAAGCCGCTGAAGGTCTACATCGCTATCCGGACTGCCAAGAACTTCGCATGCATGTCCGGGACATCTGAGACTCTCTCAATGACGTTTCACCTAGATCCAAAGGACCAGTCAATCGTATTTGGCTGCCAGAACTGCCGAGATGTCACTGGTCTTGGGAAGTGGGGGACAGGTGACCTGCAACTGTTCATCAAGTCGGATGCAGACGTCGCCAAGGCAAATGAGCTCCTGAGACTCGCGTATGAGACGAGGACCGGAGGAGCCTAGTTCCGGGAGCGAAGCGACCGGCAAGAGTATGCGTACTTCACCGTCGTACTCATCTAGTGAATACGGACAATGGGGGCATTGTGATCAATCGGAAGTTCGTGGAGCAGCTGTTTGCGACATCGACAATTCAGCGATGGACTGATCACATTCGTCCACTTGATCTGACGGCACTGGGTAAGCATGCCCACATGGTCACGATCGCTTGGGTCATTGGTCGAAGAGCAGAGACTGAGTACAAGGATCTTTGGCAGGTGGATTGGGACTACCTGATTCGCGGCAGTCTCTACGAGCTGCTTCGTGTCTCAATCCTTACTGACATCAAGTCACCCGTGTTGGACGAGATACGCAAGGACGATGACAACTGGAAGAAGGTCAACGAGTCCGTTCTGAAGCAGCTGTCCGACAAGGTTCCTGACCTACCAGAATGGTTCGCAGACGACATGCATGAATATCTGTTGGGGCATCATTCGACGCCCGAGCGGTCAAACGCATACGTGATCCTGCGAGCTGCCAGTGCATTAGCTACAGCTTGGGAGTTCAGACTTGTAGAGCACGCGAATCCCTTTCTCCATGACTTGGCTGACACTAAGGCCAGCATCGAAGCGGGAGTTCGCCGATATCAGTACGTGCCTGCTGTGCTGGATATATACGAGAACCGAAATGATCTGGGTAGGTTCACTGATCTCTGTGGTCGCCTACGATTTCAGCAGCGCTGGTCTCAGACGCCGATTGTGCCATCAAGGCCCGTTCTGGATCACGAACTCATGGTCGGGTACCTGACATATGGGTGCATCGCTGACGGAACCGTTGAGTGTCAGACGAGGGAGATGTGGCATCGATACCAAGGGTTCTTCGGTGCCGTGTTCCATGATCTTTCCGAAGTACTGACACGGGACATCATTTCGCCAGTCAAGGATATGGACGATGGTGTGATTGGCCAGATTGTTAAGGAAATCGAGAGGGATTGGTTCGAGAAGCTGTTTGAACCCATGCTGCCCAAGAGGCTGTACAACGAGCTGAGGTTCTTTGCACTCGAGGAGTTTAAGCAGAGGACGTGGCCCCCTACAGACTGGCCGATGTATCTGCAGAACCAGGACTCCAATCGCGATGGTGTCGAGCATCCGGGTCCGGTCATTCATGCTTGTGACAAGTTCGCTGCATTCATGGAGGCGTACTACTCGATTTCATTTGGGGTGCATAGCTCCAGTCTCTGGGGAGCCGTGAGCTGGTCCGACGAAGCCATTGCCCGACGTAGGGGTTATGACCCGAAAGCACAGGTCCTTGAACCGCTGTACGAGAGCTTCCAGATTGAGTTGAAGGAGATGGCAGCTAGGGTTTCAGGCAGTATCTGAAATGGGTTTCGAGGTTTGAAAACTGGTTCAAATTCCTCGGTGCAATAGGACATATCTGAATCCGAAAGCTTGCAGGATTCGCCCCGTACCCCCATCAGATCATCTTCTGAGCCCATTCTCCGATCATGGAGGACTTGGGAATCCATCAGGAGTGAAGCAGCAACAACTCTCCTCGTCGTGTCTGTCTTGTCAGCCGAACCGATCAACAAGCTCCGGATCCAACATCCCGGACTGGGTGATCCAGTAGGTCTTCCCATCAAGGTCGATCTTGAAGTGAAGCAGCCCATCGAATGGTCCACCTGACACTCTCTCTGGGACGCGACCGTTCTTGAGCATGGCTTGGTAGTACCTGCTCGCCGTTTCGTTTACATACGGCGATTCAGCATCACGGTTGTCCGGTTCGTGTCCGTGCAATCTTTGCCTGCACCTTCGATCTGCTGTCGTTTCCTTCAGTTAGTAGGAGTGCTCGTTGTTTGTGCCCGAAAGGGGGTGATTGTCGACTGTCTTGAGCCGTGAATCGCTTGTCTTAAGGTGCCGTATGAGGCCATGTGACGCCATCTGAGAGGAGGTAACAGCTGCATGGTCCAACCGTAGGTATCTACAAACTGTGAGTGTCCATTTCGAGGAATCGAGGAGGTGAACTTCGTACTGCTGTACTAGTGCGCGTCCCAAGAGCGTTGGACCTGTTGATGCCGTAGGAGCAATCCTGCGGCTTCTTTCATTTCCAGCTCTTGTCTGTTGGGAAGTCCCTGAGCCTTGCATCGCTCGGGGACTTCTTGCCTTTGGTTTAAGGAGGTAGCCATGAGTCCTAGTGGCGTACGTTCGATGAACGATAGTGAGATCGTGGACATGCTCCTGAGTCTGCGTCCGGGTGACGAGTCACTCGCCTGGCTGGCATCTGTGATCTCGAGTCCAGTGATGGTCGAAGGGGTCAATGAGCTTCAAAGACGTTACTCCGCTTCCATGCCGATGGTGCCAGCTACTACTGCAAGTGGTAGACAGCGTCTGGCTACCCGTGTGGCGATCGATCCTGAGAGGTTCCGGTCCTTCTTCTGGATGAGAAGGATGCCTCTGTGTGAGGTGGGACCTGCCATGGATCCACCTCGGTCAGACACCTGGGCAAACGCGGTAGCCAACAAGATGCACGCTGGTTACTACGCACTCGATGACCTTGCCTGTGCACTCGGGATGCACGTCGATCAGCTCATCTATGAGGTGGGAGACGATTCAGAACGTTCTCGCTTGTCGAGCAGCTTCAAGCCCTGATGCCCGTCATGTCGAAGTCCCTGGGACACCGTATTCGTGAAACCAGATCTGCATGCATATGAAGTACTTGATCTGGTTGAACTGGTGTCGCTTGGACTGAGCATCTGCTGATGTATCGAGCTTGATCCGTGAGGTCAAGCGTATTCATCTGCAGTAGGGCATCCCGCAAGGGGTAACAGGTCCGTTGTCTGAGGCTCGGTGGTTTAGGCCGCCGGGTCTCTTCTGCGTTGTAAGGGAGTGAGGCAATGCGAAATCCATCGTTGAGGGTCTATCAGCCGTTCGTTGATGCGAGGGTCCCGTGGTCCGGCCCCATTCTCAGTACCGCTGCCTGAGTTAGGGCCTCCGGTTTCCCTTCCAGTCTACGCGGCACCCCAGCT
>Ga0194062_1001324_pt1 | contig 10382 bp, 10 predicted proteins | sample SepL2225m_MetaG_FD_155481 | JGI IMG/M metagenome (GOLD analysis project Ga0194062, IMG submission 155481) | Anoxic zone freshwater microbial communities from boreal shield lake in IISD Experimental Lakes Area, Ontario, Canada - Sep2016-L224-25m | ecosystem: Environmental > Aquatic > Freshwater >... | reverse complement strand
GTGTTTATGATTACGAAAGAATTTGAAGAAAAAAACTTCATGCAATTTCCTGTTTCTAGTTTTAGATATTTTATGGCAGACACAATTTAGGGGACGGTCTCGAAAAATTTCAAAACAAATACACAATTAAATCAACCCGTTTGGAAAATTATAATTACACCCAAAATGGTTTGTATTTTGTGACAATTTGCACCCAAGACAAAGAATATTTTTTTGGTGAAATAAAAAATGGTGAAATGAATTTGAATGACATTGGCAAAATTGCCCATCAATTCTGGCAAGAAATTCCCCAGCATTTCCCGTTTGTGAATTTAGATCAATTTGTGGTAATGCCTGATCATGTGCATGGAATTTTGGAAATAAACAAAAATGTATTAAACGAATGCACCCGTAGAGACGAGGCATTGCCTCGTCTCTACATGGGGGAATATCCGCAAATGTCAGAAATATCACCAAAACCATGCTCGTTGTCTGTAATAATTGGGGCATACAAATCAATCGTTTCAAAAACTGCTAACAAACAATTTCCCATTGGTTTCCACTGGCAACCGCGTTTTTTTGATCACATAATCCGCAATGACGAAACATTGAACAAGATCCGTGAATATATCAACAAGAATCCGGCAAGGTGGGAACGAGATCGAAATAGTTTGGATAGTTTGATTCCAGAAAAACACAGGAATGACGGATAGTGCGATTTCTTTGGTTTGATAAATCAAACACTGATGCGATGCCGAATGTTTGACAGTGCTTTCAAAGCGGGTGTATTATTCAAGTGGATTTAAGTTAATTATTTTTTTAAAAATATTAAATTATGAATACATTAGATAATACAAAAATTGGTGTTGTTGGTTTGGGTTATGTTGGATTGCCGTTGGCAGTGGCTTTTGGAAAAAAAATTGATACCGTTGGTTTTGATGTTAATAAAAAAAGAATAGAAGAACTTGAGACTTATATTGATAATTCAAAAGAATTAAGCACACAACAAATTAAAGAATCAGAAAAACTTTCTTTTTCAAGCAATGTTTCTGAATTAAAGGATTGTAATTTTTTTATTGTCGCTGTGCCTACTCCAGTTGATCAATTTAAAATTCCTAATTTTGATCCCTTGATCGGTGCCAGCACTTTAATTTCAACAATTTTAAAAAAAGGTGATGTTGTTGTGTATGAGTCAACAGTTTATCCGGGGGCGACAGAGGAAATTTGCGTGCCAATTTTGGAAAAAGGATCTGGTCTAGAATATAATAAAGATTTTTTTGCTGGATATAGTCCTGAGCGAATTAGTCCGGCGGATAAAAATAATATTCAAGATATTGTCAAGGTAACCTCTGGCTCAACTATTGAAGCGGGAAAATATGTCGATGAAATTTACCAACAAATTATTACAGCTGGCACTTTTTTAGTAGATGATATGCGCGTGGCAGAAGCTTGTAAGGTTATTGAAAATACACAAAGAGATATCAATATTGCTTTTATGAATGAGATTTCGATTGTTTTGGAACGAATGGGAATTGAAACACGAGATGTTTTGGCAGCCATGAAAACAAAATGGAATGCTCTCTCTTTTGTGCCAGGTCTTGTAGGCGGTCATTGCATTGGAGTTGATCCTTATTATTTAATCCATAAGGCGTATGAGTTTGGTTATAATATGGAAGTGGCGAGAAGTGCTCGGATTGTGAATGATGTGATGCCAAAATTTATTGCAGAGCGTCTAGCACTTCGCATGTGTGAGCGAAAACTGAAACTCGCTGGCGGAAAAGTTTTAATTATGGGTGTATCATTTAAGGAAAATTGCCCCGACATTAGAAATGCTCGACCATTTGATATTGCTAAGGAATTAAAAAAATATGGAATAGCGGTTGATTTTTTTGATCCTGTTGTGGATAAGAATGAAGTGCAAAAAATAGAAAATATCACACTCGCTGAAAATCCTAATCTAGAATATTATGATGGAATAATTTTGGCAGTTGCGCATAAACAATTTATTGATATGGGTGTTGAAAAAATTAAGGCTTTTGGCAAAAAAGAACAATGTATTTTCTTTGATGTGAAAGCAATTTTTGCCAAAAACGATTCAGATTTGAGATTGTAGTTGACTTTTTCAAAAAGATAGTGTATACTAGAGAGGTAATAAAGAGAGCGGGTGATTCCGCTTTCTTTTTATTTATATTAAAAATCTTTGTGATTGGGAGTTTAATTCCCGAGCAAGGAAAAAAACAAAAATATGGAAGAAGTAAAAAAAGAGTGTGGATGTCCTGAATGCGAAGCGAGAGAAGCAGCGCATCAAGAATCCGAAATGATGAATTTCGCATTCCTCTTGGCTTTAATGCCAGCGCTCACAATCACTTTTCTAAGTAATGCCGGATTTTTTTAAAAAGTGCAAAAAGTAGTGCATAAAAAGCCTCTTCAAAAGAGGCTTTTTGTTTTTTTTAAAAATCTATGATAAACTATTTTTATGGGACGAAAAAAAATTGAACAAAAAGAAAATAATTCAAACAGGAAGAAAATAAAAGAAGAAGAAACTGACGAAGGGTCAGGCAACAAATTTGATTTTTCTCTTTCCGCTGACACCAGAAGAAATATTGCTGGAGTAATTTTGTTTACCCTGGCTATTTTATCCGTTCTGGGATTTCTGGGTTATGCGAGTGTTTTTGGTGAATTTTTGAATAAAATAATTGGTCAAGCGATTGGTTGGACAAAATTAATTTTTCCACTTTTTTTAATTCTCGCCGGGGTAGTTTTATTTTTTAGAAAAGAAACAATTTTTTATGTTACAAAACTAGCAGGGTTATTCGTGGTGCTTGTTAGTATCACTGGTCTTTTTCATTGGTTTTTTGATCCAACTAAAATGTTGCTTGTGGCTAAAGAAGGAAAAGGTGGTGGATATGTCGGCTATGCGCTCGCTTATTTATCAATTAAATATCTGGGCAAAGCTGGCAGTCTGGTTGTTATTTTGGCTTTGCTACTTTTGGGAATTATTGTTGCGTTTGAATTTTCAATTGTTAATTTTATTGAGCAGCTTAAAAAAGCAAAAGAAAATAAAGCTGATGATGATGCAAACGAAGAAGAATTGATTACTCCAGAAGATTTAATCAAAATAGCTCCTGAGAAAATAATCAGCACGCCAGAGGATTTAAAAAATAATAATACTGAACAGATTGAACAGAAAGAGCAGAAAGAACAAAAAGAAGCCGAACTGCTAGCAAAAGAAAATATTGCTAAAATAAAATTTGTAGAAGGACGAGATCAATTCATTTCGCCTGAGTTCGTTGATGACGAGGAAAGTGAAAATAATTATTTTTCTAAAAAAAGTTTATCAACCGAAGGAAGAAAAACAAAAGCCTTAAGATGGAAATTTCCGCCAGTGGGAATTTTGGAAAAAGCCACAGGAGTTGCTAAGGGAGGTGATGTGGATTTAAATGCTAAGTTAATTGAAGATGCTTTGCGTAATTTTGGAATTGAAGTTGAAAGAGGTGAAATTAAAACTGGTCCATCTGTAACGCAATATAGTTTTCGTCCAGCGGTGGGAGTTAAGATTGCTAAGATTTTGGCATTGCAAAATGATTTATCTTTGGCACTAGCTAATCCAATTCGGATTGAAGCACCAATTCCGGGAAAATCACTTATCGGCATTGAGGTTCCCAATAAAAGTTCTTCTTTTGTGCGATTGCGATCAATTTTGGAAAGCAAAGATTTTAAAAATAGAAAATCAAATTTAAGTATTGCTATTGGCGAAGATGTTAGTGGTAATTATATTTTTGGCAGTTTGGATAAGATGCCACATTTGATGGTGGCCGGTGCCACAGGAACAGGAAAATCCGTCTGTGTTAATTCTATTATTACAACTTTGCTCTATCAAAATTCTCCAGAAGATTTGAAATTTATTATGGTTGATCCGAAAAGAGTCGAGTTGTCACTATATAATGGCATCGCACATTTGCTTACGCCAGTAATCGTGGAAAATGCCAAGGTGGTTAATACTTTGAAATGGGCGGTTTCTGAAATGGAAAAACGCTATAAACTATTTCAAGAAGTGGGAGTGCGAGATATTATTTCCTATAAAGAAAAAGCTAAGAGTGGTGAAAAACGAAAACTTATTGATACTGAAACTGGCGAGGTGAGTGAGGAGGATTATAAAAATGTGCCGTATATTGTGATTGTTATTGATGAATTGGCTGATCTGATGGGCAGTCACGGCAAAGAAGTGGAAGGTGCGATTGTGCGAATTGCTCAAATGGCGCGTGCGGTGGGAATTCATTTAATTGTTTCCACTCAACGACCATCAGTAGAAGTTATTACTGGACTTATTAAAGCTAATATTACAACGAGAATTTCTTTTCAAGTAGCAACGCAAATTGATTCGCGAACAATTTTGGATATGGCTGGTGCTGAAAAACTTTTAGGCAATGGTGATTCGCTTTATCTTTCGGCCAACACACCAAAACCACAAAGAATTCAAGGTGTTTTTGTGACGGAAAAAGAAGTGAAAGAAATAGTGGATTTTATTAGAGAAGAAAATAAGAGTTTTGATAAGAGTGAAAATGAAACTTGTGAAATTACTACTGGAAAAACTGTTTCTGTTGCTGAAGAGTTAGATAATTTCAATGGTTTTAATGATGAAAATAATGATGAGCTTTATGAAGTGGCTAAAAAAGAAATTTTGCAGTCTAAAAAAGCTTCAGCTTCTTTTTTGCAAAGACGGTTGCGAGTTGGTTATGCACGGGCAGCCAGACTTTTGGATATTCTTGAAGAAAAAGGTGTGGTTGGTCCAGCTGATGGTGCTAAAGCCAGAGAGATTTATGGTCTTCCTCCAGAAGAAGGGACAGTTTATAACGATGACATAAATGATCAGGAAAAGCGAGATAAGTGGGAGATGTAAGCAGTGGTGATATATAAAAAAAGTATCTATGACAAATGGCTTCACAAAAAGAAAAGTCGGCACACTGACACTCGGCGAGAAATTGAAAAAAATGCGTTCAGATAAGCGGATTGCTCTGAATGAAGTTTCGCGCGTGACAAAAATTCGACTAGAATATTTGCAATTCTTGGAAGAAGGAAACTATGACGAACTTCCCGCTGATGTGTATGTGCGGGGATTTTTAAAAAGTTATGGTGATTTTCTGGGCGTTGAAGAACAATATCTCGTGAAACTTTTTGAGAAAGAAAAAGGGATTAAAAAAAATCTAGAAAAAAACAAAAATCCGGACAAAAACAAAAATGATGCACAAGCAAAACCACTAAATATTTCAGCATTTGTCTTTACCTTCAAAAAAGTGGTATTATTTTTTATTGCAATCTTAACTTTGATTGTTTTTTTTTATTTATACCACGAAGCCGGAATGCTTACTGACACACCGCGATTGATTATTTTAAATCCTGAGCCAAATTCACAAGTGGAAGAAAAATCAATTTCACTGGAGGGAAAAACAGATAAAGATGCCCAAATATTTATCAATGATCAAATAATTTTAGTTGATGATGGCGGAAAGTTCAAAGAAGATATTTCTTTGCAATCAGGCATTAATGTAATTCGCGTTAAGGCGGTGAATAAATTTAAAAAAGAAGCAGTGGAAAATATCACGGTTCAAGCTAATTATACGGAGGATAGTTTGGAAATTGCAAATACAGAAAATCCAGTTGAAAATTTAGTCGAACAAAATAATTTTTTGGCAGATGACACGGCTGTTCAAGTTGAGCTGAGTGTTGATCCTGGTCCAGTTTGGGTTAGTGTTGAAACAGATAGCAACTTAGTCTTTAGCGGAACAGTTTTAGCGGGTGATGTGCAAAAATTTAATGCTCGTGATAAGATAGTAATTAGCTCTGGACAAGCCAGCGCAACATATATTAAACTCAATGGAGCAGATAAGGGCGCATTAGGAAAAGAAGCTGGAGCGATTAAGGGCGTAGTTTTTGTTAAAGAAGAAAAAAAGCAATAAATTAATTAATCTAAATAATCAAATTATGAAAGACGAAGAAAAAAAAGAAAGCAAGAATAAAGATCAAGAAAAAGGCGTGGACAATGTTGTGTCTGAAATTAGGGAAAAATTTGGTGATGGCGTGATTATGAAATTGGGCGATATTAAACATGTTGATGTGGCTTCAATTCCAACTGGTTCAATTTCTTTGGATTTGGCTTTGGGAATTGGTGGAATTCCCAGAGGTCGTGTCGTGGAAATTTATGGACCAGAGTCATCAGGAAAAACAACTTTAACTTTGCATATCATTGCTAATACACAAAAGGCTGGTGGAGTGGCAGCTTTTATTGATGCCGAACATGCACTTGATCCTGAATATGCCAGAAGAATTGGCGTGAATGTAAATGATCTTTTAATTTCTCAACCAGATAACGGTGAACAAGCTTTGGATATTGTCGAAGCCTTGGTTAATTCTGGAGCAATTAATATGGTTGTGGTGGATAGTGTGGCAGCCTTAGTGCCAAAAGCGGAAATTGAAGGTGATATGGGTGCTCAACATATGGGACGACAAGCTCGGCTTATGTCACAAGCTTTGCGAAAATTGACTGCGATCATTGCTCGCTCAAATTGCACAGTAATTTTTATCAATCAGATTCGCATGAAGATTGGTGTGGTATTTGGTAATCCAGAAACAACAACGGGCGGAAATGCTTTGAAATTTTATTCTTCTGTGCGTGTGGAAGTTCGTCGCAGTGCTCAAATTAAAAAAGGCGAAGAGATTGTTGGCAATCGCACAAAAGTAAAAATTGTGAAAAATAAAGTGGCACCACCTTTTCGCACAGCTGAGTTTGATATTATGTATAACGAAGGAATTTCTGCTGCTGGCGATGTGCTAGACACTGGCGTAAAATATGAAGTAGTCGCGAAAAAAGGTAATTCTTATTTTTTTGGCGAAATTAAATTGGGAGTTGGTCGTGAACCAGCTAAGGCCTTTTTGAAAAGTGAACAAAAAATGCAAGCCGAAATTGTGAAAGGTATATTTAAAAAAGTAGCGGAACTGGAGTTGATAGCAAGTGGTGAGTAATATTTTTGTTAATTTAATTTTAAAAATAATCTCATGGAAAGACATCCTAAAAAAGAACGAACAATGGTTTTTATTAAACCAGATGGTGTGCAACGAGGCTTAATTGGAGAAGTGATTAAACGCTTTGAACGCACAGGACTAAAATTAGTTAGTTTGAAAATGACAATTCTTGATGCAGACAGATGTTGGAAGCATTATAATAAAGATGATGCTTGGTATGAAAAAAAAGGCAGTCGTAGTATCGAAGAACGAAAAGCTAATGGTCTTGTAGTTGATAAAAGTGCGATTGATTATGGAAAAGAAATTATCAATGCCTTAGTGAAATTTATGACTTCTGGTCCTGTGGTGGCAATGATCTGGGAAGGCAATAAAGCCGTTGGTGTTGTGACAAAAATTGTGGGAACAACTGAACCAACAACTTCTGATGTGGGAACAATTCGTGGTGATTTAACAATTGATTCTTATGAAATTACTAGTGTTGATGGAAGAGCTGTGCGAAATTTAATGCATTGTTCTGAGTCACCAGAAGAAGCTGAGAGAGAAATCAGTCTGTGGTTTTCAGAAAAAGAAATTTTAAATTATCGTTTAGTGCAAGAGCAAATTTTGTATGATGTAAATTTGGATGGAATTTTAGAATAAAAAGTTGTGTTATGCTTTTGTCATTCTGAGCTATAATAAAATACAAAAAATCCTCCAAGCTTTTGCCTAGGAGGATTTTTTATTTGCAAGAAAAACTTTATTTTTCTTTGTTAGCTGTTTTGATACAACGAGTACAAACTCTGGTTTTTGCACCATCAATTTTCTTGCTTTGCAAATTGATTTGAAATTTTCGCAATGTTTTCACATTAGAATGACTAACAGTATGACCGGTTCCTGGACCGCGTCCACAAACTTCACAAACTCGACTCATAAATTTAAGTATTAATAGTTGATTTATTACAAGATATAAGGTAGCATAGGAATATAATTTTAGCAAGCAAATTTATGACCAATGAAATAGTATTGATTATTTTTTATGTCGCTATCCTACTTTATTCCGTTATTATTCATGAAGTTTTCCATGGCGTGATGGCTCTTTGGTTGGGAGATAATACGGCTAAGTATGCTGAACGATTGACAGCTAATCCCTTTAAGCACCTTGATTTGGTTGGTTCATTTTTAGCACCATTATTTATGTATCTTTCTTTTGGTTTTGCTTTTGGTTGGGCAAAACCCGTGCCCTATAATCCCTATAATTTAAAAAATCAAAAATGGGGACCGGCAATGGTGGCAATGGCCGGACCGGGAATAAATTTAGCAGTGGCATTTCTCGCCGCAACAATTGCCAGATTTATTGCGTTGCCTTTGCACCTTAAAAAAGATATCATAAATCATTTTAACGAATGGTCAGTGGTTTCGGGTGTGATTGCTGGATCAGTGAGTGCAATATTCTATGAACTGCTGATTATTATAATTATTATTAATGTTTTTTTGGCTTTTTTTAATCTCATCCCAATTCCGCCACTGGATGGTTCTAAATTATTATTCGCAATCCTGCCAATAAAAATTGAAACTCAAGCTATGCTCGAACAGTTTGGTTTTATGTTGCTTTTATTTTTTATCTTCTTCTTTTCTTCACCACTGCGTATTTTTCTGGGCACAGCGATCAATGCTTTTTTGCGAATAGCAATCTAATATAAAAAATATGACTGAAAAAAAAGTATTAACAAAAAAACAAAAACTATTTATTTTGCTGGGATTAATTTTTATTGTCGGTGTTTTTTTGCGAGCCTATCATTTTCAGGCGTGGTTATTTTTTTGGAGTGATCAAGTGCGTGATGCTAATATAGCGCAAGAAGTGGTTGAGGGAAAAACAGCTTGGCCACTGCTGGGACCGGTAATGCATCATACTGCGTTTAAACTTGGGGCAATGTATCATTATTTTCAAATAAGTGCGATGAAAATTTTTGGAACCGAGCCATATGTGGCGGCATATCCGGATTTATTTTTTTCTATTTTGTCCATCCCGTTGTTATTTGTTTTTTTAAAAATTTATTTTGAGAATAAAATTGCACTAATTTTGACCAGCTTATATGCCGTTTCTTATTATTCAATTTATTATTCTCGTTTTGCTTGGAACACTAATTCGTTGCCATTCTTTGTTTTGCTGTATTTTGTGGCGTTACATAGGTTTCTTTGTGAAAGAGAAAAAACCAGCTGGCTCTGGGTGATTCTTTTGGGAATTAGTATCGGAGTTGGTATGCAGTTGCATGCATTATTGCTTGTTATGGCAGTGGCAATTACTTTTTTTGTTTTTCTTTTTGTGCTCAAAAAAAATTGGAGAACTTGGAAAAAATGGGCGGTTGTTTTATTGATAGTCTTGGTTTTAAATAGTGGTCAAATTTTCAGTGAATGGGGCAATGGATTTTCTAACTTAAAAGCCCTATTTGAAACATCTTCGGGTCGAACTGACGGGGGAATTAAAAAGCAGTTCGAAAATGCTTTGGCAAACATTGATTGTCATATTCAATCAAATGCTCAAATTATCTCGTCAATTGGCGATGAGGATCGTTGCCATCTGGCTTATTCTGATTTTATAAAAAAGATAAGCACAGCAGGATATGCAAAAAAAATGATACATGATTTTGGGAGCAGGGATTTTCTGGATTTAGCAAGAAGTTTAATTTTTACATTATTTTCTTTGTCGGGTTATGCGTGGTTGATTCATTCTTGGCGTTGTGAAAAAGAACTTTCACGAAAATATTTTTTAAGTTTAATCATTGTTTATGCTAGCCTTTATTTCTTGCTAATGCTTCCGATGGGCGGAGCATCACTTCCAAGATATTTTTTGCATGTTTTTTTTATGCCGTTTTTATTTTTAGGTTTTTGGTTGAAATTCTTGGACAAGAAATATCCGCAAAAGCAATTGAATTTATTTTTTGTGTTTAGTCTTTTCGCCTTAGTCAATCTCTTTACAATTTTTCAAGTAGCAAGAGATTTTTCAGTTGGTGCCGGAAGCAAAATTCGTTATCCAATTTTGGGAGAAATGGAGCAAATGTTAGACTATATGATTTCACAAGCAGATACAAAAAAAGAGTTATATGTTTCGGGAAAATCTAGTTATGCTTTTACTTTTTTCACACCACTGCGATATTTAAGTGAGAGACGCGGGTTTAAATTGCAAGAAGCGGAAAATTATGATAATATTCCAAATGAAAAGTCAGTTTTTTATTTCAGAGATAGTCCCAAGAAAAATGCTACTGCGCCTAAATCTGCCAGAGGTTTTGAAATTGAAAATTTTAAAATTTTTGGTGACATATCCGTGTCTAAATTAAAACTAAAAGATTAGAAGTGGATAAAAAATTATTTAAATATTAAAAACAAACAAAATGGAACAACAAATT
>Ga0194062_1001323_pt1 | contig 10391 bp, 7 predicted proteins | sample SepL2225m_MetaG_FD_155481 | JGI IMG/M metagenome (GOLD analysis project Ga0194062, IMG submission 155481) | Anoxic zone freshwater microbial communities from boreal shield lake in IISD Experimental Lakes Area, Ontario, Canada - Sep2016-L224-25m | ecosystem: Environmental > Aquatic > Freshwater >... | reverse complement strand
GACTGGTGAAATTTCTTACGAACCCGCAAACCACGACCTGATGGTGCGTGCACGTGCAGCAAAAGTTGCTGGCATTGAAGTACCTGATTTAGTGGTTGAAGATCCCAGCGGTGATGCAACAGTTTTGGTTCTTGGATGGGGTTCTACCTTTGGGCCGATCTCTGCTGCAATCGAAGGCCTACGCAACGATGGAGAGCGTGTGGCACAGGCCCACCTTCGCTACCTCAATCCCTTTCCAAAGAATCTTGGTGAAGTCCTCAACAAATATCCAAAAGTAATAGTCCCCGAGATGAATTTGGGGCAATTAGCAATGCTGTTACGGGCGCAGTTCCTTAAAGATGTCATTAGTTTCAATCAAGTTCGTGGACTTCCATTTACTACTGCTGAATTGATGGAAACAACAATGGGGGTACTTCATGCCTGATGTAGCGCTGACGAAAAAAGATTTCACCTCAGACCAGGAGGTCCGTTGGTGCCCGGGATGTGGTGACTATTCCATTCTTTCAACGATGCAGGCTTTCTTGCCCGAGTTAGGAATCCCTCGCGAAAATATTGTCTTCATTTCCGGTATTGGATGCTCGTCTCGATTTCCTTACTATCTTGAAACTTTCGGCATGCACTCCATTCATGGCCGTGCGCCAACAATTGCATCAGGCCTTGCAATTTCACGTCCAGATCTAACTGTATTTGTCATTACTGGCGATGGCGATGCGCTCTCAATTGGCGGCAATCACCTCATCCATACTTTACGTCGCAATGTGGAGCTCAAGATCTTGCTTTTCAATAATCGCATCTACGGCCTCACTAAAGGGCAGTACTCGCCTACTAGTGAGCAAGGAAAGATTACAAAATCATCTCCTTTGGGTTCACTCGATACTCCCTTTAACCCAATTTCACTAGCACTTGGTGCAGAGGCAACATTCGTTGCTCGCAGCGTCGATAGCGATCGCAAGCACCTCACCGAAATTTTGCGAGCAGCTGCTGCGCATAAGGGTTCTGCCCTCATTGAAATCTTCCAAAATTGTCCCATCTTCAATGAAGGTGCCTTTGACATCGTAAAAGACAATGACACTAAAGGCGCATCACTTCTCCACCTCAATCACGGACAGCCAATCAAGTCTGAAACTCACGGACTTATTCGTGAAAACGGAGCCCTTAAAGTTGTTGCGCTCTCTGGAGTCAATGAGACCGACTTAGTTATTCACAACGCACACGATGATGATCCAGCCTACGCATTTGCACTCTCTCGACTTTCCGGATCAGCATTGGATTATGTTCCAGTTGGGATCTTTCGTGACGTCGAGCGTGCGGGATATGGCTCGTTAGTCAACGATCAAGTCAACGAAATCATTGCAAAGCAAGGTGCGGGAGACTTGTCACAACTTCTCAACAGTGGTGATACTTGGATTGTTGAGTAACAAACTTTACGTGCGAGTTTGTTCGGACTAGCCCATTACCGTTCCAGAAGTATTTGCGTTGTATGGTCGTTTTCTTGAAAAAGTTTTCAAATTGATTTCGTTTCCCGTGTAGAAGCCCTTATGAATCACTGGATCGTCATCATGGTTTCGACCCGCTTCAACTTCTGAAATCAGTTGGCACATAATCTTGCCCACCATTGGAGCATTCTTAAACTGATTTCCGCTTGTTCCAATGGCTACATAAAATCCATTTAGCTCAGTCTTGTCGTAAATTGGTGTCCAATCAGAGGCGACGTCATAGACGCCGACAATTCCTAGTGGTGTATTAGGAATCTGCAACGCTGGCAGACGTCGTGCGGCTCTTGTCACTTGAGCTTCAAATCTTTCTTGAGTTCTATTCGTATTTACTTGATCGACGTCATCGACCCACTCGAGTGGATCACACTCAGGTTCGGTGCCACCCACCAATAGGCCACCATTAGGCGTACCTCGCATATAGATTCCTAAATCTAGATCCCCCATGATGGGGCCAGGTAAGAGATTTAGCGGTGCATTTACTTGATGCACTTCCTGTCTCATCGGTCTCACACTGATGGTGAAGTCACTGCCAACCCCAGCCATTTTGTTGATTTCGCCCGACCACGGCCCACATGCGTTCACCACAACTTCAGCATTAATCATCTCTGATCCATTAATTTCCACGCCGATAATTCGATTTTCTCTTTGGATTATCTTTGTCACAACAGATTTAAATTTAAATTGTGCTCCACGAGAACGAGCAGCATCCGCCAAATTTTCTGCGGCTAAAAGAGGGTCATTCACATAACCACCTTGTGGGGTAAAGAGAGCACCTAAAGAATCAGTGGAATCCTCCCAGAATCCTTCATCGCTAATAGATTTGGGCGGACCGTACTTTCCTGTATCCAAATGTGGGATCTTCATCGCCAAGGTTTCTTTATCCCATAATTCAAAAGGGATTTTGGCTTGGGTATATAATTCAGCAATTCTTTCTTTTGCAATCTCTGGTGCATCTAGCATGAGAACACCCACGTCAAAAAGTTGTGAATATGAAGTTAATTCAACACCTAGATGCTCACGCCAATTCTTCCAGCAGTGATAAGACTCCCAGGCTAATGCAATTGAATCTAAAGTTGAGTAGTTAAACCGAATAATCGCACTAGAAGCGCTTGTAGATCCTTGACCTGCACCTGCACCTTTATCAATCACGATGACATCATCACCATTGCGAGAGAGTTCTAAGGCAATGGATGATCCAATTACTCCAGCACCGATAATGGCAACTTTGCTCATGAACCAAGGCTATGTGGAATCAACGAAATGAGTCTAGAAATCACAGTAATTCGGAATTTTGGTGGCTTGGCGTGCGGATGTGAACCTTCGAAGGTATGGGGATTTACAAAAATACCTCGGCTAGTAACTATGGTGGCTTGGCGTGCGGATGTGAACCTTCGAAGGTATGGGGATTTACAAAAATACCTCGGCTAGTAACTATGGTGGCGGGTGAAGGATTTGAACCTTCGAAGGCAGAGCCGGGGGATTTACAGTCCCCTCCCATTGGCCGCTCGGGCAACCCGCCAGGGTCGAACAGAACTTGCGGCAATTATGGATTGTGCGAGGTGAAAGGATACCGTAGGCAAGTAGGCGCAGATACCGCCTTTTATCGCATGAAAGAGGGCCACATTCATGGCATCAGATAGCAGTTTTGACGTTGTCTCCAAGATTGACCGAATGGAATTAGATAACGCAGTCAACCAAGCAATCCGCGAGATTGATACTCGATTCGACTTCAAAAATACTGGCGCAAAATTAGAGCTAGAGGGCGAGAAGATTTTAATTGAGGCGGGCACAGAAGAGCGTGCTAAGGCCACACTCGATGTATTGAAAGACAAATTGGTCAAGCGTAACGTTTCACTCAAGCACATTGATCCGGGCGAGCCCGGTCTGAGCGGCAAGATTTACAAGATTAATTGCCCACTCAAAGAAGGTATCAGCACCGAAAATGCCAAGAAAGTTGCCAAGTTGCTTCGCGATGAAGGACCAAAATCAATTAAAACGCAGATTCAGGGCGACGAACTTCGAGTCACCAGTAAGAGCCGCGATGATTTGCAAGATGCAATTGCGATGATCAAAGCGGCCAAGTGGGAGTTCGCTGTTCAGTTTACGAATTACCGCTAAAGCACACTATTTTTCAGGTATAGATTCAACGTCTTTCCCAACACTTAATAAGAAATTACTGTGTTGATGAATCGTGGTTGCGCCAAGGGGTTGTAATCCAGCAAGGATTGAATGGGTAGCCGCTGAAAAATGAACTTCTCCGCGATGGGATGTGAGTGTGCCAGGGTCAAGGATTGTCGGCCTAACTAACAAAAGCTCACTTTTGTCGAACGTCTTTTGATGCGGGTAAAGAATACGCCGGGGCGTTAGCCAGTTTGTTGCTTGACCCACAGTTAAGGTTTCCAATACTTCATTCTGGCAAGTCAGCTCCAATGTGGCGGCCTCCGCGCTAATTCTTCCTTTCGTCGCGTCCGCCGACGATGGATCCCAAAAATTTCCAGAAAGTTCAATATCAGAAATCAGCAATGGCCATCCAAAATTTTCCCTCCCCCAAGAAAAATAAACCAGACTGTCAGTCCACATAAATGCGGAGTACTCACCTTTTATGCCATTGATCTCACCGGCAAATGCCACAACCGCTTCTTTGAAGCGCCCAGAATGGCGTTCCTTTGCGAATTTCTCATTGTTTACCGGAGAGTAATTGATGTCATAAAAACGAAGTCGAGTGACAACTCCACTCTGCCCAACTTTTGGAATAAATGACGGCGTGAGAATCTTCTCTACTTGTTTAATATCGGTTTCGAACCAGGCCGTTAAACATTTCCCGGTCATGTGCCACGGCGGATCTGCCCAAAGATCTATTGGAGATGGCCAGGGAGATTTGTAACTCATAGCGCCACCCGAGCATCAAAGACTAGGTCCAGGTCCCACGGATAGAGAGGCCGATCTATTTTTGTAAAGGGAAGTTCTGCCACATTATCCGAACTCATTCCTGGCGTATCGAGGAAAATGATCTCACTTGCTATCGCATCATAACTATCTTGGAATTGAGCATGAGATTTAACTACGACAATTTGTGCCGTGCTTGGTTCGAGTCCAACGCAACGGTAGAACTCTGGATCAGTTGTGAAGGCAGGAAGTGATGTAACCAGAACTCGTATTTCGCCTATTTCAAGAACTGCGCAGAGACCCATTTCAACTCTCATGCCGTTGTAACCTTTTTGGGTGAATCTAAAATGCTCAACACCGCTTCGAATGACTGTGGCGGTAATTTGTGTAGGGGTACAGAATTCAAAACTCTTTTTAGCCCCGATTGATGTAGAGATCTCAGCACCAACTCCAACTGAAGCCGCCAAAAGAGCGACTTCTGGATCACACACACTTACTAAGCATCTCTTATTTGGCTTAGCTGCAACGAGGGCAGCAAGAACTGCAGAACTATCCCCCGGTGAGCCGGCACCAGTTCCATCAGCCAAATCACTCATTACCACTGGGCCCGAACTCTTCTTAAGTGCAATCTCAATTGCTTGAGAAGGCGTCAAAAGAGAGATATCTATAAGATCGCTGCGCAGTTCCCACATCTTCTGAGCCAATTGACTTGTGAGTTCTTTTGCAAGTGAAAGATTATTTTCGGTGATAACAATCGCTCCGTAACCCAATTCTGGAATATCTAGCCAGGGCTGAACCGTAAAGGCAGAACTATCGATGGCTCCCCGCAAATCCAACGAAATTGTTTCTTGTAACAAATCTCGATAGGAACCTGGTTTGAAATCAATTTGCTTGCATGCCGGTGTCACCATTGGAACTTTTTGCCAGGCCATTGTCGGGTTGGAGGTTCCTTCAAGAATTCCACAAAGCATTCGAGCCGCACGTTCACCGGTTTCAATCAGATCAATATGCGGGCAGGTGCGAAAACCTGAAATAGTCGTTGAATTCTTGATCTTCTTTTTTGTGATATTTGCGTGTAGGTCCATTGTCACCATGATGGGTACATCTGAGCCAACAATTTCTCTCACCTTTTCAATAATTGCTCCATCAGCATCGGATTCGCCGACGCTAACCATTGCGCCATGCAGTGCCAAAAGAACTCCATCAATTTTCCCGGCAGATCGAATCCCAGAATATAGACGCTCGGTTAAAAACTTGTATGCCTCTGCAGTGAGTGGGCCTCCAGAAACTGCAAAGGCGGCCATCATCGGTATTGCTTCATGACCCTTAGCTTTTAAGACATTAAGGAATCCAGCAATCTCGCTGTTTGTGCCCTGGAGCTTCTCAATTACATCGTGACCATAGAGTAAATGAAATCCATTAAAATCCTCGACAGTTGTCATGGGTGCGAAGGTATTTGATTCTTGCTTAAGTTCAGCGATAATTACTCTCATGTATTTAAATCGGATTTGAATCTGCTTTTGAAGCAGACCAAATTCGCACGCCCTCGAGTGCCACTCGCGAAGCATCGCCCACATGATTGGATGGATCGAAAGAAAAATCCTTAAAGAGGCCGTCAAATTTCTCACCAAGATGTGCACGAAGTGAACGTTCAAAGCTCTCGTTAAGTTTTCTAGTATCCCTGCATACTTCATACAGCAATTTGTGAGCTTGATCCCGACCCATTCGTGGCGCAACGTGCATCATCGCTGCTTCGGCCAATAACAAACCGCCATCAAGCGCACAGTTCTTGACCATCTGATCTGGAAATACTTGAAGGTTCTTTGTTGCTGAAATTGCCAGCGTTAAAGCCGCTGCCACACAGGTAAAAACATCTGGCAGGACTCTCCATTCAATCTGCCATTCCCCTGCAGATCTTTCATGCCCTGCTTCACTTGCTCGATGAAGTGCCTGCACGTGGGTTGATCCACTTATTCCGAACCCGATAATCGATTCAGATTCAATCGGGTTAGCCTTTTGAGGCATTGTTGATGATGCGCCTTTGTACTGAGAGCTTGCTTCGCTGACTTCAGCAATCTCCGTCCGAGAGAGATCTATGATCTCGCGTGCAAGACGAGTAAGAGTTTGTAAGCAAGCAGAAACCGCATCTCCAACTTCAATTACTGCGCTTCGGTTTACATGCCACGGGATCGTTTTATTCTCCAAATTCAATCGTGCCGCCAAGGCTCCCCTTACCGTCTCCCCATGCGGGTAGAGGGCTGCCGAAGTACCTGCAGCACCGTGCAGCGACACAATGCTGATGCTGCTGTAAGAATTCAATAAACGCCTACGGTCGCTGACAAGTTGATCTAGAAACACAGCACACTTGGCTCCCAATGTTGTCGGAGTTGCTTGTTTGCCGTGCGTTCGTCCCGCCATAACAGTCTTCGCATGCTTTTGTGCTAAATCCGATAGACAATTCCCAAATTGCACTTGAAGTTCTAATACATGTTTGAGTGAATCTCTAATTTGGAGCACAAGCGCCGAATCCATAATGTCTTGTGTTGTTGCCCCCCAATGTACTTTTCCAGCCTGTTCCGCACTGAGGGATTCACAGACCATCGAAATCAGCGAAACAATTGGATAGCCAACATTCGCACTTTCACGAATCAAGCGAGCAGTGTCAATATTGCCTTGTGAACAAGCTTTACTAATGGCCTCGGCATCATTGCGCGAAATGACTTGTACATCGGCGAGGGCTCCAGCTAATTCAGATTCCACTTTCAACCAATAAGAAATTGTCGAGTCCAAAGACCAGATCTTGTCCATTTTTGAGTCGCGATAGAGGCTATCAAGTAAATTCATGCCGCCATCCAATCGCTTCACTGGTCCTATTTACGCTGTTAATTTAGTCTTGAGAGCGGAAAATGTAAATGAATTAATAATGTAAGATTGCACCTATACCGCACGGTTGGGATTTTGGACGAGAACTCAGCAATCTTGGAAGAACTTCCACATTGCGGAAATTTTTAAGCAGATTAAGGGGTGGACATGAGATCGAATAGTTCCACGACGGTGATCTCTGATTTCTAAAGTTGAGCATAAAGCAACTGGACTTTTCTTTGGACTTGCCGCTTACATTACATGGGGTCTCTTGCCCATTTATTGGCACTATTTAGGCAAAGCAAGCCCTTTCGAAATTCTTGCTAACCGGGGAATCTGGTCTCTTGTACTCTGCATCATTTTTTTGGCGACACGCAAGAAACTTCGCCACATGTTTATGCTTTTTCGCCAGCCCCGCATTTTGTCATTGCTTGCATTAACATCTGGATTATTAACAATCAATTGGACTGTCTATATTTGGGCAGTCAGTGTCAATCGAGTCCTTGAAGCTTCTATCGGATATTTCATCACCCCACTGGTCAGTGTAACTTTTGGCGTTTTCGTATTCCGCGAACGTATGCGGCCATTGCAATGGACCGCTGTGCTGCTAGCGGTCTTCGGAGTTGCGGTACTCACATTTGAATTCGGATCCATTCCTTGGATTGCACTTGCAATTTCAGTCTCTTGGGGCTCTTACAGCCTCATCAAGAAGGTGCTCAATCTTGGGGCACTTGAAACTCTCTCAGTAGAAACACTTATTGCCTTAGTGCCGAGCTTTTCTTTCATGATCTATTTAGAAAGCCAGGGGCGTGCTCAATTTGGACAAGAATTGAGATTCACACTTCTTCTTATGGGTGCTGGGGTGGTCACGATAGTTCCACTTCTCTGGTTTAACGGAGCCACAACTCGTCTTCCTCTGACCATAAGCGGGCTTTTGCAATACATCACGCCGACGATCATGTTCTTAGTGGCCACATTAATTAACCATGAAGCTATGCCACTTGGACGTGTTATTGGCTTTGGATTTATTTGGGCAGCGCTTATCTTCCTTGGCGGAGATTTGCTTAAATCAAACCGAACTTCCGGTAGCGCTTTTTAGAACCATGGCACGTCCTGCCTCTAACCGGGCAACTGGCACACGAAATGGCGAACACGAAACGTAATCAAGTCCAAGTTCGTGGAAGAAGTGAATACTGCGTGGATCTCCGCCATGTTCACCGCAAATACCTAATTTAAAATCAGGTCGTAGGGCCCGCGCTTGTTCTGTTGCGGTACGAACAAGAATCCCCACCCCTGCTTGATCTAGTGATTCAAAAGGATTAAACGGTAAGAGCTCTAAATCTAGATAACGCGGCAAGAATGTCGACTCAACATCATCACGGCTAAACGCCCACGTAAGTTGGGTGAGGTCGTTAGTTCCAAATGAGAAGAAGTCTGCATAGTGCCCCATACGTCCTGCAGTAATTGCGGCGCGAGGCGTCTCAATCATGGTTCCAATGGGAATATCCAAACTCTTTCCAGTACCAACAAAAGTCTTTTTGATTTCATCTTCCAAAGTCTCACGCAAATACAACAGTTCGCGCTGAGTTGCAACGAGCGGAATCATTACCTCCGGCTTGGGGTCATGTCCAAGTTTCTTAACTTCAAGGTATGCGTGTACCAATGCGCGTACTTGCATTTTGTAAAGCTCGGGAATCAAAATACCTAAGCGCACTCCGCGCAATCCCAACATAGGGTTTGCTTCGTGGAGGCGTTTCACCGCAGCAAAAATAGCTGCATCCCTGGTCGGAACTTCTTCCCCGAGTGCTTCGGCTCTTGCCATATCTGCAGACATCGGCGCAAGTGGCGGCAAGAATTCATGCAGCGGCGGATCAAGTAGGCGAATGGTGACAGGAAGGCCCGACATCGCCATCATAATTCCAACAAAGTCGCCGCGTTGTAGAGGTTCCATCTCTGCAATGACGGCTCGTTGTATCTCATCATTTTCTGCTAATACAAGGCGTTCAACATAGGAACGACGTGGTCCAAGGAACATGTGCTCGGTGCGGCAAAGTCCAACACCTTCGGCGCCAAGTATGCGGGCACGAATTGCATCCTCTGGTGTGTCAGCATTAGTGCGCACATTTAAGGTGCGGATTTCATCTGCATAAGTCAAGATTCGGTCCACTGCCTTAACAACTGGCGATGCTTCTTCACTTGCGGCAGAAAGTAGGCCTTCCAGATAAGAAGTTACTGGGGATGCAATAACGGGGATAACGCCTAGATAAACATTTCCGGTGGAGCCATCGATAGAAATCGTTTCACCTTCATAGACAGTCAAACTTCCTGCTGTAAAGAGCGATGCTCGCTCATCTACTGAAATGCTGTCGGTGCCACAAACGGCAGTCTTACCCATGCCACGGGCAACAACTGCTGCGTGTGATGTTTTTCCGCCGCGACTGGTCAAGATTCCTTCAGAGGCAACCATTCCCACTAAATCATCCGGACTTGTTTCGCGGCGCACCAAAATAACTTTGCGCCCGCCCTTAGCTAAATCAAATGCGCGACGAGAGTCAAAGACTACTTCGCCCACTGCTGCGCCGGGTGATGCTGGAATACCTGTAGCAATCGGTTTGACAGAACCAGTGAGGTCAAATTGCGGAAACATAAGTTGGGCGAGTTGATCTCCAGAGGTGCGCACCAGCGCTTCATCCATAGAGATTTTGCCTTCATCAACCAATTGCGTTGCAATTCGGAATGCAGCCTCTGCAGTGCGCTTACCCACGCGAGTTTGTAAGATCCAGAGCTTGCCTTTTTCAACCGTGAATTCAATATCGCATAAATCTCTGTAATGATCCTCGAGTAATTTCATGACCCGTTCTAATTCAGCATGCACTTTTGGTGCTCTTTCGCCAAATTCGACCAAGGACATGGTGTTGCGAATACCAGCAACTACATCTTCGCCTTGTGCTCTCTCTAAGTAATCTCCATAGCTGCCTGGTTCCCCAGTTGCAGGATCACGAGTAAAGGCAACTCCTGTTCCAGAATCATCACTCAGATTTCCAAAAACCATAGATTGAATATTGACTGCAGTGCCAAGATCTGAAGGAATGCGTTCACGGCGGCGATAAAGCTGGGCGCGCTCCGAATTCCAAGAATGAAAGACCG
>Ga0194062_1001322_pt1 | contig 10395 bp, 7 predicted proteins | sample SepL2225m_MetaG_FD_155481 | JGI IMG/M metagenome (GOLD analysis project Ga0194062, IMG submission 155481) | Anoxic zone freshwater microbial communities from boreal shield lake in IISD Experimental Lakes Area, Ontario, Canada - Sep2016-L224-25m | ecosystem: Environmental > Aquatic > Freshwater >... | reverse complement strand
GGGATGAAGCGGTTATTCAAGCAGTTCTCCTTTCCCGGTGGAATTCCCAGCCACGTGGCACCTGAGACACCTGGCTCGATTCACGAAGGCGGCGAACTGGGGTATTCGCTGTCACACGCGTTTGGGGCGGCGTTCGACAACCCTGACCTTCTTGTTGCCTGTGTCGTGGGAGATGGTGAAGCCGAAACCGGCCCGCTCGCCACCAGCTGGCACTCGAATAAGTTTCTCAATCCGGTCAACGATGGTGCGGTGCTGCCTATCCTGCACTTGAATGGCTACAAGATTGCAGGCCCCACAATCCTCGCTCGCATTCCCCATGATGAATTGGAATCGCTTTTCCGCGGTTATGGTTACACGCCGTATTTTGTCGAGGGCGATGATCGGGGATAAAACGGTCTCGGGTCGCGCCATGGATTACTGGAACCGCCACGAAGAGGATCATGCCTTGATGGCGAAACTGGCTTACAAAGGGTTCCGCCTGGGTATCGAATGGGCCCGCGTCGAACCGCAGAAGGACCATTTCGATCATGACGTGATTGAGCACTATCGACGCATTCTTCAATCCCTTCGTAACCACGGATTTAAAATCTGCCTCACCCTGCATCACTGGGTGATCCCGCACTGGGTGGCCAACCAGGGTGACTGGCTGAATCCTGACACGGTGCGCCAATTCCTGCGGTACGCAAAATTTGTAATAGAGGAACTGGGCACTTTCCCGGATTTCTGGCTGACGATGAACGAACCGATGGTGCCGGCGATCATGGGCAATCTTCTGGGCCAGTTTCCGCCGCAGCGCCGTTCCTTCAAGGCTTACCGCGCCGTATCGAGAGCCACTCTTCGCGCCCATGCAGGAACCTACCACCTGATTCACAAGGTGCATCCGTTGGCCCCGGACGGGTCGCAGTCAAAGGTGGGGGTCGCCATGGCGTATCCCTGGATCGAACCATGGAACTCGCCGGGGCCAGCGGGTTGGTATGAGCACTTTGCGGCCTTTATCGCCCGACGCGCTGCCTTTGAGGGCTGGGATCATACAATCAGCACGGGGAAACCGCACTGGATCCATGGCGGGCCCGCCATTGCCGGCATCCAAAACTCCTACGACTACTGCGGGATCAATTATTACACGCGCACGTCCCTGAAATACGACCGGAGAAGAGACGACCAGTACTGGATCGACGACACGAAGGCTCCCGCGGGCGTCAATGTGTCCCAGATGGGTTGGCAGATCTACCCTGAGGGATTATATCGCACAATCCGTTCCGTATGGAAACGATTCGGAAAGCCGATCCTCATCACCGAAAACGGCATCGCAGACGATACGGATAAGCAGCGGCCATATTATATAGTCGAGCATCTCGCACAAGTTCACCGGGCCATTCAGGAAGGCATCCCAATCCTCGGTTACTACCACTGGTCATTTGTGGATAATTTCGAGTGGCGGGAAGGGTTTGCAAAGCGTTTCGGCCTTATCGCCGTTAAACACGATGACCCGGATCTCAAGCGAGTCCCCCGACGCAGTGCTTACCTATACTCGGATATCGCGAAAAAGAACGCGCTAACAAGGGAAACCGTCGAGGCCTATGCCCCCGGGGCCGCCGCGATGGTTTTTGGAGAAGGACACAACTATGAACACTGACGAAACTCAACAGCAGGCCTCGACCATCGAGGCCATAGCACAAATACCCGTGCACAGAGGATCCAAACTTGTGATTCTCTCGGCCAGTTCCGGTAGCGGGCATACGCGAGCCGGCGAAGCACTGGAAGCTGCCGCCGCGCACTTTCCCGGCATTTCCTCTGTGCGTCACATCGACGTGCTGGACTATGGGTCTGCCTTGTTCGGAGAACTTTATGCCGAGTTGTACAAGCAAATGGTCAGCAAGACGCCTTCGCTTTGGGGATGGTGGTACGACAAAAGCGATACGCCATGGAAGGGCGAACATTTCCGCGTCGCCATGGAACGCTCTCAAATGCAACCTCTTATGGAGTGTCTGCGAGCCGAGGCGCCCGATATCACGATCTGCACGCACTTCCTGGCCTCCGACATCGTCTCCTACATGCTGCAACACGAACAGTTATCCACGAGGCATGCCGTCGTCGTGACCGATTTGCATGTCCATGCCCTGTGGTTATGCCATCAGTTTGAACGCTACTTTGTTGCCACGGAGGAGTCGTCATATTACCTCCGCCAGATTGGGTTTCCGGACGACCGCATCACCGTTACGGGCATTCCGATTCATCCGGCGTTTTCGGAGAGTATGGATCGGAAGGCACTGCAAAGGAAATTCGATGTCTCCCCCTCCATGCCTGTTGTTCTTCTATCCGCGGGAACATTCGGCATGGACTCCAGCCTCGCGGCCATTCGCGCCCTCATGCAGATGAAACAGCCCGCGCAAATCGTGAGCCTGTGCGGAAAGAACGAGGAGCTTCTGGCCAAAGTAGTGCTGGCAACAGAAGCGGCGCCGAGCCACTTGAAGTTCAAGGCGCTGCCTTATTCAACCGACATGCACGAATGGATGGCGATCTCCGATCTTTTAATCGGTAAACCCGGCGGGCTTACGCTGTCCGAAGCGATGGCAAGCACCCTGCCCATGATCCTTCTGAACCCAATCCCCGGACAGGAAGAGATCAATGCAGCAAGTCTTCTCGAGGAGGGGCTGGCCGTGAGTCCGACGGATGTTGTCACACTTCCGTACAAGGTCGACCTGTTGTTGCGAGAGCCGCAGCGCCTTGAGGGAATGCGGGACCGGATGAGGCAACTGGCACAACCGAGGGCCGCCTATACGATCCTCGAGACCCTGCTCAGAACCCAGCCGGAGTGTTGAGTGCCGCATTAACTGCTGACTTCAGGGTGGTAGCATCGGTCACACCAATAAACTGTTTGACGATTTTTCCATCCTTGAACACGATCAGTGTAGGAATGCTCTTGATGTTGAATTTTCCCGCCGCTTTAGGCGCGTTATCCACATTCAATTTTGCCACCACGGCCTGATTCTCGAGTTGATTTGCCACGGCTTCTACAATCGGTCCTTGTGTCTTGCAGGGGCCACACCAAGGAGCCCAAAATTCCACCAGAATCACCCCTTGAGCAATCTGCGAATCGAAACCGGCCTCGTCCATCACCAGAACTTTCGAGGGCATTTCCGTGTTTTCCTCGGGATCCGTTCTCCCACAACCAGCTAAAATCGCCGCGCAAAACAGCAAAGCAACCACCTTGCCGATATATCGGAGTTGAGACATAATATGGCTCCTGAATTACTCTTGAAAGAATGATCCTGACACCCCTAGAACGCTATGGGGTGTATCCCTACTGGCAATGATGCTTACTTAAGGCAAGCGTCCGAGGTTACCGACGTTGGTGTACCGGCTTTAGCCGGCCTTTACTGGGCCGCCTGAAGGCGGTACACCAACCGTCGCCCATCCCAAACAGTCCTTAAGTAAACGCCATTCTACCTTAGGGTTTTACCCCATAGAACAGAACTGACTCATGCCATACCATGATCTCGGTAATCATCATGAATATGACAAAAGAACAATGTAGACTTGCCTTACAGTCTGGAGGGGCTTCCTCAATTGTTATTTACCACAGCTTTACCTGGGCTATTACGCCCAGCCGGGACGTAATAGAATCCATTTACAAAACATCGAACGGGACCTTTTTCATGACGGCTGAGTTTTCTGGAGGACTCCCCTATACGCCGAAAGATGTTATTCATGTATTTAAGAATTATGAGGAAGTACAAGCCTTCACTCAATATGCCTTCCAAGAGAAAACCGTCATGAAACGTAAGGCGGGCTTGCTAAAATCAACCACTACGGCAATAACGGCCATGATTACTCGTCATCCCTGAAATCTGTCAAAAATATTCACATCATCAAGGAACAGCATGACCGATTCACTAAAGCAACCCTACCTGCGCAAAATCGACAAACGTGGCGACATCCAGGTCTGGGTCGTGGATGGCAGCTATGTGCGGGGACACATTGACGAGGAGTTCACCAATTTCGGCCAGCACTACCGATACCGATATATTCCGAAAAACGAATTCTGGCTGGACAACGAAGCGGAACATGACGAACACAAATTTTTTATCGACCATCTGCTTGTCGAACACCAGCTTATGGCCAGGGGCAAGACCTACGGGGATGCCCTCGTTGCGGCCGACACGCAGGAGCGTAAAGAGCGGCGGCGCGCAGGGGATGTCGCCAAGGCAACACAACGGGGGCAGCAACTCCCGGACGGAAAAGCGGCCCATGAACACCTCTGGAAGAAACTGGAAAACGGCGTCAACGTGTGGATAGTCAACGGCCGGTTTGTACGCAGTGTCTTCGATATTGATTTCACCGCCGGCGGGCATGATCACGTCTATGAATTCGTCCCCACTGGCGAGGTCTGGATTGACGACGCCATCACGGAGAAGGAACGCGGCTACGTTTTGCTCCATGAACTCCATGAGCGCAATTGCATGACCAGGGGAATCCCTTACAGCAATGCACATGAAGAATCCAGCCGCTTGGAGTTCCAGTGCCGGCATCATTCGGACACCCTGCACGACGCTCTTGCTGCCGAGGGGTGGGCGTAGTCGTCCCCGGACTATTGACTGGTCTCAACACCCTCACGAATCGGGATTGTGAACCAGAATGTGCTCCCTTTCCCGGCGTCGCCTGCCCTGAGACCTGTCGAAGGGCTTTCGATCCCGATGAGTCCCCCATGAGCCTCCACCGCGAGTTTACAAAAAGTCAGCCCCAACCCCGAAGAATGCTTCTGCTCATGGATGCGGGAGCCAACTTGACCGAATTTTTCAAAAATGATCGCGTGGTATTCTGGCGGAATGCCACAGCCCTGATCGGTCACCGTCGCACGAATGGTCTCGCCATCCGGGTTAATGCCTATCGTGATCGTGCTGCCTTCGGGAGAGAACTTGATGGCGTTTCCCAATAAATTGACAAAGACGCGACACAGGATATCGCGATCCACGACGACGCTTGCCTCATCGCCCTCCACCAGAATGGTCAACTCTTTCTTGAGGGCCAGCACCGCTACCGACTCAGCGGCCTTCCGGGCGATATCGAGGAGATCACAAGGAGTTCGATTAAGCGGCATTTTCCCGGACTCCATTCTGCTGATATCCAGCAGGGAATTAACCATTTCTACCAACTCGTGGCAGCAACTCTGACCCATGGCAATATAGTCAGCCTGTTGGGGATTGAGCTGGTTCTTCTCCTTCAATAGAAAATCGTAGGACCAATCGACGATCATCAAAGGCGAGCGCATGTCATGCACAATCATGTGCGTCAGGTTATCCTGAAGTTTTTCAAGTTCTCGCAACCTGTCAAGATCCTGCTGAACCTGATCATAAAGGCGCTTCGCAGAGACGGCATTTCGCACACGCAGGAGAACATCCCGCCGGTCTATCGGCTTGGCCAGATAGTCGTTTGCGCCGGCGTCAATGCCCAGATGTCGTTGCTCGCTTTCAACCAGCGCCGTAACCATGAGTACCGGAATAGGAGCCGTCTTGAGGTTTGCTTTCAGGCGTCGGCACACCTCCAGGCCATCCATCCCGGGCATCCTCACGTCGAGCAAAATCACATCGCAAGTCCCTGAATCGACAATTTTTAAGGCAGATAACCCGTCCACTGCCTCGAGGACGGTATATCCGTTGACCTCCAGCAGATCGCGCAAGAGTTCACGATTCAGAGGCTCGTCATCGACGACCAATATCCTACCTTTCGGGCTTGGCTCAATTGGAATTGTGTTCATGGGGCCGCCAATAAATTTGCCTTTTCGAGATTGTATTGTTGGAGAAGTTTTTTCAGCACAACATGAGACATCTCCGCCATATCACCGACCGGTTGCGCCGTGTCGGCATAGCGAGTCATGATCGCGAGAATCTCATCCTGAATGGCAAAGAAAGCATCCACCACATCTGGATCAAACTGGATCCCCCGCCCTTCCCTGATAATCGCCAGTGATTTCTCAACCGCAAAAGGTTCCTTATACGGCCGCTTGGACGTCAAGGCATCGAATACATCCGCGATTGCCACGATACGGCAGGCCAAGGGGATCTCGGCGCCCTTCAGATTTTTGGGATAACGGCACTGGTCACAATCGCATTTTTCCAGCAGGTCCGACACCTTGACATCCCGGAATGGAAACTCGTTTTCTTCACCCTGGTCTTCCTCCTGTGTGCCAGTCAACTGTCGGTGGCCTTGATCAATTGGTTGTCTACACTACTGGTCAAACCCCGCCTGCTCCCACGACTGGATTTCTCGTCGGGCATCACTCCCGAATGCCGAACCATGGTGGTCGTTCCCACCATGCTCACGAGCCTCGAGGGCGTCGATCGACTCATCGAGACGTTGGAGATTCATTACCTCGCCAATCGCGATGCACATCTGCATTTTGCCTTGCTTACCGATTTCCGAGATGCCGGAGAAGAGCACCTTCCCGAAGATCAAGCTTTGCTTCAGCAGGCACGGGCCGGAATTGAGATGCTGACCCGAAAATATAGGACCGACCGGCCGGATCTCTTCTTTCTGTTTCACCGCCCGCGCCGATGGAACGCCGGGGAGGGTGCATGGATGGGGTATGAACGCAAGCGCGGGAAGCTGACCGAGTTTAACACACGACTACGGGGCGGTTGCCTGGATTGCTTTTCCGAGATCGTCGGAATGACCGCTGTCCTCCCGTTAATCAAGTATGTCATCACACTCGACACCGACACCCAATTACCGAGGGATGCCGCCCGGCAGCTTGTGGGAACCATGGCCCATCCTTTGAACCGCCCTGAGTTTGATGCCACGCACGGCATTGTTTCCGAAGGCTATGGCATTCTGCAACCACGCGTCGGGGTAAGCCTGCCGACCGCCCGGCGATCCTGGTTCGTCCGACTGTTTGCCGGCAACGCGGGACTCGATCCATACACACGGCAAGTCTCCGATGTGTATCAGGATGTGTTCAGGGAAGGCTCGTTTATCGGAAAAGGTATTTACGACGTCGACGTTTTTCAGCGCGCCCTGCGCGGTCGGTTCCCGGAAAATATCGTTCTCAGTCATGACTTGCTGGAGGCATGCCATGCCCGTTCCGCCCTTGTGACCGACGTGGAACTCTATGAGGAGCATCCTTCCCGCTATAACGTGGACATTGACCGACGTCACCGCTGGATCCGCGGCGACTGGCAGATCACGCAATGGCTCCTGCCGCGGGTTCCTGGTTCGGACCCCCGTCGAATCGCCAATCCGCTCTCCGGGCTGTCCCAGTGGAAGATCTTTGACAACCTGAGACGCAGCCTCATCCCCGTCGCCCTGACGCTTCTTATGCTGGGCGGGTGGCTGCTTATCCCTGAACTCAGTTACCTTGGACCACTCCTGGTCCTTTTGATCATCGCGCTTCCCGGATTATTGGCGACACTGGTCAGTGCGATTCGCAAGCCGTCCGATTTGCCGTGGGCGATGCATCTACGGGGAATGGGTGGTTCATGTGGCCGTCAACTGGGCCAAATCGGGCTCACCCTGGCCTTTTTACCCTACGATGCCTTTATCAGCCTCGACGCCATCGGGCGAACCCTGTTGCGGCTGTTGGTGACACACAAGCGACTCCTGGAATGGCAGACGTCGGGTGATTCCGAACGGACAACCCGCGCCGACCTGACCGGCTTCTATATCACCATGTGGATCGCGCCGGTCTTGGCTCTGGCAACCGGACTCACCCTCGGATCCCTACCGCCGGGCCCATTGTCCCTGGCGCTGCCGATGCTGGGTCTATGGATAGCCGCTCCGTGGATCGCCTGGTGGATCAGCCAGCCCCTTGAATCCAAGGCACCGGATTTGACAGCAGAGCAACTCCTGTTTCTCAGGCGCACCGCCCGCAAGACCTGGCATTATTTTGAAACCTTTGTCACCGCCCAGGAGAACTGGCTGCCGCCTGATAATGTTCAGGAAGTGCCGATCACAACGATTGCAACGCGCACGTCCCCCACGAACATGGGGCTGGCGTTGCTCGCCAACCTGGCCGCCCGGGATTTCGGCTATCTTTCCACGGGCAGCCTGCTCCAACGAACCCGCGATACCCTTGCCACGATGCAGCGCCTCGAACGGCATCGCGGGCATTTCTACAACTGGTATGAAACACGAACGCTGCGACCGCTTCTTCCGCTCTATGTGTCCAGCGTGGACAGCGGAAACCTCGCCGGACATCTGCTGACGCTTGCCGCCGGGCTGAGAGAACAGGCCGATGAACCCGTCTTCACGCCACAAGTGTTTATCGGGTTGCTCGACACCGTAAGGGTTCTTAGGGAGTTAGCTCCTGCCAATATTGCGCTGGCAACGCTTGACGCAGAATTGATGCAGACTCCTTCCGGTCTGCACGAAGCCTTTCTGGCATTGGAGAAAATATCGAGCCAGGCGACAGAGATCGCCGCGAGCTTCGCGAACGAAGGGGAAGAACTGAGTCGATGGGCTCAAGCGTTGAAACAGTCGTGCGAGGATCATCTGCAGGACTTGCGTTCCCTGGGACCTTGCCTGGATTCATGGGCACCACAACCTCATCATGTGGAAGCACCCCTCGGGGAGACACTCGCACAACTCGACCAGTCTCCAACCCTGCGCGATCTCTCGACCTATGAACTTTTTCACGGTCAGGGTGAAGCCAGTGACTATGCCCGTCAGCGCTTGCTGGCGCTGGAAACCCTGGCCAGCCAGTGTGAAGCTTTGGCCGCCATGGATTTTACCTTTCTGTTCGATCCGGCGCGGGATCTTTTTTCCACAGGATTCAACGTCGTCGAACGGCGCCGGGATAACAGTTTCTATGATCTGCTGGCCTCGGAGGCACGCTTGTGCAGCTACGTCGCCATCGCCTTGGGGCAGATTCCGCAGGATCACTGGTTCTCGATGGGGCGTCTGCTGGTCGTTTCGAAAGGCGAGCCGATGCTGGTTTCCTGGAGCGGCTCGATGTTTGAATTCCTGATGCCGATGCTGGTCATGCCCACTTACGAAAATACGCTGCTCGATCACACCTGCAAGGCGGCAGTGCAACACCAAATCGAGTACGGAACCTTGCACGGCACGCCCTGGGGTATTTCTGAATCGGGCTACCACCGGACCGACATTCACCTGAACTACCAATACCGGGCTTTCGGCGTGCCGGGGTTGGGCTTGAAACGGGGGTTGGGTGACGACCTGGTGATCGCTCCGTACGCCACCGTCATGGCCTTGATGGTCGCGCCTGCCGCGGCCTGCAAGAACCTGGAACGACTGGCCGGTGAGGGGCAATCAGGCGCATATGGTTTCTACGAAGCGGTGGATTACACACCGGCGCGGCTCCCTCCGGACAAAACGAGCGCGACGATCCGATCATTCATGGTACATCATCAGGGGATGAGTCTGCTGGCCTTGGTCAATGTTCTGCGGGACTACCCCATGCAGCGACGTTTCATGGCCTGTCCGATGCTCAAAGCGGCAGACCTGTTGCTACAGGAGCGTGTGCCCAAAACCGCCGCCAGTGTGTTCGCCGAAGATCCGGCACCCGCGACACCAAGAAGCCTCGCCGCAGACGCAGAGGGCGTCATGCGCATTTTCACCAATCCCGCGCCCCCAGTTCCGGACGTTCATCTCCTGTCCAACGGTCGTTATCATGTGGTCATCAGCAGCGCAGGAGGCGGCTATAGCCGCTGGCGCGACCTGGCGGTCACCCGATGGCGTGAGGACGCCACTCGCGATTGCTGGGGAAGTTTTGTGTATCTCCGCGATCAGGCAACGGGTGAGTTCTGGTCCACGGCCTATCAGCCCACCCTGCGCGCGACGAAGGGTTATCAGGCCATCTTCACCCAGGCGCGTGCAGAGTTCCGCCAGCGTCATGCGGGCCTCGCGGTCCACACGGAGATCAGCGTGTCCCCGGAAGACGATCTGGAGTTACGGCGTATCACGATCACAAACCGGACACCCATGGCACGCGTCATCGAAGTGACCAGTTACGCGGAAGTTGTGCTCGCCACTCCGGCGGCGGACACGGCGCATCCCGCCTTCAGCAATCTGTTTGTGCAAACCGAATTTGTGCTCACCGCCTCCGCCATTCTCTGCACGCGCAGGGCCCGTTCCCCGGAAGAAAAACCGCCGTGGCTGCTTCACCTGATGGTGGGGCACGGGGGAGATGTGGGAGAAATTTCCTGCGAGACGGATCGTTCCCGCTTTATCGGTCGGGGCGGCACTTTGGCCAGTCCCGCCGCCATGCAGAGCCTTTCAGCGTTGTCCAATACCGCAGGCTCCGTGCTCGAACCCATCGTTTCGCTCCGGCGCACTGTCTCGCTGCCGCCCCACGGGACGGTCATCATGGACTTGGTCATGGGCGTGACTGAAAGCCGTGACACCGCGCTGGCGCTTGTGGAGAAGTATCAAAGCCCC
>Ga0194062_1001320_pt1 | contig 10409 bp, 7 predicted proteins | sample SepL2225m_MetaG_FD_155481 | JGI IMG/M metagenome (GOLD analysis project Ga0194062, IMG submission 155481) | Anoxic zone freshwater microbial communities from boreal shield lake in IISD Experimental Lakes Area, Ontario, Canada - Sep2016-L224-25m | ecosystem: Environmental > Aquatic > Freshwater >... | reverse complement strand
ACTCAGAGGATCCCGATCGACGACCTGCGATCCTTCATCGGCCAGGACCTGGCATCGGAGATCGCCGCACTACTGGCCAGCCCGGCGACCTTCGACGGCAGAAAAATGAAAGCCGGCGATATCGCGGTGATCGTGGAGAAACGCAAGGATGCCCGCGCGTGTTTCCAGGCCCTGACCGACGCGGGCATTCCGGCCGTCTACACCGGTGACTCCGATGTGTTCTCCGCGGAGGCATGCGATGACTGGCTGGCCCTGCTGGAGGCGTTCGACCAACCGCACCGATCCGGGGTGGTCCGGGCCGCCGCGGCAACGATGTTCTTCGGCTACAGTGCCGAAGAGCTTGCGGCACAGGGCGATACGCTCACCGACCGGGTAGCCGACACCATCCGGGAATGGGCCGACCATGCCCGGACCTGCGGCGTAGCCGCGGTGTTCGAGGCTGCCCGGCTGGGCGGGATGGCCGACCGGCTGCTGTCCCGCCGGGGCGGCGAGCGCTATCTGACCGATATGGCGCATGTGACACAGCTTCTGCAGGAGACCGCCCACCGCGAGCACTACAGCCTGCCCGCCCTGCGGGACTGGCTGCGCAACCGCCGGGAGGAACGCGCCGGCGATACCGAGCGCAACCGACGCCTCGACAGCGATGCCGCCGCCGTGCAGGTCCTGACGGTGCACGGCAGCAAAGGTCTGCAATACCCGATCGTATATCTGCCGTTCGCCTTCAATCGCAATGTGCAGGACCGCGATCTGGTGCTGTTCCATGACGGCGACACGAGGTGTCTGCACATCGGCGGCCGCGACAGCCCGGACCATGCCGAAGTCCTGGCATTGGGCCGCCGGGAAAGTGCCAGCGACGACAGTCGGTTGATTTACGTCGCCATGACCCGGGCCCAGGTCCAGGTCATTGCCTGGTGGGCCCCGTCGAAGGATGAACCCAACGGCGGCCTGTCCCGGTTGTTGCGCGACCGGCGGCCCGGCCAGACCACGGTGCGCACCCGGTGCGAACCACCGACCATCACCGACGATGAGGCACTCGAGCGCTTCCGTGAGTGGGAGGCGGCCGGTGGGCCGGTGGTCGAGGTGGCGGATATCGCGCCGCTGGTACCGCCTCTGATTGAGCCGTCGACGGCGGAGTTGTCCGCGCGACATTTCCACCGCGGTATCGACACCACCTGGCGGCGGACGTCGTACTCCGGACTGGTCCGGTCGGCCCAGGAGAACGCCGGAGTGAGCAGCGAACCGGAAGTCGTCGAACTCGATGATGAGGTGGCCGACCTGGCTCTGGTGACACCGGCGGAGGGCTCCGAGGTGCCTTCCCCCATGGCGGAGTTGCCCACCGGTGCCAAGTTCGGAACGCTTGTTCACGCCGTACTGGAGACCGCCGATCCGCATTCCGATGACCTCGCCGTCGAACTGCGCACCCAGATCGACCAGCATTCGGTGTGGTGGCCGGTGAATGTCCCGGCCGCGCAACTGGCCGACGCACTCGTGCCGATGCACGACACCCCGCTGGGCCCGCTTGCCGACGGTCTCACGCTACGGCAGATCGGGTTGTCAGATCGGTTGTGCGAATTGGATTTCGAGTTCCCCCTTGCCGGCGGTGATCTGCGCACGGACTCCCCTGATATCCGGCTCGCCGACGTCGGCCGCCTACTCGCCCAGCATCTTCCGGCAGACGACCCACTTGTTTCGTATGTCGGTCGGCTCACCGATGCGGCACTTGGTAGCCAGTCGCTGCGCGGCTATCTCAGTGGATCGCTGGATGTCGTGCTGCGCATCCCCGACGCCGCCGGCGGCTTCCGCTACCTGGTGGCCGATTACAAGACGAACTGGCTCGGCGATAACGATCGCCCACTGACCGCCGCCGACTACGCCGCAAACCGGATGGCCGAGGCGATGTTGCACTCCGACTATCCGCTACAGGCGCTGCTGTACTGCGTTGTGCTGCATCGCTTTCTGCGCTGGCGGCAACCCGGCTACGATCCGGTCCGGCACCTCGGCGGTGTGCTGTATCTGTTCGTCCGGGGCATGTGCGGTCCGGACACCCCGCTGACCGACGGCCATCCCGCCGGGGTGTTCAGCTGGCGGCCGCCAGCCGCACTGGTGGTATCGCTATCTGATCTCCTCGACGGCCGAAAGGCGGCACCGTGATCATCGATGTGTCCGACGATGCCGACTGGCGGCGCAGTGCATCGGCCACCGGCCTGCTGCGCGAGTTCAACGATGCCGGGGTGATCGAATCGGCGGATGTGCTGGTGGCTCAGCGCCTGACCGAACTCGCCGACGAACCCGATGAGCGGGTTGCGCTGGCTGTCGCGCTCACGGTCCGCGCGGTCCGTGGCGGATCGGTGTGCATCGACCTTGCACAGATCGCCCAGCAGGCCGACGTTCCCACCCTGCCCTGGCCCACGCCGGCCGAGTTCGTGGCCGCGGTGTCGGCCAGCCCGCTGTGCTCCGATCCGCCGGTGCTGCACCTCGAGGACGGCCTGCTCTACCTCGACCGATACTGGATTGAGGAATGCCGGGTCGCCGCGGATGTGCTGGCGCTGGCCGGCGCGCCCCGGAGGGGCTCGGCGCCCGATATCACGCGACTCTTCCCGGACAGCTACGTCGAACAGCGCGGGGCAGCCGAACTGGCGCTGTCGCGGGCGTTGACGGTGCTGACCGGCGGACCGGGTACCGGCAAGACCACCACGGTCGCCAGGCTTCTGGCACTGCTGGCCGAACAGGCCGAGACCGACGGGAAACCGGGGCTTCGGATCGCACTGGCCGCACCGACCGGCAAGGCCGCCGCACGTCTGCTCGAGGCCGTCGCGTTGGAAGTGGCCAAGTTGGAGCCCGCCGACCGGGACCGATTGCCGGTCTTGGCGGCGACCACGCTGCACCGGCTGTTGGGTGGCCGACCGGACACCGCGTCGCGATTCCGGCACAACCGGGAGAACCGGCTTCCGCATGACGTGATCGTCGTCGACGAGACGTCGATGGTGTCATTGACCATGATGGCCCGGCTGCTGGAGGCTGTCCGGCCGGAATCCCGGCTGGTTCTGGTGGGCGACGCGGACCAACTCGCCTCGGTGGAAGCCGGTGCGGTGCTCGCCGATCTGGTCGAAGGGCTCGCCGGCATACCGGACTCCCCGGTCGCCACGCTGGTCACCCCGCACCGATTCGGTGAGTCGATCGGCGCGCTGGCCGAAGCGATCCGCACCGGCGATGCCGATGCGGCCGTCGAGGTCCTCACTGCCGGCGGTGAGCATATCGAGTGGATCGATACCGCCCAGCCGGCTGAGATTTTGCGCAAAGTCCTTGTGCCGCATGCACTTCGGCTGCGCGAGGCTTCGGTACTCGGTGATGCCGAAGCGGCGCTGGCCACCCTGGAACAGCACCGGTTGCTGTGCGCGCACCGGCGCGGGCCGTTCGGGGTGGAGCACTGGAACCGCCAGATCGAACGCTGGCTCGCTGAGCAGACCGATATGCCGCTGTGGGCCGCCTGGTACGTCGGTCGGCCCGTGCTGGTGACGGCCAACGACTACGGACTCGGTCTGCTCAACGGCGATACCGGCGTCGTGGTGCTGCGCGACGGCGGACTCCGCGCGGCCATGTCGTCGTCATCGGGTCCGGTGGAGTTCGCCACCAGCAGGCTCGCCGATATCGACACCATGCACGCCATGACGATCCACAAGAGTCAGGGCAGCCAGGCAACCGAGGTCACCGTGTTACTGCCGCCGGAGGACTCTCGGCTGCTGACCCGTGAGCTTCTCTACACCGCCGTCACCCGGGCGCGTCAGAAGGTGCGACTGGTCGGATCGGCTGAGCAGTTACGGGCGGCGGTGGCGCGCCGGGCGGTCCGGGCGACCGGGTTGAGTCGCCGCCTGGCGGCCGGCTGACCGGGTCACCGAGGAGGTGCGGTCTACGGTTGAGGTGATGATGAACAACGATGTGGAGAAGCGGTGGCACGACCCCGCGGGGCTGCGCGCAGCGGCCGTCTACGTCGGCTCGGTCATCGCAGTGGCCGCGATCGCGTTCATCGTCACGGTGGTCTATCGCTCGCTGATCGCCGGCATCATGGTGCCCGCGATCCTCTTCGTCGGCGGGATCGGCGCATTCGTGCGGACCTATCAGGTGTGGCGTAGCCAGGGCGTGTGGGTGATCTGGCAGGGCGCCGGTTGGATCCTGCTGCTGCTGTTCCTGCTCTGCCTCGGTGTGCCGACCTCCGTGGGGCAGTGACCGCCATACTCATCGGGTGAGTTCAGCACCGGAGCGGCCGTTGGCCGGGGTCTGCATCGTCGAGATCTCCAGTTTCGTTGCGGTACCGCTGGCCGGGATGACGTTGGCCGCACTCGGTGCCGAGGTGATCCGCATCGATCCGATCGGGGGAGCCGCCGACTACCGGCGCTGGCCGCTCACCGACACCGGCGACAGCATCTACTGGGCCGGGCTCAATAAGGGCAAACAGTCCATGGCCGTCAACATGCGCAGCGATCAGGGCCAGCGGCTGATCCAGCGGGTGATCCTCGACGCCGGCATTCTGATCACCAATGTGGCTGGGCGGCAATGGCATTCCCACGCGGCATTGAGCGCGCACCGACCCGATCTCATCCATCTCGAGGTGGTCGGCCGGGCCGACGGGTCGACGGGAGTGGACTACACCGTCAACGCGGCGACCGGCTTTCCGATGGTGACCGGACCGGCCGGATATGACGGACCGGTCAACCATGTCATGCCGTCCTGGGATGTCAGCTGCGGTCTGTATGCCGCACTGTCGGTGCTGACCGCCCTGCGGCATCGGGATGCCACCGGCCGCGGTAGCGCGATCCGACTGCCCCTGGATGACGTCGCCCTCGCGACGGCGGCCAACCTTGGGTTCCTCACCGAAGCCATGATCAACGGCACGTCGCGGCCCAGGCTCGGTAACGCGATCTACGGGCAGTACGGCCGGGACTTTCGCACCAGCGACGGTGCGAACTTCATGGTCGTGGCGCTCACGGCGCGTCATTTCCGTGACCTGACCGACCTCACCGACACCAGCGAAGCCGTTGCCGCCGTTGCGCAAACACTCGGCGCCGACTTCGACGACGAGGGCCAGCGCTACCAGCACCGCGACATCCTCGACGGCCTGTTCGCGGCCTGGTTCGCCAGACACACCGCGGATCAGGCTGAGGCGGCACTGTCGGTCAGTTCGGTGCTGTGGGAGCGTTACCGCAGTTTCGCGGAGGTCGCTGCGAGCCCGAGGGTGACGGCCAACGCACTTTTCGCGCCGCTGGATCAACCGCGAATCGGACCGCATCTGGCCCCGGGTCTGCCGATGTCGGTCGACGGGGCGCATACGCCCGCGACGGTCGCACCCGCACTCGGTGAGCACACCGCCGCGGTACTGGCGCAGCGCTTGGGCATGAGCGCCGCAGAGATCGCGAAGCTGATTGAATCAGCAACGGTGGCAACGTGAGTGACGTGCTCCGCCAACTGCTCGACGTGGCGGGCGACGATATGCCGGACGTCTTCACCGGCGCCCACAACGGTCCGTCCGGTAAGCGCGCCTACGGCGGACTGCTCGCATCCCAGTCGTTGGCAGCCGCCTGTCGAACCCTGCGGCCTGACTTTGTGCCGACGAGTCTGCACGTGCAGTACCTGCGCGGTGGCGATGCCGGCACGCCGACGCGCTACGACGTGGAGCGCGTCTATGACGGGCGCACGTCGGCATCCCGGCGGGTGCTCGGCAGCCAGGACGGCCGGCTGCTGATCACCGTCGCCGCCTCGTTCGCCACGCCCGCACCCGGCCCGCACCACGCCGACCGCCTCGGCACGGCCGTCGACCCCAATGAGCTTGTCCGCACCGGCCCGATCGGACCCGCACCGGCACTGCCCCCCGGCGAGATCGACATCCGCATCGTCGATTCCGGCAGCGGCGGCGAATTCGTCCGCCGCCTCTGGTGGCGCGTCACCTCGGCGCTGCCGCAGGATCCGCTGCTGCATGCCTGCGCGGCGGCGTTCGTCACCGATATCTACGGGGTGGATCCCGTGCTGGCGGTCCATGGGCATTCGATGACCGACCGCAGCCACCACGCCGGCACCACCGACGCGTCGATGTGGTTCCACAACACGATCAATGCCGACCAGTGGAACCTGCTCGAGTGCCGCTCCCCCGCGGCGGGCCGGGGCCGCGGCGTGATGATGGCCGCACTGTTCGGTGCCGACGGTGCCCGGGTGGCGACGATCGTCCACGAGGGGCAGGCCGCCGCCCGACAGTGAGCGCCGCGCCCTAGAGTTCCGCTACCTCACGCTCGAGGATTTCGGCCAGCCGGGCCTGCGCGGCAGCTTTGCGAGTCGGCAGATGTTGCGACGGAAACAGGGTGTCCACCGGTTCGTACTCCTTGAGCGTGCGCCGGGCCACCGTGAGCTTGTGCACCTCGGTCGGGCCGTCAGCGATCGCCAGTGATTGGGCGGCCACCATCATCTTCACGAATGGCATCTCATCGGATACCCCGAGCGAGCCGTGCAACTGCATGGCCCGTTGCACGACGTCATGCAGCACCTTGGGCATGGCCACTTTCACCGCGGCGATATCGCGGCGCACCTTTTGGTAGTCGTGATAGCGGTCGATCTTCCACGCGGTGCGCAGCACCAGCAGCCGGAACTGTTCGATCTCGATCCAACTGTCGGCGATCTTCTCCTGCGTCATCTGGAAATCACCCAGTGGCCCCTTGCGGGTCTGCCGCGACACTGCACGTTCGCACATCATGTCGAAAGCCTTGCGCGCCAACGCGATGGTGCGCATGGCATGGTGCACCCGGCCGCCACCGAGTCGGGTCTGGGCGATGGCGAACGCCTGGCCCTCACCGCCGAGAACGTGATCAATAGGGACTCGCACGTCGTTGTATCGGACGTAGCCGTGTGAGGCGTGCGCGGAGGATTCGCCTCCCACACCGACATTGCGGATGATCTCGATGCCGGGTGTCTCGGCCGGGACGATGAACAGCGACATCTTCTGATGGGTTCGGGCCTCCGGGTTCGTTACCGCCATCACGATGAAGAACGACGCGAACCGGGCGTTGGAGGAGAACCACTTCTCGCCGTTGATCACCCAGTCGTCGCCGTCACGGACGGCACCGGTGGTGAACAGGCCCGGATCGGAGCCGCCCTGCGGTTCAGTCATCGAATAACAGGACGAGATCTCCCCGTCGAGCAACGGTTGCAGGTAGCGCTTCTTCTGCTCCTCGGTGCCGAACAGCGCGATGATCTCAGCATTGCCCGAGTCGGGTGCCTGGGATCCGAAAACCGAAGGCGCCCAACGGGATCGGCCGACGATCTCGTTAAGTAGTGCCAGCTGAACCTGGCCGAATCCCTGCCCGCCCAGTTCCGGACTCAGGTGCGCAGCCCAGAGCCCCTGGTCCTTCACCTTCTGCTGCAGTGGCCGCAGTACGGCCATCAGTTCGGGGTTCTTCTTGTCGTAGGGGTCCAGCGGTGCCAGATCGAGCGGTTCGAGTTCAGTGCGCATGAACTCTTCGACCCAGTCGAGCTTTGCCTGGTATTCCGGATCGGTCTCGAAGTCCCACATCAGGGCACCACCACCGCGCGGCCGGTCACCCGTCCATCATGCAGGTCGCGGTAGGCCTGCGCGCCGTTGTCGAGAGAATAGATCGCGCCTTCGGCGCTGACCTGACCGCTGGCCGCCAGCGCCAGCAGTTCGACGAGTTCCCCGCGGCTGCCCCAGTAGGTCGTGGCGATGCTCACCTCGTAGGGCTGGGAGAAGAAGGACAGCGGTACCTCGCCGCCGCCAATGCCGACGATCGTGACATCGGCCAGGCTGCGAGCCACACCGCGGGCCAGATCGAGAGTCGGTGTGGCACCGACGAAGTCGATGATCACGTCGGCGCCACGACCGCCGGTGAGCTCGCGGATCTTCGGCGCGGCGTCGGCATCGGATACGACGGCGTGGTGTGCACCCACCTTGCGGGCCAACTCGAGTGCCTCGGGTTTGACGTCGACGGCGATCACCTTCGCTGCGGTGGTGGCGCGGGCGATCTGAATCGCGATGTGACCCAGGCCGCCGACCCCGATCAGTACGCAGGTCGCGTCCGGTGTGAGCTTGGGCCACGACCGCCGGATCGCATGATAGGGCGTGAGACCGGCATCGGTGAGCGGTGCGGCGACTGCGGGACTTAACCCATCGGGTAGCGGCACCAGGTAGCGCTCATGCGGAACCAGAAGATAGTCGGCCATCCCGCCGTGCAGTCCTAGCCCGCCGCCCCCGGTCAACGACGGCCGCTCGCAATAGTTCTCCATACCGACCGTGCACCGCGCACAAACGCCGCAGCCCCAGGCGCCGTAGACGGCGACCGCATCGCCCTCGGCGACACCGGTAACTCCGGCGCCGATCGCGTGCACCCAGCCTGCGGTCTCGTGGCCCAGCGTCATCGGAAGTTCCCACACCGCCGAGGCGTCCAGTTCGTAGAGGATGTGCAGATCTGAATGGCATGCCCCCGAGGCTCCAACCTTGACCACCACCTGACCCGGGCCGGGTACCGGATCCGGCACCTCCCTGAGCTCCGGTTCGCGCTGGAACCCGACCAACTGCAACGCCCGCACTGCGCCTCCCGGCTTTTCGCCCATATTCCACCTCGCTCGATTACAACTGCTCGGGGCTGTCGGCGCGGCCGAATGCTGCATGCTTGCGATGTGCTGCTGCTCACCCGGTTGATCGGTCGGGACGTGCTGGGACCCGACGGCCGGGTGCGCGGCCGGCTGGCCGACCTGACCGTTCGGCTGAACCGCGGGTCCGAGTCGCACCTCGTGGAGCAGTTGGTGGTCTCCCGTCGCCATGACGCCGACATGGTGCTGCCCTGGACAGCGGTGACGAATTTCCACGCCGGACAGGTGGTGCTGGGTGCCGACGAGATCTCCGCGGCGCACGAGTTGGAGCCCGACGAGATCCTGCTCGGCCGCGATGTGCTCGACACCCAGATCGTCGACGTGGTCGGCCAGCGACTGGCCCGGGTCGCCGACGTGCTGTTGGCTCGCACACCTGATTCCAGGCTGGAATGCCTGGGTGTCGAGGTCGGGTTCAGCGGTGTGTTGCGCAGGCTCGGCCTGGGCCGGGTCACGCCCGAACCCGGCGAGGATGTCGTCGCCTGGTCGGACTTGCACCTGACTTCCGACCGCGGACATCTGGTGCAACTGGCGACCCCGCGCGCGGCGGTGCACCGCCTCGACGCTCGCGGCTTGGCCGCTCTGGTGAGTCGGGTCGATACCGATGCAGCCACCGAGATCCTGGCGGCCCGCGATCCCGGACTGGTCGCGGAGGTGGTGCGTGTGTCGCACCCTGACGTCGGCGAGCGCATGCTGCGGGCGATGCCGGATACCGCGGCGGCGCGCATCGTCGCGGCCATGCCGACTGAGCATGCCGAACCCTGGCGTCAACGACTGGCGCATGCCCCGGCGTTGTTCGGCCGACGGGTTCTGCGGTCGCGGGCGTGGCCGCATCGCCGTCATCTGATCCGGCGGCCGCAACCGTGAGCCTCCTCAAAGGCCGCACCGGCACCCGATTCGCGGCACTGCTTGCCGTCGTCGGCCCGGGCCTGCTGGCCGGCTTGTCTGATGATGATCCGGCCGGCATCACCACCTATTCGGTGCTGGGCGCCGATCACGGCTACCAGTTGCTGTGGGTGCTGCTGCTGTCCACGGTGGCACTGGTCATCTTTCACGGTCTTGCGGCGCGAATGGGCGTTGTCACCGGCCAGGGACTGATCGGACTGGTACGCCAGCGCTACGGAGTCGCCGTCGGCGGAGCGGTGCTGACCGCATTGGTAATAGCCAATATCGGAACCACCTGTGCTGAATTCGCCGGTATTGCAGCAGGTTTCCAGATTTTTGGTATCTCGAGGTATGTCAGCGTGCCGGCGGCCGCGGTCATTGTTTCGCTGTTGGTGCTGCGCGGCAGCTTCCACCGGGTCGAGCGGCTGCTCCTGCTGCTGTCGACGGTGTTTCTGGCCTACATTGTGTCGGGATTCATGGCTCACCCGGATTGGGGGGCAGCCCTGCACGGCACATTGGTTCCAACCATGCCGATGACCGGTGAGGCGATTGCGATCGTCACCGCCACGCTGGGCACCACGCTGGCACCCTGGGGCCTGTCGTTCATGCAGTCCTACGCCGTCGACAAGAAACTGCGCATCGAGGACTTGAAGCTGGAACGGGTCGACGTCATCACCGGCGCCGTACTGACCGGAGTCATCGGCTTCTTCGTCGTGGTGGCCTGCGCGGCCACCCTGCACCGCGACGGACTGCACATCGCCGACGCCGCCGACGCCGCGGTGGCGTTGCAGCCACTGGCCGGCAAAGCGGCCGGGACACTGTTCGCCGTCGGCCTCATCGGTGCGGCGTTCCTGGCCGCCTCGATCCTGCCGCTGTCGACG